>Ga0180438_10001736_pt1 | contig 37840 bp, 33 predicted proteins | sample SS_ome_12_FD_132455 | JGI IMG/M metagenome (GOLD analysis project Ga0180438, IMG submission 132455) | Hypersaline lake sediment archaeal communities from the Salton Sea, California, USA - SS_3_D_2 metaG | ecosystem: Environmental > Aquatic > Non-marine Saline and Alkaline > Hypersaline >... | reverse complement strand
TTCGGCTGGAATATCGGAATCTTCTGTCTCCTCGAAGAAGGTGACGATCGAGTCTTTCTGCGCCTCCGAGTAGCCGCTGCGGGCGAGGGCGGATTCGACGCTTTGAGCGCAGATCGGCAGGCTGATCACGAGGAAAGCGGCACATAGAAAAACAATGAACGAAGGCTGCGGGAGGCGTCTGCCTCCCGCAGCAACGGGGCTTTTCACCGAAAGATTCCTCCTCTGCACCTCAGCCGTTTCACCCGGACGGCCCGGCCAGGGGCGCCCGGCCAGGGGCGACCGGCTCAGGGGCTCAGCGGCCCGGACCACCCGGTCCCTGGGGACCGGGAGGCACCAGCAGATCCCCGGGCCGGCTGTTCTGCTCCTCCCGCACCCGGCTCTGCACCATGTTCCGCGCTTCCAGATGCATGGCTGTCTGCAGTTGATCCTGAAATCGACTGCGTATCAGCTCACCCACACCGCTTTCATCGCCGGTGCGCACCCGCTCCCGCTCCTGCAATTTTGCCAACTCACCCAGGGCTTCCCGGGTGCCGTTCAAGGCAGTGCGAACGATTTGGGGTTCCCCGAATCCGAGGGCCCTCATCTCCCGAGCCATAGTCATCACGCTCAGAGCCATCTGAAGCTGTGCGTAGGGGCCGATCTCCTCCTCCGTATCTTTGGCATAGACCAGGCAGGTCGAGACCATCTCGGCATCCTGAAATCTCTCCTGACCCCAATCAACATCGTCTTTGATGAGCTTCTGGAGCTCCTCCGGTCTCCAGTTTTCCCTCTGCAGCAGCCGGTACAAAGCCTGCTCGAATTCGGAAGAGCCCTCCGCCTGCTGACTCGAAAGCGGCAGGGCGATCAGCAGCAACACCACCGCAACAGCGATTCCCATTCTTTTCATCTTCTCTCTCCTTACCATTTGTCAGATCTGCAAGACAGAGTTGACTCCCCCGAAGCCGTCTTCGACCTTAAGGGGGGCTTCGGGATCCGGGATCCAGTTCTGGCCGTCGATCAGGAATTGATACTGGTGCTCCTCACCTCGCTTCAGAGGGATCTCGATTTCCCATATACCGTCCCCGTCGGGATCCTCGAGCTTCTGCGCCTCCGGATCCCAGCGATTCCAGTTCCCCACCACCGCAACATCCCGGGCCTCCGGGGCCTGGAGTTCGAAACGGACTACGATCGTCTCATTGGACCCCGGTCCCAGTCGCGGGAGCAGCAGGCCTATCCCGAGGGCGATAAGGAGCAGCGCCGCGGCGGGAACCCCTATCCAGAACGGCCGGAGCTTGGTGCGCCGGGGAATCGTGGTGCTCAGACGGGCGGCAATCCGCTCTGCCAGACCGATAGGAGGTTGCCGGTTCAGGGACGCTCCTTCAACCAGTAGTAGGGCTGCCTGCAGCCGGGGACCGCAGCGCGGACAGTTTTCCGCGTGCTGCCGGATAGCGGGCGGGCATTCCAGATCGATCCGGTTTGCCCAGTCCTGATCGAGCCATCCGCTGAACTGTTGATTCCACTGCTCACAAGTCATTACTGTCTCGCTCCACCTAACTATACGCCCGAGAGTCGATTAGGTTTCACGGCCAACCCTTGCTAGCAAGAAAATCGATCATCTGTTTTCTAGCCCGATGAAGATGGGTCTTCACGGTACCTTCGGGCATCATCAGCACCTCGGCGACTTCCTGCACCGACAGCCCTTGAATTTGTCTGAGCACAAACACTTCCCGGTATTCAATGCGCAGCATATCGAGCGCCTCTTGGGCCAGTCGTTCTCCTTCCTTGAGCTCGCTCCTCCTTACCGGATTCCCCTGCTCGGAAGCTGCGAATTCCAAAACCCGCTCCGGTTCCGCATTCACTATTTTCAACCGCCTTCGGCGTTTGCGCCGTCGTTCCAGTGAGCGCAGATGGTTCAATCCGATCGTGTACAGCCAGGGAAAGAATCGTTGCGAGATTCTGAATCGGGGCAGGGCCCGGAATGCCTTTTCCAGTATCTCCTGAACAGCGTCCTCGGCCTCCTCGCCGTGTCCGAGCAATCGGTAGGCCAGGGAGTACAGGAGGGGGGTATATCGTTTTACGATCTCTTCAAAGGCTGCCGGATTACCGCTCAGGGTGGCTTGAACCGCCCAGAGATCTTGGGCATCCGTATTTTTGTGACTTTCTGCGGTCAAACAATCAGTCCCGTGGCAGTACACCTACTGAAGATAATATACGCTGCAACTGATCGGCAGGTTTCATAAAAATGCACGTATTCGGGTGAAGCCCTATTGCTCGCCAACTTCAACGAAGCGGCTGACCGGATTGTCCACGGATACAACGGTGGGACAGCCACAAACTCTACCGCCATTTTATGCACCTTAATCGCTTCACGAAATTACGGGTTCACTTAATACATCATGTCCTGAGCAAATATTCAATAACGCGGGAGAAGGTGCAGTCAGGTAGCGACGGAGTTAGAGCTTAGCGCCTCTTCAGCTCTCTGTAGCGGATTCGCATGGGCCCGGTTACAGATTCAAAGTACAATCGATACCTCAATGTTTTGCGCACTCTTTCGAGGTATCGTTTCCCCAGTACGAGCAACCTGTCAATCCAGTCGAGGATCTCGAGTATCAACTCCACAACGACCCTTCGTCCGCAGATCACGACCAGGGAATCCATTACTCCCACGACCCAGCCGATGGTGCGTTCGAAGGCTGTGACTAGAACATTCACGATATACAAACCATATTTAATCAGCATCGACAGGTCCTCCTTTAGATTCCGCTGCTTCCATCAGTTCTGAGCAAACCTCGAGCCATCAGATCGGTTAGCCGCAGGCTTCGCAGCGGGATCCCCCTCTGCTCCGACAGTTCGCTTTCCGAAACGGGAAACAGGCGAGCCGCCAACTCCGGCAGCTCCCGGAGCTCGTGCTTGCAGGCGGCATTAAACCCCAGGTTCATGGCCAGGTGCAGGAGAGGAAAATCCAGGTGATCCGGCAGGCGCCGAAGCATCGACGACATCTGGGTGAACTGCTTCATAACCCATAGCCTGCCGGCCTGAAGCTCGAAGGGGGTCATATTCTTCGGTTGGAAAACAACCGTCGAGTGGTCGAAGTAACGCCAGTCTTCGGTGAGCAATCGTCCCTCTTCCTTGAAGCTTCGGAACACCTCCGTACCGGGATACGGGGTGAGCACGTTGATCGAAGCCGAGCTGATGTGGTTTTTTTCGAGAAAATCCAGTGTATCCGCAAAGGTATCTTTCGTGTCGCTGTCAAAGCCGAAGATCATGGAGGCATGAAAGTAGATGCCGAAATCTTTTATCTTCCGGATCGCCTCGCCGATCTTTCCTACCTCTTTAATGGCCTTGCGCATCCGGTTCAGCTGAGTCTGGGATACACTCTCCAGACCGAAGAACAATCCCTTGCAGCCGCTCCGGCTGGCCAGCCGCATCATCTCCTCATCCTTGATGAATGACAGGGAGGCCTGCCCGACCCATTTGATATTCAACGGCTTAATGGCCCGAAACAGCTGTTTGGCGTACCCGGGATCGCCGATGATGTTGTCGTCGAGAAAGATGTAGATTTTGCCGCCGGATTCTTCAATGTCCCGAACCACATTGCTCACCGGTACATGCCTGATCCGCCGCCCGAAGATATCGTGGACGCAGCAGAACTCGCAGTTGTATGGGCATCCCCGGGTAGTCATCACCGGTACTACGTCGAAGAGTCTCTTTTTCGTATTTCTGCGGTTGCCCATGCCGATGTAGCGATCCAGCGAGGGATAGGGCTGGTGATACAACTTCTGAAGTCTCCCCGCCTCTGCGTCCGCCACCACCTGTTCCCACACGCCCTCCGCCTCGCCCACCACTACGGCATCGCAGTGCTGCAGGGCTTCGTCGGGCAACAGGGTCGGGTGCACTCCCCCGAGCACCACGGCACGCCCACGCTTCCTGTACTCACGAGCCAGCACGTAGGCCCGGGTGGCATTCGACGTCATGCAGCTGATTCCCACCAGATCGCAATCTTCTTCCAGGTCGATGGTTTCCAGCTCCTCTTCGAGGATGCGCACTTCGTGCTCCGGCGGAGTCAGCCCGGCGATGAGATGCAGTGCGAGTTGCGGGATCATGAGGAATTTCGACTTCTTGAACCGAGGGTCCTTACACGGGGAAACCAGTAGAATTTTCATCGGCTGCACCACCTGTCGTTGTAGGGAGCGGAATGGGCTCTCCCTGGATTAGCGCAGGTTTTATTTGACAGACGGTGCTCAGCCTGACTAGAGGGGGGACACCTTCCAGGAGGAATCCCCGGTATTTCTGGCAGAACTTAAGTCAAATGCTCCGAAAGTACCTATACTCTCAAATAAGACCGTACCACCCAAGAATAACGCAAATAACGGGCCGATTCAAGTATGGTTAAGATGGATTTCCAGATGAGGCGACAGGGTAGCTGGCACTCCATTGGGGCACGCCAACGAGGCGCTCCTTCGATTTGCTGAAAACAATGATTGACTTGTTTCCGTATAAACAGTATTTTCCGTAGCAGTACATTCAGCGGCGGATCTCCTGAAGGAAAAATAAAAAATGAGGTCCGATCATTCCGAGTTTGCGATTCGTACCGGCAGGGTAAACCGACCAGACGCATGTTCTGCTCCTTTGACGGTCCTTCAGCAAATCAGATGATTATGAATATCTCTTAGGAGGAGAATATGAACAAAAAACTCTATGTGGGCGGCCTGCCCTACTCTGTTACAGATGAACAATTGACGGAGCTCTTCGAGTCCCACGGGACTGTGGAATCCGCAAAGGTCATTACAGACCGATACACCGATCGCTCGCGGGGCTTCGGCTTCGTCGAGATGAGCACTCAAGCCGAGGCCGAACAGGCGATTCAAGCGCTTAACGGCACCGAGCTGGAGGGGCGCAGTCTGACCGTGAACGTCAGCAAGCCTCGGGAGGATCGCTCCCGCAGCGGCGGCGGCTCACGAAACCGCTGGTAATCCCAGAGCCAATACTTTTTAGAGCAACAGGGGTCAGGTCGGTTTGACCCCTTTTTTTCAGGGCGGTCAGAGCCAGAACCGGCAAGCCGCCGACCCCCAATGTCGCAGCCTGCCTGTACGGCATCGAGAAATCCGAATATAATGGAAGTGATGACCTTCCTGATCGTGGAAGACATCAATACGCCAACCCTCATTCTAATCGTATTGGGTGCCGCCCTCTGTCTGCTCAGCTACATCCTGCGTCTGGCCGCCCACGTTTTCACCTATACCCGCGGCACCGCCATAGTCAATTTTCGTTTAACCCTCATCGTGACGTTTCTCGGCTACTTCGGCTGGGGATACTGGAGCGGCGCCGATCCGGTCAAAATGAACATACCCTCCTCGCTGTCCATTCCCGTCGGCGTGACTCTGGCCGCAGCCGGATTGGGTCTGTTTCTGTATTCGGAGCTCAAGAAGCACGGGGTTGGGAACGCGGACAAACTCGCGACCACGGGCATCTATTCGAAAATACGCCATCCCATGTACATCGGCCTGGTCCTGCTTCATATCGGGTTTCCTTTTATCGCCAAGAGCTTCATCGCCTGTCTTTCCACGATTCTCTGGGGGGGCATCATCGCCGTTTGGACCCATTTCGAAGAGAAGAACCTTGAACGGCGCTTCGGGCAGAGATATATCGAATACAAGAAACAAACCTGGTTCTAATCGATCTTAGTATTTGTCCTTGAAACCGTTACGGATCTCCTTTTCCCACCGCCGCCCCTCCTGACGGCGCAGCTTGTAGCGGTCTTGGCTTGTAAGACGTTCGGTTTGGGACAGCTGTTCCAGCTCCCGTCTCTGTTTGAGATAGCTGCGCAGACGCTTCGCATCCAGTTTGCCGGCGGCTATCCGTTGCTGAACCGCGCAGCCGGGTTCGCTTCCATGCCGGCAATCGCTGAATCGGCACTGCTCAGCCAGACGCTCGACCTCGGCAAAGGTGTCTCCGACCCGCTCCTCCTGGGCCCAGAGCTGCAGTTCCCGCATTCCCGGATTGTCGATCACCATCCCTCTTCCGGGAATGAGAAACAGCTCGCGATGAGTGGTGGTATGGCGTCCTTTACCGTCCCTGCGCAGAGTCCGGGTCGCCTGCGCCTCGCGACCCATCAGCCGGTTGATGAGGGTGGATTTTCCCACACCCGATGAGCCTACGAAGGCTGCGGTTTTTCCCTCCTCGAAGTACGGGTCCAGCTGTTTCAGCCCCTCGCCGCTCAGGGCATTAGTGCAGATCACCGGCAGATCGAAGGATACTGTCCCAAGGTCGGCCAGCTTGATCTCCAGATCCCGGCAGAGGTCCACTTTGTTCAGAATGATTACCGGCTCGGCCCCGCCTTCATAGATCGCCGAAAGATAGCGTTCGATCCGGCGCAGGTTGAAATCTCGATCGAGCCCCGAGACCAGGAACACCCTGTCGGCATTGGCGCAGATCATTTGCTCCTCTACCTTTTCCCCCGGTGCTTTACGGGACAGCTGCGTTCTTCGCGGAACAATAAAGTGGATGATGGCCGTAGCCGTATTGGCGGCTTCCCGAGGATCGATCTGGATACCCACCCAATCACCGGCCGTCGGAAAATCGGCGGGGAAACGGGCCCGGTAGCGAAGACGGCCGCTGACCTGCGCTTGGACCTCTCCGTGCTCACTGACCACCCTGTACAGCTGTCTCCGTGCGTAGATCACCCGTGCCGGCAGGCAGGAACCTTCCTGCCTGAGTTCCTCGAACTGTTGTTTGAATGCGGCGTTCCAGCCGAATTGTTGCAGATTCATGTTTCGAAACCTCCGTACTGCTCTAAGGAATCGGTGTGACAGACCCCGATGGCAGAGGTACAGAGGATTCTTGTTTCTGTTTGGAACAGATTAGGATTGAAACCGCCCTCTGCAGGATCCACGATCGAGGCATGTGAAAACGGCTGTGAGTGCTATGTCCCTCATAAAACGTTCCTCCTCGGTGGTGAATTTCCTGCAGTACAGACCTGCGCCTGATAGTAATAGATAAACACAACCGCGCTTTGCTGTCAACTCTACGGGCACTGTGATTTTCAACAGGGTCGGTACCAATACGTATTGAAGTGTCAGTCCAGCCTGGCGTATGACCCGGCCGCTCTGTCTGTGCTCTATCTGGCGAAACTGAAACGCGCCTAGGAACGAAACGCCTCGATATAGCTGTCCGCGTAGATCTGCTTGTTCATCACCAGCTCGGCGGTGAGCAGGGCATCGACCAGATCCTCATCGGTTACGTCACAGATCACCGCATCCAGGCCGTTGGCCACCAGCATCACGGCGAAGGTGCGGTTGATCAACTTCTTTTTCGTGGTGCCGTTGGAAATGTTGGACAGCCCGCACACGATATGAGGCGGCGGATCGCTGAACAGCTTGAACTGGTTGGCCGCCCCCAGGATCTCCTGGGCCTGCTCCTGCATGTACTTCAGGGGCATGACGATGGGATCGAGGAACAGCTGCTCCGGGTTGATGCCGAACTCCATGGCTTTGGCCAAAAGCTTGCCCGCATTCTCCACCCTCTTGTCCGCGCTCTTGGGACTGCCCTCTGCATCCATCACCAGGCCGATTATCGAGGCGCCGGCCTCGGCCACTATGGGAAACATGGCCTCCATCTTGTCATCCACCGCGGTTGTGGAGTTGATCAGGGGTGGTTTCTTGCACAGAGGAACCGCCTCTTTGAGCATCGAGGGCTTGTTGGTGTCGATGGAGATCGGCAGATCCGAGGCAGCTTGAACCTGCTCGATCATCCAGCACAGATCCTCCGGCTTGTTCGAGACCGCTCCAAGATTCACATCCAGGTAGGTTGCGCCGGCCTTGGTCTGCTTGACCGCCCATTCTTTGAGCACGTCGCCGTCTTTGTTCTCAACCGCGGCCTTGATATCCTTGAAACCCGTATTGATCCGTTCTCCGATAAATATCATAACTCTTTCCTCCTACTACATTGTTGAGCCGGGAGCGCCGTGGCAGCTCACCCCCCGCAATCATCAGCCGGCAAACTGCTGGATCGTCCCCTGGACGTTCTTGATGGCGTCGGGGTGAGCCATGATCAGGATGTCCGCCCCTGCCTGCAGGTATACAGAGGCGCAGGTCGCCTCCCACATAGGCCCGCGTTTGGCCAATTTTCCCCAGCCGGGCAGCACGTCATCGTCTACCACCGCCTCCTTTATGCGCCATACCTCGCCACCGACATCGCAGATCTGGGGGCAGGCCATCAGCTTGTCCCCCTTCAATCCGGCGATGCGGGCTCGCTCCAGTATGGTATACACGTAGTCGAAACCGTAGCCCAGTGCCGCCGTGGTCTGGAACATGACCACGTCTTTCAGGTCGAAGCCCGCATCCTGAAGCAGGATGTTGACCTGTTTACCGATGTTGATATCCACCGGCGCTTCGGCGATGATCTTGTGCTTGTCGGACTTGCAGAGCGCGACGATGGTGCGATAGTTGGTTTCCTTGGCCGAACCGATCAGGCAGTTCTCGCCCTTGGCGGCCTGGGAACAGTCGGGGAGCACCAGGTTGTCCTTCTCATCATCTCCGCAGCCCCAGAGAACAAGGGGCACGTCCACCGCCTTGAGAACATCCTGGACGACTTTGGCGCAAGCATCCGGCGGAGCGTCCTTGCCTGCCGGGTCGGCGCCGACCAGCTTCAAGCTGATCAGATCGACCTTGTACTCCTGCACACATTTCTGGGCCCACTCCACCGGGGAGTCGATCTCCTTGCCGATCGCCTGCTTCAACACATCGGGCCAATCCGGGGGCGTATCGGCCACGAAACCCGCGATCACGGGTTTGTGGGGGAGCTCCCCCTCGAAGGTGAGAAAGGGGAGGGTTGTCTGGCCTCCCACCGTCACCGTCTTGGCTCGCGTTCCCCCCTGGTCTTTGGTTGCACCGATCGTGACGGTGTTGATGGGGGCTGTCCACTTTTCGATCACATCAGGAATTTGCATCTTCTCCTCCAACAGTCTCAATGATGGTCTGAATGGTTTTCATAATAGGAGAACCGTTCAAATTTTTCAAAGGTTCCCCCTGAAATATGACTTCTTCGAGTCCGGAATCGTAGGGGATATCGATCAAATGGGGAATTCGAAACGGCTCCAGGCGCCGTTTGAAGGTTTCCATCTTGGCATCCGGAATCATATTGGTGACTATGTACTTCCGGCGGATTCTGGCGTCCAGATCTTCGGTTATGGCCTGGATCTTCTGCGCCGAGCGCAGGGAAAGGGGATTGTCGCTGACCACTACAAGGAGGGCATCGATGTTCCGGGTCGTACGGCGGCTGAGGTGCTCCAATCCGGCTTCGTTGTCCATCACGACCCATTTGTAGGACGGGGTCAGGTCGTCGGAGAACTTGCGGATCATATTGTTCAGGGCGCAGTAGCAGCCCGAACCTTCCCCTCTTCCCATGGTGATCAGATCGAAGCCGTCGGCCTCTTCGATGATCTGGTGCAGACCCGCCTCCACGTAGCTGGCCTTGGTCATTCCGGCGGGAAGCTTCTTCATGGCATCGAGCACCTCCTCCCGCAGGTCTCCGATGGACTGCTCCGGCTCCACACCCAGGAGGTCCCCCAGATTGCTGTCCGGGTCGGCATCGATTGCCAGCACCGGACCTTTGTTCTGCAGAACCAGCTGGGTGATCAGCAGGGCGGCGATCGTGGTTTTTCCGGTTCCCCCTTTTCCGGCAACGGCTATGCTTTTAGGCACGGGTTGCGCTCCTTTTGAACAATTCAATATCGGTGTGGGGCAGAAACATCGCTTTCTGGAACTCCTCCACGTAGTCGTTGGCGCCCATCAGATCGTAGTAGGTCGTATCCTCCCGGATCTTCTCGATCTTGTACAGCGCCTCCTTGTAAAAGGCCACGATCTTGGCTCCTTTGATAGAGGTATTGCCCACAAAGTCGAAGCGGCCCCTCTCGATATCGGGAATCAGCCCGATGGCAACGGCGTGGTCGATGTTGATGTAGGAGCCGAAGGCGCCGGCAATACAGAAGCGCTGGATATCTTCGAAAGTGAGATCCAGGCGGCGCAGCAGGATTTTCATGGCGGCGAAGATCGCCGCCTTGGCCGTGACCACGTTCTCTATGTCGGACTCGCTGATATACACCGGATGCCCGGTACCGGTCTCCTTGCCGTCGGCGATGATGTAGCGCTTCAACCCCTCCACGGTCTCCACCCGCGGTTTTTCCTCCTCCACGAAGACACCGGATCGGTTGATCAGACCCTGCTCGAGGAGCACCGCCACCGCATCGATGATTCCGGATCCGCAGATGCCTTTGGGGCGCTTGTTGTCGATGGTCTGGTATGTGATGGCGCCGTTCTCTACGTACATTTTTTCCACGGCTCCCGCCTCGGCCCGCATGCCGCAATCCACGCTGGCCCCCTCCAGGGCCGGACCGGCTGAGGCCGAAGCTGCCATCAGCCACTCCCTGTTCCCGATCACCACTTCGCCGTTGGTTCCGATATCCAGAAGCAGACTCAGCTCCTCCATCTCGTTCATCCGCGTGGAGAGGATCCCTGCTGTGATGTCGCTGCCGACCCAGCCGCTGACCGCCGGCAGGCTGTATAGCAGCCCCCTGGGATTGATGTTCAGTCCCACCTCGGCAGCGCGAAGCGGCGGCGGGGAAACCGTATTGGCTACGTAGGGACTGCGGCGGATGTTCTTCGTGCACAGCCCGAGAAGAAAATGACCCATGGCCGTATTTCCAGAACAAACCACGGCGCTGATGTCCTTGAACTTTATATTGTTGGCATCGGTCAGCTGGTCGATCAGTCCGTTGATGTCCTCCACCAGCAGCCGCTGCAGCTCCTCCACTCCCTTCTGCTCGGCGCTGATCATCCGCCGGGTCACCTCCCGACCGTAGATGCCCTGGGAGTTGAAGCAGGCCCGGGCATCGAGGGTTTCCATGGTATTGGCATTCAACAGATGTGCCACGATCGTAGTCGTACCCATGTCCACCACGACCATGTAGTTGTGCTTGGTGGTATCGCCGCCCTCGATATTCATTACCTCGGCGATTTCCCTCCGGAGTCCCACCGTTGCGGTGATCTTGTAGTCGTTCTTGCGGAGGATTTCCGGAATGCTCTTGATGATCTTCAATCCCATCTGCATGGAGCGGTACTTGAGAGCTTTTCGGACAGCGTCATCGACCCGCTGGTGATCCGCCGTGTTGTTGGCCAGATCCGGCTCCTCCAGCTCCAGGTAGACCTTGGTGACCAGAGGGGCGGGTACCAGATCCTTCTCGTACTCCCAGCCCTCGGTGAGATCCCTGAAACGGGCCGCGTCCTTCGCCGCTACCAGCTTCTCTTTGGCCCAGGTCTCCTCCGGGATTTCTACGATCAGGTTGTCTTCCACCGGAGTCTGGCAGGCCAGCACCAGGCCGCGGCGGATTTCATCCCGGGTCAGCTTGGCGCTGACCCTTCCGGGGACCCGCCCCTGGGTCACGATCATCTTGCAGCGCCCGCAGATTCCGTCTCCGCCGCAGAGGTTGTTGATCGTAATTCCGGCCCGCAGAGCAGCTTCGAGCAGACTGGTATCCGCCTCGACTCGTACCGATTTATTGTGAGGAATGAAGGTAACAGAGTAGGTGGACATAGTTTAACTGCTTTCCGCTAAGCTATTATGATATTCGAATCCCGGCCAGCGCAATCCGCAGCGTTGTTGTTACGCGACTAGAAGTTGGGCCACTTCTGCAAGAAGGCCGGTATCTCCCTGGCCGACTCCGGTCCGATGATCACCTCTTCCCACTCCGAGGTGTCTTCGATCTCGGCCCTGAAGATTGGAAGCAAACCCGGAATTATCAGCTTTCGATGTTTAACCTTGTCGGACACCTTCTGCGCTGCGATGGTTTTCACCACCGCTTCCGCGGAGATCTTGTCCCCGGCATAGGCATTCAACACTCCCAGACCCTCGGTGTCGACCACACAGATATAGGCCGGTACCTTGCTGCGCTCCACCTCCCCGGCTACGCTGAAATAGGTCAGAGAGAAGTTCGTGGTGAACATCACCGGAGAGTTCTCGCCGGGACCTCCGATTTCGTACAGCTTGGCTTCCACAGTGTTGGGTACCTGAGGATCGGTATAGACATCCTGGACCGTGACCATGATCGGCAGCAGCTCCCAGGGTTCCACTCCATTGACGATGATGATCCCCGCATACTTGGCGGCAAACACGCCGCCCAGGATTCCCTCCATTTCGGGAGAGTTCGCCTCCACTTCGATCATCGAAGGAAAACCGAGGGGCCGAAACTGTTTTTTCAAGGCTGCTCTTCGGGCCACCGTCAGATCCCTGATCGTCTGGCCGCCGTTGCTGGTGAAGCTCAACACCAGATCCTCCGCGCCTTTTTCCTTGGCCTTGCCGGTGAGGTCGGCCAGCTCCTCGAGATTACTCCCGTGCACCGCCAGAGGCACTTTGGCCGCGGCTGCCAGCTCTGCGAGAGCCTCGACATTCGATGCACCCGCCCTGTATAGCAGAGGTTTTTGATCTTTGATCGCCTCCACCGCCGCTTTCATGGCTTCGGCCTTGCCTCCAACCAGAATCAGGGGAAGATCGCTTGACTCCGCCGCCATCTTGGCCCGGGCGGCGGGGTCGGAGGTCTCCACCTCCACGGCACAGAGGGCGACCCGAAGCTCCGCCCCGACCCTGGGGAATACGCTCTTGTTCGCCCGTTCGATCAACGCACCGGCATCGGCGTCCGAGAGGGAGGCGGGAATGCGAATCGCGATGCCGCTGGGGCGGTGAAACTTCTCCTCGTGGCGGAACATCACCGTCTCCTGCCCGATTTCGAAGGTCTTCCCCTCGGGGCCGATCTTGACCAAACGGATCGGAGGTGCGGAGGCGTCGGAGAGAGTCTCCTTGCCTTCTTCGGAAATATGCGGGCAGTCCGTCAACGCCCGCTGCTTCGCCGCCACCTGCATCGCGAAGGCCATGCAGGTCGGCAGACCGCAGTCCTTGCAGTTGGTTTTGGGCAGGCTCTTGTAGATCTGCATGCCTGTTAGTGCCATAAACTTCTCCTTCTGCTGTTGTTATCTTCTTTCGCCTACGATGAGCTCAGAAAAGCGATTCCATCTCCAGGGCCGGATGCTTCACTTTGGAGAGGTGCTCGACCAGTTGATCCGGCATTTCCGCATCTTCCTCCGTGGCGATCTTGTCCCACAGATCGGCCAGGCCTTCCTTCTCCAGCTGGGGTTTCATTCGTTCGGCTACTTCATCCTTCAGCTGCTTGGTCATCCACACGATGCGCTGATGCCCGCCCTCGCCGGAGATGAACTTCGGGCTGGAGATGTACAGCTTTCCGATTCCGGTGAAACCGGGAATCTGCTGTCCCCCGCCGACCTGTCCCGCCAGGGAGGAGAAGGTCATGCCGATCGGGGTCATTCCCGTGAAATCCCGGTCCACGATCATGATCCCGTTGGCCTCGGGCACCACTGCGGCGATGCACTCGAAACAGCCGCAGGATGTCATGGGCTCCTCCATTATGGCGTAGGCGTTGAACTTCTTCAAGTTTCCGTTTGACTTGACATCGATGTAGGCATTGATGTTGGCCCACTGGCCCTTGACCGGATCGATGACCGCACCCTTCTTCACCGGTTCGTTGGGCCCGTGTTCGTCGATCTGGTGGGAGGCCTTGCAGTCCAGCCAGGTGTAGGCACCGCAAAGTCCCAGACGCTGGGGTGTGACGATGCACACGTGATTGGGGGCGTAGGACTGGCAGAGGGTGCAGGAGTAGTACTCCTCCACGTCCTCGTCGGTCATGGCGCCTACCTTGTCGTCCCGGGTGTTGTACACATTCTTGGCCTCTTCGACCAGCTCGGCTACCTTGGCCTTGTCCGTATAGACCTTGACCTGGACGCGGTCCACGATCTTGGTGAAGTCTTCGTGCATCTTGGCGACCAGGATCTCACCGAGATCCTTGATCTTGAAGCCCTTCCCCGCTGCTTCCTTGGAGATCCGCACCCACACGATTGAGCGCTGTCCCATGTGGAAGATCCCGTGGGCGCAGGAGATGAACTCGTGGATGCGGCGTTCCAGGACACTCTCGAAGTCCTCCTGGAACTCCCGCCCGGCCACCTCGACCATGATCCCCAGGGGATAGGCCTCCCCTTCCTTCATCTCATCGATCTCCGGACCGATCACCTCGATCTTGCCGTCCTCAATCTCCTCCATCGGCCTCATGCGCAGCAGCTCGAAGGCGTCGGTGTACTTGCCGCCGAACTGAACGTGCATATCCTCTTTGCGCACCCTCTCCCCCTCGAAGCCCGCGCCGTAGGGAACGGGGATGGGGATTTCTTCGATCTTGATCGTCAGCCCGCGCAGCTCGATGGCTCGGCTGATGATCTCATCCATCTTGATCCCGGAGATGACGTGCTCGTAGGTGCAAATGCCGGTCGGGTGGATCTCGGGAATCCCCACGTCGGAGATAACGGGAAAGCCGAAGTTGATGGCTCCGGCCGCGGTGGCGTACTTCTCGTCGGTTATCAGCTGTCCGTCATCCAGGCCCTTGGCCTTGCTATCCGATCCCAGAGCCATCACGAAGGCGTGAACCCGCTCCTTGTTGTACAATAATATTTCCCGGGCGGCCTTCATGTCCCCCGGCTCCACTCCTCCGAAGGTCATTGCCGAGCGGGCGGCGAAATTCAGGGCGTGGATGGCCGCGGTGATGTCCTTGCCGTAGGGAACGGTGAAGGTGTCCCAGCTCATCTCCACCCCCTCCTCGTGCAGCTGTTCGGCAATAGCCTTGCCGTTGGTGTTTCCGGCCATGAATACCAGGATATTCCGGGCCTGGAAACCCTGGATCAGTTCCACCGCATCGCTGTTCTTCTTGGTGCAGCCGGCGATGGCCACGAAACCGGGCATCCGCCCGTCGACAAGCTTGATCCCCTGCTGGCGGAGGATGTTGTCGCCGGTGAACCCCAGCCAGATACCCTCCACGGGATTCCCGTTGACGTACTTGAGGCTCTCGATGATCTCCTCGGCCACCAGGGTAGCGACGCCGGAATCGAGGGTCTCCCCGAGGTAGGGGAGCCACATCTCTTTATCGGGAATCCGTCCCAGCAGACCCTTGGCTTCCTGAAGGCTCTCCTCCAGATCCCCGAGCTTCTGCACCTTCTGTCCCAAGAACAGGAGCATGATGGGCAGATAGTAGGCCGTGTTGGGATAGGCCACCTGGGTGTCTTTGCCCTTGGCCTTTATCGTTTTTTGGAGGTCTTCCTCCGCCCGGGCCACCATCTCATGAGCCCCGCGGATTGCTGCAGTAGCGATGATCTTGGACATCTTCTTAAGACTCCTTTCTGGATCTAATAGTTAATCTGTATTTTTTCGAGGGGAGTAACGCTCTGCTCCCCTGCGCCGAGGCCGAGGGCCTTCACGGCCTCCTTCCTGCGGCATTCGGGACAGAGCCGGGAAAGAGCCCGGAACTCCTCCCAATCTATCTTCACCCGGTCACTCATAGCCTGAGCTACGGGAACGCTCACCATGCGGACTCCGCACTCCTCGCATACCAGCAACTTCGAGCGGCTCTTGAACGGAGAGATTTCCGCCTCTCCGGTGTCCGTATGAATCCGTACCTGAATCGTTCCGACGGGGCAGACAGCCGCACAGGCCCCGCAGGCGATACAGGTCTCCGAGGCCTGACGAAACGGCGAGGCTACCGCTCTTTCCACCCCCCGACCGGCAAAACCGATGGCCGAGGCACCGATCACCTCTTCGCAAACCGATACGCACAGGCCGCAGAGGATGCAGTTGCGCTGGCTCTCCGTAACTTTCGGATAGGGGGTTCGCTCCACGCCCATGCGGCGGGCGAGCTCCTGCAGCTCTTCGGAATCGGGGCTGCGGGCCAGGAACAGCTGCATCACTCCCTTGCGAACCCGAACGGCCCGCTCACTGGAAACACTGACCGTGATATCCCGCCGCACCGGATAGTTGCAGGCGGTTACCAGACGGCCCGGCGCCCCCTCATCCCCGAGGATCTCCACCATGCAGATCCGGCAGGTCCCCAGCGCCGGAAGCGTGGGATGATAGCAGAGGGTGGGAATCCACACGTGAGCCTTCTGCGCCGCCTCCAGGATCGTCGACTCAGGGGCAACGCTTACCGCCTTTCCTTCTATTGTTACTGTAGGCACTCGAACTAGCCTCCCTATACCTTGTTGATGGCCCCGAAGGGGCACTTCTCGAAGCAGGTGTTGCACTTGGTGCAGATTGCCTGATCGATTACGTGGGGAGCCTTGCGTTCCCCGCTGATCGCCTCTACGGGACAGTTCTTGCGGCAGATACCGCAGCCCGTACAGGTGTCCGGATCGATCTGGTAGATGAACAGACCCTTGCACTCCTTGGCCGGACAGTGCTTATTGCGGATGTGCTCCTCGTACTCCCCGCGGAAGTACTTGAGGGTGGTGAGAATCGGATTGGCCGCGGTCTTGCCCAGGGCGCAGAGGGATCCTTCGGTCAACAGCTCGGCCAGGGTCTCCAGCCTGTCCAGATCCTCCAGCTCCCCCTCGCCCTTGCTGATCCGTTCGAGAATGGCGAGCATCTGGGCTATCCCCTCCCGGCAGGGGGTGCACTTGCCGCAGGATTCGCTTTTCAGGAATCCGAGGAAGTACTTGGCTACGTTGACCATGCAGGTGTCTTCGTCCATGACGATCATGCCGCCGGAGCCCATCATCGAACCCAGCCGGGTGAGCTCGTCGAAATCCACCGCCGCATCCAGGTGCTCCGCCGGAATGCAGCCCCCGGAAGGCCCTCCGGTCTGCACGGCCTTGAAGGCCTTGCCGTCCTTGACCCCGCCGCCGATCTCCTCGATGATGCGGCGGAGTGTTATGCCCATGGGCACCTCCACCAGGCCGGTGTTGGTGATCTTGCCGACCAGGCTGAAGACCTTGGTGCCCTTCGAGCTCTCGGTACCGATCCCCGCGAATTCGGCAGAGCCCATGCCGATGATGGCCGGAACATTGGCCCAGGTTTCCACGTTGTTCAGCACTGTGGGCCGGCCGTTCAGACCGCTCTCCACGGTGTGGATGTACTTGGCCCGGGGCTCCCCGCTACGCCCCTCCAGGGACGCCATCAGCGCGGTGGACTCTCCGCAGACGAAAGCCCCGCCGCCGCGGTTGATGCGAATATCGAAGGAAAATCCGCTGCCCAGGATGTCTTCGTCCAGAAAGCCGAACTTCCTAGCCTGCTCCAGAGCCAGCTTCAGATGCTCCACTGCCAGGGGATACTCGTTGCGCACGTAGATGTAGCCGTGAGTGGCACCGATGGCGTAGGCCCCGATGATCATGCCCTCGAGCACGGCGTGGGGATTTCCCTCCATCAACGAACGGTCCATGAAGGCACCCGGGTCCCCTTCGTCTCCGTTGCAGATCAGGTAGCGGATCCCTTCGGGTGGCCGTCCCCCGGGCGCGGAGGCCCGGCGACAGCTGCGCCATTTGCGGGCCGTGGGAAATCCGCCGCCGCCCCGCCCGCGCAGACCGGCCTGTTCCACCTGGTCGATGATGTTTTCCGGCTCCATCGTGCCGAGCGCCTTTGCCAGGGAGGAATATCCTCCTACCGCGATATAATCGTCGATGCTGGTCGGATCGATATGCCCGTTGTGCTTCAGCACGATGCGCTTTTGCACGCTGTAGAAGGGAATCTCCCCCGGGGTTTTCACCTTGACACCCGTTTTGGGATCTTCGTACAGCAGGCGCTCCACGACCCTTCCCGCCAGAACGGTCTCCCGGAAGATCTCCGCCACGTCCGGTTCCTCCACGCTGTGATAGAGGATCTGTCCCGGATCGACGACCACGATCGGTCCCAGCTCGCAGAGGCCGTGACAGCCCACGTGCTTGGACTCGATCACGATATTTCCGCCGTTACCGCTGTCCGCCTGTTCGGCGGCTTCGCAGAACAACTCGTATAAACGATGCGAGCCCTTGGCCGCGCATCCGGTTCCTATGCAGACCCGAACGACCCGGGTGTTTTTCTTCTCCTGCTCGACGATCTTGTTTCGGTACGCTTCGAGCTCCTTGGGGCTGTGGATGATCTTTTCGACGGATGTTGCGGTTGCCGTGGCCACTTCAGCTTCCCTCCCCTTTACTCTCCACCGGCGGAGCAGAGGCGGATCCCGCTTCCTCTTCCGGTGGCAGCGCACTCAAGATATCCAGAGCGGAATCCGGGGTCATCCCGTCGTAGTACTTGCCGTCCACGATCATCACCGGAGCAAGGGCGCAGGCCCCCACGCAGTTCACCGCCTGCAGGGTGAACAAACGGTCGGAGGTGGTGCCGCCGGGCTCGATTCCGTACTCCTCGCAGATCGCCTCGGAGATGCGGGGGGCGCCCTTCAGATAGCAGACCGTACCCATGCAAAGGGTGACCTCGTGGGCACCCTTGGGGGCGAGCCGGAAGGAGGAGTAGAACATAGCCACTCCGTAGACCCGGGTCAGGGGAATGTCCAGCTCTGCGGCCAGCTCCCGCATCTGCTCCGCCGGCAGGTAGCCGTACTCGGCCTGCAGATCCTGCATCATGGGAATCAACATGCCCGAATCGCGCTCATAACGCCCGATGATCTTTGCAACAAGCTCTTTATCCATCGCTACAATCCAATCTAAATCGTAGATCAAATCACCTCAATGGTGACTTCCTTGCCCCTGGTGCGCAGCTCCGCGGCGATCTCCCGCACCACGTTCATCCGAATCCCGAGCTGATGCGGCAGGTCCGGATTCTGGTGGGCCGGATTTACCGCCTGTCCCACGATGAAGTGGGTGTGGTCCACCTCCAGCAGCACCCGCAGAAGGCTGGCCGCTCCGTCGTTGCGGTACTGCACGGTTTTACGATCCGCCTCCTCACGCAGCATATCCCGGACCTGGGTGAGGGTCAGGATGCCTTCGGTCACCAGGTCCACGCCTTCCAGACGGGCGATCGGCGGCACATCCGCGGTGATCGTGCTCAGGTCCACCTCCAGGGGCTGACCCAGGTGCCTGGAAACGATCTTCGCCGAGGTTCCCCCGCAGACCACCAACTTGCCCATCCTGCTTACGAAGCGGTGGATCAGCTCGCCGTCGGCATCCTTCTTTGCCGGCGGCCCGGTGAGCACCGTGGCCACCTGCTTGTGCCGCACCTTGATGACCACGACACTGACGTCGTCGCCGGGCCGTCCGAGATACAGCTCGCTGACCGCCTCGGCGACTTTCCCGGCCAGCTCTTCGGCGCTCAGGTTCCTATGGGCATGTTTCTCCAGGTAGCCGGCGGCCAGCTCCCACCCCCATCCCAGGGGATAGGCGCCTCCGATTCCGGCGTTCAGCACGCCGTCGGAGACGAACACGACCCAGTCTCCCTCCTGCAGGTTCAGAACCGTTTCGTGGATCGTCTTTCCGTCCACGGTCCTTTCCTCGTAGGACACCGGTTGGACCTTCCGCTGCCGAAGCACAATCGCGTGGGGGGAATCGAACTCCACAACCCGCGCGTACCCCTCCGTGAAAAACTGGGCAATGGCGAAGGTGCTGTAGGCCACCTTGCGAACCGCGCAGACCGGCAGGGTTTCGCTCAAGGTCTGTACAACCTCCCCCAATGGGAGGTTGTCCTCCAGCATGCGAATGGCGATCTGGTTCGTCAGGGTCGCCAGGATATTGGCCTTGACCCCGCTTCCCAGTCCGTCCGAGAGAGCCAGGGTGACCGATTCCGCCTGGCGGGAGATGGCGATGTCATCCCCGCACAGCTCTTCGCCGTGTTTATGAACCTGCTTCGTTCCCCACTCGTAAAACAGCCTCATTCGATCTCTTCTTCAAAGAGCGACATCAGCTTGACCAGCAGGATCTTGGTTTCCGCCGTGGTTTCCCCCAGAAGGCGGGCGATCTCCTGAGCCGTCTGCATCTGCCGGGAGATCACCTCCTGGGCGCGTTCCAGGGTCTGCGCCCGCAGGTCCCGCAGGTGCTTCTTCGCAGCCTCCTCCTCGGAGATATCGATGAAGATCCCGCAGTACAGATCCTCCCCCTCGATCGGGAACAATCCCACGCGGAAGCTCACCTGATGGTCGGGAACATTCTCCTTGACCATGAGGTTGCCCCCCGCTGCAATGGCCCGCTCGAAACAGTCGCAGTGCACGAATTGGGCCGCCGGTTCGCCCAGAAGCTTCTCCTCTCCGCAATGGAACATGGTTCGAAAGGAGGGATTGACGTAGTGGATGCGGGTCTCCTTGTCCACCAGCAGAACCCCATTGGGGGTATGCTCGAGGATTGCGGCGATATACGGTGATGTCTGCCGCCCATCCGGCGGATCCGTCTTGGCCACCAGCGTCTTCCTCTCTTATGCTTCTTTCCCGCCGCCCGAATCCGTCGATCCGGCGAGCGGCTGAAGAACCTTCTCCGTGAACGTCTGGATCGCCTCTTCGACGTTCTTGCTGGAAATGGGCTCATCATCGATCTGCCAGTTCAGCCCTTCCCCGCATCGCTCCATGCAGAACGAACCCTGCAGCTCTATTTTCTTGTCCAGACCGTGTTCCTTGAGCAGCTCGTTGAAGCGCATGATGATCTGGCGTGAGCCTTTGATGTGACAAGAGCTGCCCACGCACACGGTCACCGTAGTCATTTTAGCAAAAACCTCCTATCCCATCATCCGCTGAGGGCTTCGGCCTCCTCCGCGCCGGCTGCCTGAGCCTCTACCAGCTTCTGCACCGCCGCTCTGCGCTTGTCCTTGCTGGCCGTATCGTCCTCCTCCAGGACGAGGGCCTTGGTCGGGCACGAAGAAACACAGGCCGGGTCGAGTCCTCGAGCCAACCGGCTTATGCAAAGATCGCATTTGAAGGCGGCCTTGCCGTCCGGCCGCAGGGCGATTACCCCGAAGGGACAGGCCTGGACACACATGCTGCAGCCGATGCAGCGCTCATCCTCCACCAGCACCGGCTTGCCCGGGGCCAGACGCTTGACCGCCCCGGTGGGGCAGGCCAGGGCGCAGGCCGCTTCTTCGCAGTGCTGACAGGAGATGGGGATCGAGCGGGGTCCGTATGCCTCCACGTGGATCCTATAGCCCGGATTCTCCCCCTGCAGGACCATGGTCTCGATATCCTGGCTCTGGGAATGAGCGATGGCGCAGGCCAGCTCGCAAGTGTGGCAACCCACGCAGCGGTCGATTCGAACGGTTATGTGTCGCGACATAGGGCTCTACTCCTCCGGCTTAAGGGCTTGAGGATAGATCATGGGCTTGAGCTTGAGGGCTTTGCGCTTCTTGTCGATGTGCCTCAGCATCATGTGGGCGGTCTCGATGGGATCCATCTCGAAGGCCCACTTGCCCCCGACCTCCTCCTCGATCTCTTCGGTCAGGTACTTGTGAAGAGCCGGCGCACCCACCACGGGCAGCGGCCGCCCGATGACCGTGTACACCCCGGAGGCCACGAAGTAGAAGCCGATGGACACGGCTTTCTCACTCATCCACTCCGGAGCAGCTCCGGCAGCCGGCAGGTCGGAGATATCCTCTCCCAGACCGCCCTCCTTGACAACTTCGGTGAGCACTCTCAGGATACGGCTGTTGTCCACGCAAGAGCCCAGGTGCAGCACGGGCGGCAGGCCCACGGCCTGGCAGACCTCCTGCAGCCCCTTGCCCGCGTGCTTGAAGGCCGCTTCCGGGGTCATCAGACCGTGCTTGGCGCAGGTAATCGCGTTGCACCCTGTGGAAGCCACCAGCACGTCGTTCTTCAACAGCTCCTTCACGATGGTGAGGTGTCCCTCTTCGAACTCCATGTTGGGATTCGAGCATCCGACCACACCGGCCAGTCCCCGGATACGACCGGCGATGATGGCGTCGTTCAACGGCCTGAAGGTCGAACGGTACTTGCCGCCCAGGAACTGGAATACGCTCTCCGTTGTGAAACCGGCTATAGCCCCCTGGGTTACATTGGGTATGGTCGTGCGGCCGTTCCGGTTGGGGTAGTTGTTGATCGCCTCTTCGATGATATTTCTGGCAATCTCAGCCGCCCTGTGTTCCTCGAATTCGATGTGTTCGAAGCCGGGCATCTTGGCCTTGGGAGAGGTGGTTACCAGCCTGGTGTGAAAGCACTTGGCCGTGTTTTCCAAACCCGGCCAGATGCACTGTACGTCCACCACCATCATATCCACGACCCCGGTCATCAGGGCCAGCTCCTGCTGCATGTAGCTTCCACAGAGGGGAATGCCGTGGCGCATCATGATCTCGTTGGCGGTGCAGCAGATACCGCCCAGCTGGATCCCCTTGGCCCCGACCGACTTTGCCTTCTCAACCAATTCCGGTTCCTGGCTGATCACGGCGATGATGTCGGAGAGGGTGGGTTCATGTCCGTGCACGATGAGGTTCACATGATCTTTCTTGAGGATACCGATGTTGGCCAGTGTCTTTAGGGGATTGGGCAGGCCGAAGATGACATCGGAGAGCTCGGTCCCGATCATGGATCCGCCCCAACCGTCGCCCAGGGAAGCCCGCAGGCCCTGCTTGATCACGTTCTTGTACTCGGCATCCACGCCGATGTGGGTGCGGTGCATGATCTCCACGATCTCCCGGTCCACCGCCCTGGGAAATATCCGCTGTTCCTTCCAGAGCTTCTTCCGGGCTTCCGGTGCGGTTTCGGCCATCCTGACCGTGCCGATCTGCTGCCCGAAATCCTTCAGCACTTCCTCCGCCACATCGTGAGCCAGCTGCTGCGGCTCTTTGCCTTCGGTCTTTACGCCGTAGATCTCGGCGATCGCCTTGAGCTTGTCCATGCTCTTGACCTTGTAGACGCTGCTCGCATCCTCACCGATCAGATGAAGGGTATGTGCGATGTCCCGGCCGTGATCCGAGTGGGCTGCCGCGCCGCCGGCTATCATGCGGACCAGATGCCGCGCCGCGATCGTGTCGGCGGTGGCCCCGCAGATTCCCGTTTTCGGACCATCCCCGAAGGGATCGATGCGGCAGGGACCCATGCTGCAGTGTCGGCAGCACAGCCCCAGGGTTCCGAATCCGCACTGGGGCTGCATCGCGTCGTAGCGGTCCCATATCATCGGCACGTGCTCCTGCTCGGCAATCTTGAGCATCTGTTGCGTGGCCTTGTCTGCGTATTTCAGCTCTCGCGCCATGGAAAACCTCCGTTATTTGTTTTCATTTAATGTTTCCGTTTCCGGTTTTGGGGAGATGAAAAAGTTGCTTCCTGTTTCCGGGTCTATGATCTCGGCCTCTGCCTGTCATTTTGATGCCTGATTCGGGTTGAAGGAAACCACGTTGATCCTTCCGGGGTGGTACACTGGGGGCATACAGGATCAGAAGCCGCTGTAAAGCAGCGAATCACTCTCCGCACCTCAAACTTTGATCGCAATCTCCAGCCGCAACAGCTCAGGATGATAGCGATAAATTCTTCAATCCGACGTCGATGATTGCATTATAGAGCAGGGGATAGCGGAAAAGCAACAGATTTTTAGAAAATATGTTAGATTACCAATTATCGCACGAAATTACCAAAATCAGGACAGGCGCGCCACCAGGGTGCGAACCGGATCGAGGGTCTCCCCGTCGATCTGTTCCAGAGAGGTTTCCCCGGTGCTGATCTGGCGGATCTGTTCGGAAAGGGGCAGGAAGCCGAGAATTTCCAGTCCCTCGCAGGCACTGCGGATAAGCTGCTCGTCAGAAGGGCCGCGAACCTTGTTGCCCACCACCCTGACCTGCTTGATACCGATATCCGCCGCGAGTTTCTGAATCCGATGCGCCGTCTCCGCGCTGGTTCGATTCGGCTCCACAACCACCAACATGATGTCCACCCCCAGAGCGGTGCCCCGGCCCAAATGTTCGATTCCCGCCTCCATATCGAGGATGACCCACTCCTTGCGGGCGATCATCATGTGCCCGAGCAGGCTCTTGAGGAAGGCGTTCTCCGGGCAGGCGCAGCCCCCCCCTCCTCTCTGCACGGTTCCCATGACCAGAAGCTTGATTCCGTTTTTGTCGACCCAGTAGGACTCGGGAATATCGTCCACCTTGGGATTCATCGTGAAAAAGGGCGCCGGCTGCCCGACTTCGGTGCCCGTGCGTTCGGCGATCAGCTCCTTCATCTCTATGATGGGTATGATTTCCCGTTCCCGGGATACGTCGAAGATGGTGGCCAGGTTCATGTCCGGATCGGCATCGATCGCCACCACCTTGTTATCCTGATCCCGTACCACCCGGGCGATCATCGCCGCCAGGGTGCTCTTGCCCACACCGCCCTTGCCGGTAAGCGCTATTTTCATTTTGTGTCCTCTTCCTCTGGTTGAATATATGTGTTCTGCTCAAGGGTCGTCAATCCGACTGCGATCCGCTCTCCGCCGCTGTAGATATTCATTCGCTGAGCCCGGGCGAAACCGATCAGGGTGATGCTCCGCTGCCGTGCCAGGGCCACGCATCGATCCGTTGGAGCACTGCGGGACACCACGATCGGCACACCGCAGGCTGCGGCCTTGTGGAGGATTTCCGAAGACAGCCTCCCGCTTGAAAGCAGGATCTTGTCGCCGAAGTTGTTGCCCTCAAGCAGGTATGCGCCGATCACCTTGTCCACTGCATTGTGGCGCCCTATGTCTTCACGAAAAACCAGGAGCTCTTTTCGGTCCGCCAAAGCCGCGGCGTGCACCCCTCCTGTCTGGCGGTGAAGCTCCGAGCGGGCTCTGAACTCCTCCATCAATGTGCTGATATGGGACGAACCGACCCGGATCCGTCCCTCCACGACCTTAGAGTCGACGGGGTCCGCAGGGACAGGGGAATCCGAAGAAGCTCCGGATTTTTCCTCATCCGGCGGACCGCTTCCCTCTTCAACGGGCAGCGCCGAGCCGCAGGCCGAACCGATCACTCCGCTCAGCCGGAAGCTCCCGGCATCGATATCCGGGGCCAGTTCTATGAAGGCGCTTCCCGTGGCCCGGTTGACCACGATCCGGCGAATTTGATCCGCCGAACGGATAAAGCTGTTGGTGTAGAAGAAACCTCGCACAAGATCTTCCAGATCCCCGGGGGAGCACATCAGCTCGGCGACGGGCCGGTGCTCGGCCAGCAGTCGGAGGGAGATCTCTTCGGTGATGCGGTCCTCTGTTACTTCGCTTCGGTCCCCCCGGATGCGGATGATCTTCAGGCTGCGCACCCCGGTTATCTCCCCGATGCCCTTTTATGTACGCTGAGATCCTTCGGCGTGTTCAAATTCAAAAATGCTCTGCGAACCCGGGGCGCATCCTCCAGATCCCAATAGCATGTTCGAGCGCGGCCCAGAAGCACGCGAATCGAGTATCCCCCCGCGCCTGCGCAGATCTCCCGCACCAGAGGTTCCAGCGCCGTGAGGTAGACCCCGTGAAGCGGTTCGATCAACTCGCCGACGCGGGGAATCATAATCTGGCAGCCCCGCCCGAGGGTGCCGCGGAACTGCTCCACCTGGGCCTCGATCAGCTCCCGGCTGAGGGAAGGCATATCGCAGGCCACGCAGAAAACCGCTTCCGCATCGGTCCGGTTCAACCCCGCGTGAAGCCCCCCCAGCGGTCCCCGCCCTCTGAACAGATCGGAGACGATCTCCACCCCCCGGGGCAGATCCCGATGGAGATCCGGCCGATTGGTCACCAGGATCACCTGAGCAAACAGACTCTTCAGCAAATCGCTGATGCCGTGAATCAGAGGGACGCCGCCGACCGAAATTCGGCTCTTGTCCACGCCCCCCATTCGGGTATTGCGCCCGCCGGCGAGAATCAGGCCCGCGATATCGGCGAGGGTGCGGTTCGTTGCTCCGGAGCTCATCGCCCATAATGTACCATCAACCCCTTCTCAAAGGCCAGTGCTTTCCCTTATCAAACTACGCCCGCGCCGCACCCGGCTTTAATCGTGAATTTTATCACTATACCTTGACAATTCAAAGAACATTGGTTTATCGTTTCCCTGAAAGATCGTGATCTACACTACTCGCTTTCGCCTCATCTCTGCCTTTCTCGGAGTCTGCATCCTCGTCGGCGGACTTTCCCTTCTGGTCGGGGTGCAGCTGCTCAACAAATCCGTTGTGAACGAAGCGACAAATCGTGTCCGCCTGGATCTGAACGCCGCCCGGGAGATCTACAACAACGTCGAAACCCGGCTGCGCCTGGCCCTGCAGATCGCCGGGCAGGAACGCGCCTGCCTGGAGGCGGTTTCCCTCGAGGATACCGAATACCTGCACGAGCGGCTCAGGGCTCTGGCCCGGGAAATGCACATGGATTTCGCCGGAATCGTGGATCCCGCTGGTCGAACGCTGGTACGCCTGAGACGCTCGGGGAAGGAGGATAGAGCGGCGCTTCCCCGTCCCTCCAACCCCGCGGCCCTGCTGTGTCTGGAAGAGCGATCCACCGTATCGGGTACGGTCATCCTGGACCGTCAGACTCTGGCGGCGGAGGATCCCGAGCTGGCAGAGCAGGCTCGGATCGAGCTGATCCCCACCCCGATGGCCGCACCCCGGCCCGAGACCGAGGAAACCTCAGGCATGACCATCACCTGTGCCGTTCCCCTGTACCGGGGCAATACCCTGATCGGGGCGGTCTACGGCGGGGTGCTGTTGAACCGAAGCTACGAGATCGTGGATCGAGTACGGGAGACCGTATTCAGGGGCGAGGAGTACCGGGGTCAGAGCATCGGTACCGCTACGATATTCTTCAAGGACCTGCGGGTCTGCACCAATGTCATGACCTCCGAGGGCCGGCGGGCCATCGGAACCCGGGTATCCGAGGAGGTGCGGAACAAGGTGCTGGGAGAGGGAGAGCGCTGGATCGACCGAGCCTTCGTGGTCAACGACTGGTACATCACCGCCTACGAGCCGATCGTCGACATCTTTGACAGCCGGGTCGGTATCCTCTACGTCGGCGTGCTGGAGGCCAAGTACGTGGACATCCGGCGCAACACCCTGCTGGTCTTCATCCTGATCACGGCCTCGGGAATGCTGCTGGCCGTGGCGATGGGGTACGTGCTGAGCCAGAGGATCCTGAAACCCGTGCAGCGCCTGATCGACGTGAGCCGCCGGGTTTCCGCGGGAGATCTGTCCCCCCGGATAGGTTCGATCTCCTCGAGCGAAATCGGGGTTCTTCAGAAGACCTTTCAGGACATGCTCTCCTCGCTGAGGGAACGGGACCGGTCCCAGCGAGCCGAAAGCGAGCTGAAGCTCCTGCAGTCGGAGAAACAGGCTTCGGTGGGCCGGCTGGCCGCCGGAGTGGCCCACGAGATCAACAATCCTCTGACCGGAGTGCTCACCTTCACCCACATGCTGCTGCGGCGGGAAGATATCAACGACGAGATCCGGGAGGATCTCAAGACAATCGCCGATTCCACCGAGCGGGTGCGCATGATCGTAAAAGGCCTGCTCGACTTCTCCCGGCAGACCAAGATCGAAGCCGAGCCCACCAACATCAACACCCTGATCGAGCAGACCATTCCCCTGGTGGCCAACCAGGCCCTGGTGAAGGGGGTGATCTTCTGCTTCGAACCGGGTGAAGATATCCCGATGCGAACCCTGGACCGCAACCAGGTGCAGAGCGTCATCCTGAATATCATTTTGAACGCCATCGACGCCACGGAAAAAGGGGGGCATATCAACATCTATACCCGGCTAACCACCGCTGCCAGTGAGGGAAAAGCCATAGAGGTGGAGATCTCCGATACCGGATGCGGTATTCCGCCGGAACACCTGGACAAACTATTCGATCCCTTCTTCACGACGAAAGAAGTAGGGAAGGGAACCGGACTGGGCCTGTCGGTGTCCCAGGGCATTATCGAGCGCCACGGCGGCACGATCCGGGTGCGCAGCACCGTGGGAGAGGGAAGTGTATTCACAATCTCCTTCCCCGTGGAGGAGGCCCGGGGATGAAAAAGATCCTGATCGTTGATGATGACCGGGTCGTACTGGCCAGCTGCAAGCGCATCCTGGAGGCGGAGGGATACGCGGTCAGCCTCACCTCCAACGTGAAAGAGGCCCTACAGATGCTGGAAGAGAAAAACTTCGACCTTATCCTTGTCGACGTAATAATGCCCGAGTATGATGGCATGTATCTCATAGGCAACGTCAGGGAAAATTTGCCCCATTTGCCCATTCTGGTTATGAGCGGTTATCCGACCCCGGAGACGATCTCCAGCGGCATGCGGATGGGGGCCACCCATTTCATCGCCAAACCGTTTACACCGGATGAGCTGATCGCTGCGGTGCACAAGGCGTTCGAGGAAGGATAAGAGGAAATCTAACCTGAAGAGGTACGATACAGTTATGGAAAAGAAGAAGATACTGGTGATCGATGATGAACAGATCATCCTGGACAGCGTGAAGAAGATCCTGACCCCCGAGGATTTCGAGGTCGACCCGGCTATCTCCAGCCGGGAGGGGCTCGAGCGGGCGATGAACCGGAGCTACGATCTGGTGCTCACCGACATCCGCATGCCCGAAATCGGGGGAATGCGGATCCTGCGGGACATCAAGCGCTCCAAGCCTGCCGTACCGGTTGTCATCTTTACCGGTTACGCCACGGTGCAGAGCGCCGTGCAGGCGATGAAGCTGGGTGCTTCGGACTACATCGAGAAGCCTTTTACCCCGGACATGCTGCTGACCACCGTGAAAAAAGTACTGGAAAAGGCCGCTACAGAGAAACCGGAGAAGCAGGAGCTTATCCACAAGGACGAGGTCATCCGGGTGTTGGAGCGAGCCGCCGTAGACAGCGAGTTCGTCACCAGCCTCTTCTACTACGGGCCCGAGGCCCTGCAGGACTACGATCTCACCGGTCCGGAGAAATTGGCAATCCTTACCGGGGACATCCACTGGATCGAAAGCCAGATCGGGGAGCTGACTCCGCAGCAGAAGCGCTGGCTGGAGAGCCGCCTGGGTGCTGAAATCTGGTAGAACAAACAAACTAACGAGGGATATTTGAGGATGAGCGACAACAAAGACAAGACAAGGAAAATGCTGGTGATCGACGACGAGAAGATCGTTCTGGAATCCTGCAACCGCATCTTCGGCGCTGAAGGGTATCAGGTGGTCACCACGGACAGCGCCCGCAGGGGCCTGGAGCTGGCCGCAGAAGGCGACTTCGACGTGGTCCTCTGCGACTGGAAGATGCCCGAGCTGGACGGCATCGATACTGTGGAGATGATCGACAAAAGATCTCCGGACTCGGCGATCGTGATGATCACCGGCTTTCCCGCGGTGGAGCGGGCCACGGATGCGCTCAAGCGCGGGGCAGTGGACTACCTGGCCAAGCCCTTCACACCGGAGGAGATCCTCTCCACCGTGCAGAAGGCGATCAAGCGCAAAGAACAGGAAAAGGCCAAGGGGTCGTTGGACGTGGAGAAGATCGTCCGCTCGATCAGCTTCCCCGTACCCAGCATAGAGGACAAAGCTCCCAACACGATCGCCGAAACCGTGGCTCAAAAAGTGGGCGTGGGCAAGACCACCTCGCCCTGGCTCTCCGTACTCGTACTGGGGATACTGGCCGGTGCCTACATCGGCTTCGGCGGCATGCTGGCCACCACGGTGAGCTTCGACATGGCGGGCTACCTGGGTGTCGGGTTCACCAAGTTCATGACCGGGGCGGTGTTCAGCCTGGGTCTGATGCTGGTCATCATCGCCGGGGCGGAGCTGTTTACGGGGAACAATCTGATGATCTCCAGCGCCATCGCCCGGGAGATCACCTTCGGCAGGATGCTGGAACGCTGGGGCCTGGTCTACGCGGCAAACTTCATCGGATCGATCCTCATAGCCCTGCTGTTCGTCTTTTCCGGTCTGTGGCGCCTCGGCGACGGCGCCCTGGGAGCTGCTGCCGTGAAGATCGCCTACGGCAAGGTCAATCTGCCCTTCATCCAGGCCCTTCTGCGGGGCGTGGGCTGCAACTGGCTCGTCTGTCTGGCGGTGTGGATGGCTCTGGCGGCGCGCCAAACCATAGGCAAGATCTTCGCGATCTTCTTTCCCATCATGGGATTCGTGGCCCTCGGCTTCGAGCACTCCGTGGCAAACATGTACTTCATCCCGACGGGGATATTCTTGAAACTCCTCGGGGGAGTCGGCGCCCCGGCCGGGGTGGCGCCCGAGTCTCTGAGCTGGCTCACCTTCCTGTGGAAGAACCTCCTGCCGGTGACCATCGGCAACATCATAGGCGGCGCCGTATTCGTCGGCATGAGCTATTGGAGCGCCTACCTGCGTACCGGCGGGCAGAAGGGATGATCCCATGAGCACCCCTACCGCTGTTGCCGACATCACCCACCTGCTGGAGCGATACGCACCGGAGGAGGGACAGGGAGCGTTGATGGGCCTGCTCCAGGACATTCAGGAGGATCTGGGCTATCTGCCCGTAGAGGCCCTGGAGGCGGTGAGCAAACACTTGAAAATTCCTCTGAGCCACATCTATGGAGTGATCAGTTTCTACGCCCAGTTCTCCCTCACACCCCGGGGCAAAAACATCATCAAGATGTGCATGGGAACCGCCTGCCACATCCGGGGCGGCCAGATGGTTCTGGATGAGATTCGCTCCTATCTCGGTTTGAACGGCAAGGAAACCACCGACGACAACCTGTTCACTCTGGAAGTGGTTCGCTGCCTCGGTACCTGTTTTCTGGCCCCGGTAATGATGATCGGAAACAAGTACTACGGGAAATTGACGACCGCCAAGGTGCGAAAAATACTGAAGAGCTATCAGAGCTGATGCACGGAGCTACTATGCCTAAGGATCGAAAGACACAGGACGTTCAGAGGATCGACAATCCCAAAGACCTCGAGGCTCTGCGGGAGAAGTTGAGACAACGGAGAGACAAAGACCAGGTTCGGATTCGTATCTGCATGACCGGCTGCAGGGCCCACGGTGCCGAGGAGATCTTGAAAGCCTTCCAGGAGGAAGTCGGCAAGAGGAAGCTGGATGCCGAGATCGTTTCCACGGGCTGCCACGGCTTCTGCGCCCAGGCTCCCGTGCTGGTGGTTGACCCCTACGGGATCTTCTACGGAGGCGTGAGCCCGGAAGATGTACCGGAGATCGTCAGCCAGACCGTGGAAAAGGGAAAACCCGTCGAGCGTCTGCTGTACACGGATCCCTCCAGCGGCAAAACGATAGTGCAGGCCGGTGATGTACCCTTCTACAAGAACCAGCAGAAGGTCGTCCTGAGAAACTGCGGTGAGATCGATCCCACGGACATGCTGCAGTACATCGAAAGGGAAGGCTACGCCGCCCTGGCCAAGGCTCTGACGCAGATGGATCCGGAAACCGTGATCGAAGAGGTCACCGAATCGCTCCTGAGGGGCCGCGGGGGGGCCGGATTCCCGACCGGACGCAAGTGGTCCTTCGCCAGAGCCGCCGCCGGGGAGCCCAAGTACATGATCTGCAACGCCGATGAGGGAGACCCCGGAGCGTTCATGGACCGGGCCGTGCTGGAGGGGGATCCCCACGGCGCCATCGAGGGCATGGCCATTGCCGCCTATGCCATCGGAGCCTCCCACGGGTACGTATACGTCCGGGCGGAGTACCCGATCGCCGTGGAGCACCTCAAAAAGGCGCTTGCCGATGCCGAAGCCATGGGGCTTTTAGGCGAAAACATCCTGGGAAGCGGGTTCAGCTTCCGCATCAAGATCAAGAAGGGATCCGGGGCTTTTGTCTGCGGAGAGGAGACGGCTCTGATCGCCTCCATCGAGGGCAAGCGCGGCATGCCCCGACCCCGGCCTCCTTTTCCGGCCCAATCCGGGGTTTGGGGCAAACCCACCAGCATCAACAACGTGGAAACCCTGGCCAACGTTCCGCTGATCATCTTGAACGGCGGCAAGTGGTACTCCGGGATCGGCACGGAGAAGAGCAAGGGCACCAAGGTCTTCGCCCTGGCCGGAAAGGTGAACAACACGGGGCTGGTCGAGGTACCGATGGGCATCACCCTCAAGGAGGTGGTGTTCGCCGTAGGCGGGGGCATACCGGACGGGCGGAGCTTCAAGGCCGTACAGACAGGGGGGCCCTCGGGAGGCTGCATTCCCGAATCCATGCTGGACCTGCCGGTGGACTACGAGTCCCTGGCCAAGGTCGGAGCCATCATGGGTTCCGGCGGCATGATCGTGGCCGACGACCGGACCTGCATGGTCGATATTTCCAGGTTTTTCATGGATTTCATCCAGGACGAGAGCTGCGGAAAGTGCGTTCCCTGCCGCATCGGCACCAAGCGGATGCTGGAGATCCTGAACGATATCTGCGAAGGAAGGGGCACGGTGGAGGACCTCCAGACCCTGGAAGACCTGGCCCACTCGATCAAGGACACGGCCCTCTGCGGCCTGGGACAGACCGCCCCCAATCCGGTGCTCACCACTCTGAAGTACTTCAAGGATGAGTACCTGGCCCATATCGAGGAGGGAGCCTGTCCGGCCAAGGTCTGCAAGGCTCTGATCCAATACAGGATCATCCCGGAGGCCTGTACCGGCTGCGGCGCCTGCATCAAGGTCTGCCCGACCCAGGCGATCACGGGAGAGAAGAAGGAGGTGCACAACATAGCCCAGGAGAAGTGCATAAAGTGCGGCATGTGTTATTCGACCTGCCGGTTCGATGCGATAGAAGTCAACGAGAAGTCAACTTGAGGATGTGAGATAGAACTATGAGAGAATTGGTTACGCTGACCATAGACGGTAAAGAGGTCCGGGTCCAGCCCGGAATAACGATCTACTGGGCCGCCAAGGCCGCGGGAGTGGATATTCCCCATCTGTGCTACGGGGAGGATATCCACCCGATAAGCTCCTGCCGCCTCTGCGTGGTCGAGGTGGAAGGGATGAAGAACCTGGCCGCATCCTGCACCTACCCGGTTTCCAAGGGAATGGTGGTGCACACGGCGAGCGAGCGGGTCATGAAAGCCCGGCGCATGAACCTGGAGCTGATCCTCTCCGACCACGAGATCACCTGCATCACCTGTGAGAAGAGCGGCAGCTGCCTGCTGGAGAAATACGCCTACCAGTTCGGGATCAGCGAGTCCGTGTTCACCGGAGAACATCGGGAACGAAACGAGTTCCCCATTCTGGAGGAGAATCCCTTCCTGGTACGGGACTACAACAAGTGCATCCTCTGCGGACGCTGCGTCAGCGCATGCGCGGAGCTGCAGTTCGACAGCGCCATCGACTACGCCGAGCGGGGCTTCAAGGCCCATATCTCCACCGCCTTCGGCAGACCGCTGCAGGACACGACCTGCGAGTTCTGCGGGCGCTGTATCAGCGTATGTCCGGTCGGCGCGCTCACCGAAAAGGAGAGGGTCAGGAAGGGACGGGAGTGGGAGTTCCAGGTGACCAGCACGATCTGTCCGTACTGCGGCTGCGGCTGCACCCTGGAGATGCACACCAAGGACGGCAAGCTCATCAAAGTGACCACGCCGGCCAAGGGCACGGTGAGCAGGGGCAACCTCTGCGTGAAGGGCAAGTTCGGCACCTACTACATCAACCACGCGGAGCGTCTGACCATGCCATTGATTCGAAAACCGGGCCCGGTCAAAGGCACCCCCACAGGAAAGGGCACCTCTGGAGCCGGAGCCGCAAAAGGGGGCGAGTTCGTGGAAGCGTCCTGGGACGAAGCCCTGGACCTGATAGCCAAAAGCTTGAGGGAGATCAAGGAGAAACACGGTCCCAACGCCATCGGGGGGCTTTCCAGCGCCAAGTGCACGAACGAAGAGAATTACGTGTTCCAGAAGTTCATGCGCGCCGTAGTCGGCACCAACAACGTCGACCACTGTGCGCGCCTGTGCCATTCCTCCACCGTAGCGGGTCTGGCCAAGGCCTTCGGCAGCGGCGCCATGACCAACGCCATCGGTGAGCTGCGCTATGCCGACTGCATCTTCGTCACCGGCAGCAACACCACCGAGGCCCATCCGATCATCGGGCTGGAGGTCAAGGCGGCCGTCAAGAAGCACGGCGCCACCCTGATCGTGGCGGATCCCCGGGAGATCGACCTAGCAGGCGTGGCCGCCCTGCACCTGCGCCAGCGCTCCGGAACCGATGTGGCTTTGTTCAACGGCATGATGCAGGTTATCCTGAGCGAGGGTTTGGAGGACGGGGAGTTCATCGAGAAGCGTACGGAGGATTTCGAGAAGTTCAAGTCAGTGGTAATGCAGTACACCCCGGAGAAGGTGGAAAAAATCACCGGGGTACCCAAAGAGAAGATCATCCAGGCGGCCCGGCTTTACGCTCGGGCCGAGAGGGCGTCGATCATCTACAGCATGGGCATCACCCAGCACACCACCGGAACGGACAATGTGCTGTCCCTGGCCAACCTAGCCATGGTCACCGGCAACGTTGGCAAGCGGTCCACCGGAGTGAATCCCCTGCGGGGTCAGAACAACGTCCAGGGGGCCTGCGACCTGGGGGCCCTTCCGAACGTGTACCCGGGTTACCAGCAGGTGGCCAATCCTCAGCTTCAGGAGAAGTTCGAGAAAGCCTGGGAGGCGTCCCTGTCTCCGGTTCCCGGCCTCACGGTGGTGGAGATGCTCCACGGAGCCGAAGACGGCTCGATCCGCGGGATGTACGTGATGGGGGAAAATCCCTTCTTGAGCGATCCCAATGTCAATCGGGTCAAGAAGGATCTGGAGGCTCTCGAATTCCTGGTGGTGCAGGACATCTTCTTGAGCGAAACTGCCCGCTACGCCGACGTGGTGCTTCCGGCGGCCAGCTTCGCGGAGAAGGACGGCACCTTCACCAACACCGAACGGCGGGTCCAGCTGCTGCGCAAAGTGCTCGATCCCCCGGGACGGGCCAAAGCGGACTGGCAGATCCTGAGCGAGGTTGCAGGCAGGCTGGGCTACAGCATGAGATACAACAGCAGCGCCAATATCATGGAGGAGATCGCCTCCCTCACCCCGATATACGGCGGAATGACCCACGACCGCCTGCAGGGCTTCGGCCTGCAGTGGCCCTGTCCGGACAAGGAGCACCCGGGGACCCCCTTCCTGCACAAGGGCATGTTCTCCCGGGGCAAGGGCCTTTTCAGTGCCGTGGAGTACATTCCCCCGGCGGAGGAGCCGGACAGGGAGTATCCCCTGCTGCTGACCACGGGTCGTATTCTCTACCACTTTCACACCGGTACCATGAGCAGGCGGGTGGACGGCCTTCACGCCATCCGTCCCGACGGATTCGTGGAGATTCATCCCGACGACGCGGCGGCTTTGAAGCTCTCCGACGGGGAGCTGGCCCGACTGACCTCCAGAAGGGGCACGGTCACGGCCAAAACCGTGGTTACCGAGCGTTCCCGGCCGGGCACGGTCTTCATGACCTTCCACTACCGGGAGGCGGCGGCCAACATATTGACCAACGACGCCCTGGATCCGGTGGCCAAGATCCCGGAGTTCAAGGTCTGCGCCGTGAAGGTCGAAAAAGCGGCTGGGGGCAAGGGGAAGGCGGGCAAGGCTGAGAAAATCAGGGCTTGAGCTTATCCAGGGACTGAAGCTTCATGATATCCGAAAATGAAGCCTTGAGCTTGAGCCGGCGCCGTCGAAACGCCTCCTGCCCGGTTATCTCTCCCCGGGTCATGGCCCTGAGGGTTTGCGAATCCATCTGATAACTCACCTCGGGACGGTCCAGGGGCGCAGGCATAGGCTCGGGTTCTTTGGCAACCCCCTCCTCCATCCGGATGAGGAAGTACTCGTCGAAGTCGCTGATGTGGTACTGCATCGCCTTGTTCCAGCCCCGGAAGTTGTGGGCCACTTGGGGATGTCCGTAGCGCAGGCGCTGCTCCTCCAGCAGCTGCAGCAACTCCTCCCGGGACATGGCCGGTTGAGCGGCACCCCGCCCGGAGGAGCCGACGCGTTGCCGCCTGCGGGTAACTGCGGCTAACCTTGATCCCAGGCGTCGGGCCAGGCGCAGCTGCGGCGGAACCCGCCGGGCCCGGCCGGCCAGCAGACCTCTGCCCTCCAGCTCGTCGGCGACCCCGGATAGATCCAATCCTGCCAGGCCTTCCCGGGTCTGCAGCCCCGTCTTCACATCCCAGCCGCGCAGCTCGTAGTACTCTTCTCGCAGGCGTATGAAATCCCTCATCTCCACCCGCTCGCCGAGGCGCGAGACGATCCGTCCGTTTCTGCCGGGCACGATGCACTCCGGGTCGGCCACGTGATCCTCCAGGGGTTGCTCGTGGAACTCCTCGGGAAGCAGATCGTCCCGTTTCGCCCGATGTCCCTCCCGGAGCAGGATCGCCCTCTGCAGCTCGAAGATGCGGGAGCCGATGCGGTCCAGATCCTCCACGGTGTAGTCGATTCCCGTGGCGGCGCTGAGGATGCGGCTCTCGATCCCGGGATCCCCGATGTGATCCGGCGAATTCGGCAGGTCGATGACCGGATACATCCAGTCGCAGGTGACCAGGCTCTCCTTTGCGTACTGGCGGTGCTGGATCAACCTGGCTGCCCGGGCCTTGCCCTCCAGGGTCGTAAAATCGGCGGCCCCTTCGCCGCCCCAGAAACGGCGGGCGATGCCCCGGAGGACCTCGGTCGAGATATGAGCCCCCTCCACCCCTTTGGCCCAGCTGGACCACTGGGCCAGCACCAGCCCCGCTTCGTGGAGCTGCTGAATCGGCTCCCGCGGTTCGAAGGGATAGAGCATGGTGTTGACGGTGCAGTACCTGGGATCGTAGGGATCGTTGCGGCGGTAAAGATCACCGGCGGTGGTTCCCCGCTCCCGAGCCGCGGCCAGGGCCCCCTTGGCCAGCACCGCGCCGAAACCCTCGCCGGAAACGATCTTTTCCAGCAGCGTCCCGATGAACTCCAGGCTGCCCACTTTTGCCAGGGGAAGTCCCGATTCCGCTTCCGTGATCACACCCTCGGCATGGCAGCGCAGCAGCCATCCTATGATGGTCTCCAACTCCCAGGTGTCGATGCCCAGCTGGTCGCAGAGCCGGTTGGCGTAGAAGGGCACGTCGTTTTCCTGTCCGTAATACCCCCAGGCCAGGGGCATGTAGAAGAAACGGGACTGGCACATGAATTTCCCGCTAGTGCCGTTGTCCGCCGTGTACTTGACCCGCAGGCAGTTGGCGGGACACCCGTAGCAGGGAAGCTTGCGGGTCTTGGGTCCGTGGGCCATAAAATCGATCCCCCAGACCTTGACGTTTCCCCGGCCGTGGCCCCGCAGCTCCCGGGCGATCTCCCGCAGCTCGGCCGGGCGGGCCGTGTCCACGACCCGGTTCTCCCCGCGGAGCACCACGGCCTTGAGGTTCTTCGAGCCCATGACCGCGCCCATCCCGCCGCTGCAGCTGGCATCCCCGTCGGCGAACAATGTCGCATAGGGCAGGAGCTTCTCCCCGGCGGGACCGATGGTCAGGATCTTGGATTTCTCCCCTTCCCGCTGCTTCAGCAGCCCGATGGTTTCGGTGGTGCTCTTGCCCCACAGGTCATCCGCGCCCCGGAGGCGAATCTCCCCGTCCCCTATCGTAAGAATCACGGGCCGATCCGCCTTGCCCCGCAGGACCAACCCGTCGTAGCCGGCGAACTTGAGCTCGGCCCCAAAACCGCCCCCCAGATTTCCGTAGCAGAAGCGCTGCCCCTGAGGCAGGGAGGATTTCGCATACACCCCCCAACGGGATCCGCCCACAGCCGGAACGCCGGCCAGGGGACCGAGGGCGAAGATCATGCGGTTGCGGTCATCGCCGGCGTCGATTTCCGGGTCCACCTCGCTCCAGTAGATTGCGGTAGCCAGACCCCGGCCGCCCAGGAAGCGCTCGTTGTACTGCCGGGTCTCGATCTGCTCGACCGAACCGGTGGACAGATCGACGAACAGCACCGCCCCGGCATAGCCCTTTGGTGCTCGCATCTTCGCTCCTCGCAACAAAAACCTCCACCATGAATCTTTGTTGTTGCCGTAACTATCCGGTATTTTACCTCGCTTGACAAGGTATAAGCGTGGATCCCGCACCTCGGCAACCCCCACTTTGCGCGCTTGACAGATCAAGGGGATCGTCATAGAGAATCATCCCAGGAG
>Ga0180438_10001735_pt1 | contig 37845 bp, 50 predicted proteins | sample SS_ome_12_FD_132455 | JGI IMG/M metagenome (GOLD analysis project Ga0180438, IMG submission 132455) | Hypersaline lake sediment archaeal communities from the Salton Sea, California, USA - SS_3_D_2 metaG | ecosystem: Environmental > Aquatic > Non-marine Saline and Alkaline > Hypersaline >... | reverse complement strand
TACCGTAAGCGCCACAAAACATCGCCAGCCGCACTCGTTGTTTTCTGCCAGTGAACATGAGGAATAATCGCTGTGCCTTCAGCCCACTGGTGCGGCATCTGCTGAAGAATAAACACCAGCTCCGTACCTCCTGCATCGAACAACAGCAAACCACTGGCTGCCTCAACATCGGGATCACTAGCCTGACCAGGCGGATTGATTGCTGTGGCCGGCGACTTCAAATCATCCCAGACATAGCTGCGCGCAGCACCCAATGTTTCAAGGATGTCCTCTTGTTCCTGCTGGAGTGGTGCCTTACTCATTCTCTTTCGCCTTCTGTTCCTTGAGGTATTTCACCAATGCGTTATGTCGGTCACGGCAGATGCCAGCCGACTCCATGTTCTGACCATGAGTAATGATGAGGCCAGCATCATCTGTCGGATATGAATCCAATGGCCTGCAATCAGTCAACCAGGCCGGCGGGAGATTCGGTATCCGGTAAACTATTTGCGGCACGTACTTGGTCGTTGAGCACCCCTGCATAAGAATTGCCGAAGTAATCAGTACACTCAGGGCGCTCAATCCTGACACGCTCGACAATCTTGGGAACCTCTTTCTCAACGACATTGATCTTCTCCACGATCTGCACTTCGGTCTTCACCTGTGCTTCAGCAGCAGCCACCGCCGCGGCCCACTTCTGTTCTTCCTCAAGCCTGACCTTTTCCTGTGCTTCAATGAGCTCCGCTTTGACCTGATTGTCACGCTTATCATAGCCAGCACTGTGGCCCTTGGCATACGTTCCACCAAAGGCAGCCAGCACCACCACCACAATCACAGCGTAAGCCCAAGGTTTCATTTGCTGGTAATGCTCATGTTGTTTGCGATCCAGACCTGCACCACGAACGTAAGAACACCGGCAGCAGAAACTAATGGGGCAGCATGGGCCGGAAAATAGTGAGCACCAATCGCGGCGAGTTGGGCCAGCGCCATGCCAACAGTCACACGCTTACCAACAACGAGTCCCTGAATTTTCATTGCAGATCCTCCGGGCTACCTGGCTGTGGATAAGCAACCGTTTTTGTAACTGTGTTCGAAGGCGCTGATTCCTCGATCTCGGCACCAACAACAACATGAGTTGCGTAACAATCGTGTGAGCCAAAGCCAAGAATCACAGAGAAGTCACCATCAGCACCCTGTTCTTCAGCTACCTGAGATCCGTCGCAATACAACCGGGTAAAGCTGATATCAGTGATCGGCATTGGCGTACCGTCAACATAACTCGAGGCCGGCGTGTATGTGAAGTTGACGGTTGCGGCGAGAACTGTACCGGAAATGAGCCCCAGAGAAACCAGCACACCCACGATCCAGTTCTTGAAGCGAATCCAAATGGATTTCAATCGATCACGAAACTTCATAGTCGTTACTCCCATGAATGATGAGCTCGGCCTCGTCGTCGCCAACGTACTCCATTAGCAAACGCATAGCATCCCTCGATGAACCAACAAAATTGTCAGCACGGCTTAGGCCCGGGGCGATGCAGCCAACAACGTCATGCGATGTGTTACCGGAATGGATGAGGATAAGGTATCGACCCACCCTGTTAGGACGATCCTGCTGGTACTGGTACACGCCAAGCCCATGATTGACTAGGGCCAGAACCTTTTGCCCGTTGGGCCGGGTGTGCGGGATCAGGCGGTACTTGCCTGCCGGTACGCATGAGTTATTTGATTCACCGCCCGGCGCGGTAGGCCGCCACTCCTGTTCGACAGTATGAAGTGTCTTTTCACCGATAAACAATCGACCCATCGTTTCGGTTTGGGTAGATGCTTCGCGCGTCAGTGTCAGTGTCTTCATCATTTGTCTCTCAATACATCCAAGCGAGCAATGATCTTCTCTTGGTTGCCGATGATGTTTTGATACTGAACCTCGAGCGTAGTAATCCGACGATCGTGCTCATCGTATCGGGTTTCCATGTGCCTCTCTAAAGCGGTAATCCGTCGTGCCAGTGCATCACCTTCTGCACCAGTGAAAGGATCAGGCCGAAGGAACTCACCATCAGTAAACTTAAGAAAAAGCACAGGACCGCCAGCACCCCCGAGAAAAGCAGAAGTAATAGCAATGACCAGAGCTCGCTTGACTGCATTTACGTCTTCATTCTCCTTTGCCATTCGCCAACTTCCTTGCTAAAAAAATGTGTACTAACTTGAGCCATCGTAGATGGCCAACTTCTCGCCTGGACGAATGGCAAAATACTCAACCGTATTAGCTGGCACATACATGCTCGTGGCCAATGCCGTTGGATTTGCCCCGAACAACAAGTAAGCATCAGCATCAGCAATGAACCGCACAACATCTGCGCTACCATCGAATGCGCTGCTTTGCGCTGAAGTCGTGAATGTTACCTGCTCGTTACTCAGCGGCAGCATTACCTGTGCGCCACCTTTGCCGAGAACTCCCAAAGTTAGTCTTGCCGTAGCCATTGCTTTCTCCTATTGCGATGCGCCTACTTTTCCAAATACTCCGAACGACAGGCCCGGACCAGTCTTCGCTTCACCGCCTGACATTGGCGGAGCAACGTAGGCTGGCTCAACAGCACCTTTCCACCGCTTGAACTCATTTGCTGATGGACTTGTTTCCGCTGGCTCAACCGCACCTTTCCATCGCTTAAATTCAACAGCCATTAGACAAAGCCTCCACCAATGATTTGCGGAATGGAACCTTCTTTAACGCTACCAGTATCAACCGGACTGAAGTTACCTGCTGCCGCATTAGTAAATGGTGAGGCAGACAAACTTTCATTCCCGGCGCCGTTTTCAATCAATACATCAATGGTGCCTGTATCGAAATCTGTGGTGCAGTTATAAGCAGCATTACCATCAAGAACTCCAACTGTCGTTGATGCTGAAAACACAATGCCGATACCACCAACGCCGCTGAACCCTTCAACCAAATTGTTCATTACTGTAGGAACATATGAATTGGCAGAAAGGTTTATACCTGCTGCTGTTCCTGCTACAGCAAAAATTGAATTGTTGTTAACCATGCTTCCGTTCGAAGCAATACCTATTCCATAGTAGGAAGGCGCAGCAATAATAATGTTGTTTTCTATGGAGCAACTTGTACCAATAGCAAAAATGCCGTACTGACCTTTATCAGTACCTTCGCCACAATCAATATAATTAAAAGCAATACGATTGTTGCCACTGGCTTGAATGCCGTGTCTGTTATTTGCACCTACGTCATGGATGTAACAGCTTTGAATTACACAATTACTGCCAATTACAACACCGGTGTCAGCACCATTATTGATTTCACAACGAAGAATTGTCGAATAGGAATCAAGATCGATAATCCGATTTGCACCAGTAACATTATGAAGATGCAAATCGATAAGCCAGATGAAATCTCGCGTCGTATTCAAGATCGAAAGGGCCGCGCCACCACCAGAGATTCCGCCAATGCCACCATCACCAGCCGCCGATGTGTACCCTTGAATAACTAACGGCGCATCTTCAGATGGAACCCAAGCCGCTGATACCGAAGTATCAGCCAATGCTGTTTCCAAATTAGCGGCAATGATTTCATCAGTACCAGCCTTGATATTGACGCGAGTACCATTGGTTGTATCGAAAGTTTCCTGCTCGATTGCGTACTCGAGATCACCGTAAGGATCACCAATAGTGCCGGCGCCGCTATCGGCCGCAATGGAAGGATCGACGTAGATTTCTGTAAGTGCCATATCAGTTCCTTAGCTGATGATTTTCGCTGACTTGAGATCTGCGATCAGTGTGCCAAGCACGTCGGCCAGCTCATCAACCGTTGTTGCGTTTGCATCGTAGGCCCGATCAGTCACGACGTTCGTTGGCGTGTAAGCATTACTGTTCTGGCCCGCACCGATCGTGAGGAATGCGCTGCCGTCAAAAGCACCAAGCGCCGGCAAACCACTGGCCGGTGAGCTATCAACCCAGGTCGCACCCGGCATGAAGTCTTGATACGTTCCAATTACCGCAGCAGGATCATTCGGGTAAGCCCAAACCGCACCTGTCTGCTTGCCATTGATGATGTTCATGCTCTCGTAGGCACTCAGGCCTTGGATCGCATTAGCATCTGTCGAACCAACCTCAATGATGCAACCGATGATCCCGCAGGTCAGCGTGCTGGTAGTATAGAAACCAACACCATACGTTGTCGGAAAATCGTTGGCATCGTTTTGAATTGTGCAACCATTCAAAATGAAGTTTCGAGTATTTCGAATATCGATTGCGTAGCCAGCATCCCAACCGCAGTTTTGAATAACACCGATGTTCATTGACTTGTTCGAGAGACAGCCTGAAAGTGGCAGACCTTCCGAGTAGCCAACAAAATAGTTGTCATTGATGACGCAGTTACTCGCGCCATTCGATAGGCTCAAAGCCTTGTTGAAAGCATTGACGCTTGTCTGATCGCCATACACTTTGTTGCCGGTAATCAGGCAACCTTCTGAGTAGATGAATTGGATGCCACCCGTTGCAGGACCAGTCTGGATCGTGTTCTCAGCCACGATGCAATCAACCGCACCAGCACCAATTACAATCGCAAATTCACCCGATGAGGTATGTCGAATCTTGTTGTTACGAACCGTCCAGTTCGACGCGCAACCAACTGTGCGAATGATAAGAAACTGCTCAGTCACCGCAGGATCAGATGACAGGATTGCCGTACCTTTGTCCGAAAGGGAATCGATAACACCCCAATCTTCAGCAGTAGACAGCACAACCGTACCGGCAACCGAATCGTAAGAATCGATTACGAAATAGGTTTGCACCTGATGTTCGGTAGGCTTCGCCTTGCCATTGAGTGTAATGAACGATGCAACCTGACCGGGATGCGGTTCCTGACCTGGCCACGGTGTCGGCGGGTTATCCGGCGCATTGATGTGTACCTCGCCAGTCGCCAAGGTGTAATCGGAGATCGGCCGACGAACATCATGCAATGCACCATTCTCATCCCATCCACCGCCAGCACCAATCAGGATTGGCGCCTCGTTCACGATGTCTTCGATCAGGTTGCCTTCGATGATACCGTTCTCACCGAAAGCATTGATGATGCCGTAGTTCAAGCAATCGTGAATCCAGTTGTTGCGAATGACGATATGATCGATGTCGTTATAAGTGTTGGCCTCAATGTCGATACCGGCACCCGGATTAACAACCTCGCCACCCGCAATCTCGTTATCCTCGATAACCACATGAACGCCACCAACGATTGAGATCTGGTTTCGTTCGGCACCTTGCAGGTAGCACTTCCGAATGGTGACGTTCTCGCAAGGTGCGCCAGCACCACCGACACCGATGTAGATACCGTCTTTCGATGCGCCAGAATCAATAATTCGCAAGCCTTCAATCAGGATGTTTTTACCACCTGAGAAGTTGACGTTGCTTGAGCCGCCAGCCTGACCCGCCATCTGGCAAGTTGCACCGTAACCAACAATGCTGATGTTATCCGCGTCATTGCCTCGGAAAATACCAGTACCCCCCGCCGTACATTCAAGAACAACACCCGGCTCGAGGAAGATGTATTTGTCACTGTCCGTCGATGCCATCGTGATTCGATCAGTACGGTAAGACGACGTACCAACATACGGGAAGTAAACAACGCCTTTCTCAGCACCAGTAATAGCGTTGTTGAAGGCCGTTGTGTTGTCTGTCACACCGTCAGCAACAGCACCATAACGAAGCACATTGCCCGGCGGGTAAGCCTCATCAGAAGGCGTAATACCGGCAGCCAACTCAGCCGCCGTCTGCGGCCACAAGAAGTTGGAAATGACAGATCGACTCAGGACAGTACCCGAACCAGTGACATCAGCCACCTCGACGTTACCAGCACCGTTGAACTTGAGGTACTTGTTGAGTCGACCACTGGCAACAGGCAGTTCCATCTGGGCCGCGGTATCAGCTGAAGGTGCGCGCACCGCCTTGGTAATCGCAAAAGCGTTGTCTGCGATGTCGCTGGTATTGGTCGCAATATCGGTGGTGTTCTGCGCGATGTTCGCTTCGTTGACCGCTACCTGATTGACGTCAACCGCGAGCTCCTGAAGGATTGCGATCATTTTGTTCTGCTCGTCATTGAGCAACGGCATACTGAACGGGCCGGTATTCGGGTAGTTGGCCGTTCGCTCAATCACCGTGTCACGGTAAATCTTGATCGTGGTTGCACCATCGGCGCCGATCGCAGAATTGAGCGTAATCGTGCCGCCAGTGTAACCGCTACCTTCTTGACCAACCGGGGTGTCTTTCGTGGTGAAACTGAAATCAGTATCCACAACGAGCTCAGTTACAACGGCCAGAGCATCCGTTACTGTTGCTTTCACATCTTCTTCAGAAAAGAAGGGGAAAGGCACAGTGAATGGGCCGGTGGACGATACGGTAACTGAGTATTCAACCTCAGTTGGTACGCTAGGAATCGTAATCTGAGTCATTCTTGAAAGTCCTCAATAGTGTCAACAGCGGCCCTCTGTCCACGGTTGAACGCTTCGTTCCACCACAACAAGTTGTTATAGGGGATCATATACCGAATACCGCGAGCAAGGTCATTTGTCGTAGCCTCATCAGAGGTCAGACCGTACATCAGGGTCAACCACTGGTTAGGAACCGCACCAATAGTACCCATGCGGTTTGCCCAGTTCGGATTGCGCTCACGAATATCCATGCCGAGAGCTGGCCGGAGACCAATGGTTCCCGCACTGGCGCGCTCAATCGTATCGTTCAAATCGAGAATGATTCCCGTTACGCCAGAGAGCTCAACAGCGCGAAGCAGCTGCTCCTCGATGGGCATCTGGATGTAGTCAGGCCGCTTGAGCGCATCGACGGTCATGGCGATCCCGACCATGCTGGCCATGCCGGCCCACTTCGTTTTGCCCTTGGTGTGAATGCCAGCACCCATGATTCGATGAGTTGCAGCAATCGAAAAGCCCCGGTATTGACCGATCACTTTCCACCATTCGGATTTCAAAAGGGCCTTGGGCTTGTCCACAGCTCCGGGCGTCGGAACCATTCGATTGATCTCGGTGTTCATGGCAGCGCGGAACGTGCGAACAGCCTGCTCACTGACCCACTGTGACGTATTGGCAATGAACATCGACTTGTGCTTGAGGCCACCGCTGGCCTCCCACTCGTTGACGAACTGGATTGCCTGCTCTTTGTTGATGCCAAGCCGAGTCATTATCTCGATCTGATCGTCGCCAAGTTGGCCGGCCTTCCATAGCCGCGAGTTCTCGATCAAACGCGATTGAAGCATTCCACCAGAGAATCGCCGCGCCATATCCGTCCACGGACCAAGCAGGTTGTAAAGGAAGAAGCGCTGCGAAGCATTGGACATACCGCGCTCGAGCTTGTTGAACCACTTCGGGGCCTTGGACGAGTAGCCCACAGCCGCACCGAAGTCAGTCATTTGGTGGTAACGCATACCGAGAATGACCTCGGAAACGGAACCAGCCAGGTCGACTTCATCCTTTATCATCTTGATGTTGCCGTCAGTCAGACCGCCAGCAAACGACTCAACCGCATGGCCCAGAGAACGAACAAAGCCCTGCGACACGATCACATTGCCCATATCACCCATTGCCATCAGCACTGAGCGACCCATCGCACCGAGGATATTGAAGTTGCGAAGTATCCGTAACAGGCGAGGAGTAATGGCGTCAGTGTGTTCGGGGATCTGATATACGCCATGAACGATGTCACGCAGATCAATCATGGCCTGCTTGGCACGCTCGGCTTCCTCGAGCATTTTGGCCTGCTTGGCCGGATTGGTTTCCGCTTGAGCTCGTTCGTAAACCTCGTAGAACAGATCGTCAATCGCCTTCTGCGCTTTCGGATCACCGAAGACGCGAGCAGTTTCGATCATCGGGGCCGTTCGCATAACGTAGTGATTCATCCACGTATCGACGTTGCCTTCGGTCAGGCCCATTTCGATCAGCTTCTTGTCGTCGAGATCCAGCCGACGAGCAATCAACGGGCCGCTGGCGCCGGTAATACCATGCCCTGCTTCAATCCTTTCCAGCTTGCGCTCGATGATCTTCTGCTGCGTAAACACCTGCTTCGACGGCAGACCATCCGGGTTGTCCTCGAGGTATTTCAGGCGAGCTTCCAACCAGTTCCGGCGCTCAGTTGAGTTCGGGGCATAAGCTGAATCACCACCCGTTTCTGCATCGTGCAAAATCGAGGCATAGGCTTCCTCAACGCGAGCATTCAGGACATCAATATCGATCTTCTTGCCAGTCTTGGCTTCCAGAGGATCAAGCAGGAACGACTCACGGATCATGGTCTTGAGTTCGTCGGCCTGGGCGATTACCTGTTCGGCATCCCACATCCGATGAACGTAATCTTCATTCTCTTGCAGCTTGTACTTCTCGTTCATTTCCTCAAGCTGCATTTTCTCCAGCTCGATAGCGTCACGAGTTGCCTGCAACGGCGGCGGCAGAGGATCTTTGTCTGGTGCTGCGTCAGCAGCCGCACCGAGTTTCTGATTGACTTCCTTAAAGTAAGCGGTTGATTCAATCTCTTTGGCGAATACCTTCGGGTACAAAATGTCACCGCTGGTTTCCTGCCCATCAAACAAACGAGAACTGAGCGATTCCTCAAAGGCATCGAATAGCCGCTTTGGCTCAATCGTGATGTCAAAGAAGGTATTGCTGTAGGCACCAACGTCCGTGGCCTGACGGAAGGTTTCGTGAAGCATCAGGTTGGCATCCCAGACGTACAAGTCACCATTCGTGTCTACTGCAAAACGTACTGATTCAACATCCCTGCCAGCCCAACGAGCAAGACTGGTTCGCGTCGGATTCTTCAGAACCTCAACACGCGATGGTGTGTCAACGCCGGTTGCGCTACGCAAACCGTCACGCGGCGTAATGGCATCATCGATGTAAACATCGTTGACCCCATCCTTCAGCTTAGTCACATGATCTGGTACAAACGTCGGCTTGGTATTGGTGTAAGCGTCACCGAGAATTATAGAATTGAGCCGATTGAACTCATCAAGCAAGGCCTGTCCAGCTTCATTTAGCTGGACATCCTGATCGCCAGTGACGTTGTACTTGAGGCCCCACTTTTCATCGAACTCTGCGAGGGCCTGTTCTTTCTTAGCGATACGCCTGAGAATGTTGCGCTGCGTGGCAAAGACTTCGAGCCGCTTGCCTTCATCGCCAATCTCTTTCAGAACACGAACGTAATCCGCGGCCGCTTCGGCCACTTCAGGAATCGTGTGCTTGCCGTTATCAGCAATGGCAATGCTGATCTGTTTGTTGAACTCCTCGATGGTCAGCTTGCCATCCGAGGTTGTCTTAATGGGCTCGCCGCCAGCGGCGCGATTCACCGTGGAACGAACGCGCTGCGCCTGATCCACCATGAAGTGCTTCACCTGGCTGCTGGTTTCGCCATAGCCTGCATACTTGCGGTAGATCGTCTGTGCTTTACGGGCCGCTGCCAACCATTTGCCGGTGTACTCGATCGTCAACGCTTCAACGCTTGGGCCAGTAGATGAGCCAAGCCGGTTGCCTGCATTGTTCAGGCCCGGTGTTGCAGCCATCTTCAAAGCGAACATCTGGTACTTCACGGCAAGGTCCGGGGCCAGCTCGCGGAACGGCGTCTTCATCAACGTCCACCACGGAAACTGATCCAGCTTGCCCAACAGCTTGTTGTAGCCGGTCGGCAGCAAGTCCCAATCCTTGATGGTGGCCTCGTCCAGCATTTGCGCGGCCTTGACGTTTAGGTCATCAAAGGCTGACTTCTGGCGCTTCAGCTTCCATGCTGTTTCGTTCTGGGTTTTCAGCAACTCCTCGAGGGCGTTCTTGGCCTTGGTTTTGGCGCCACCGGCAACCGGGGCGTTCTTGACCTTCTCTTTCTGGAGCTTGACCGCCTCATCCAGAACCTTGAGTTCCATCTCGGATTGCTTGTAATCACGCTCAAGGCTATTGAGATCGTCACGAACCTCTTTCGGGATCTGCTTTGCTTCCGGGTCGATCTGCTGCACCGCCTCGAATAGCGGTTGATCGTCCAGCGATACGCGGTTGCCTTCGGAGTCCAGCTTGAAGTTCGGATTCTCTTTGACTTTGACGCCTTGCGATTCAAAGAACTTCCACAACTGAATCGCGTCCGGTGACACAGTTCCATGTGAGGCTACCGTAAGGCCGTTCTTTTCGGCGTACATGGCTGCTTCTCGAATTGCATAAGAAGCAAGCCCACGGCGACGCAAGGCCTCTGGAACACCAACAGCTACTTCAATCCGGCCATCACGCACAACGCCGGTCAGGATTTCTTCACCAGAATCGTTGTGAATGATTCGCACAATGCGATCAACGCCGCTGCCGCCAAACTCGTCCACTTCCATGTGAACATCATCAGGATCGACTTTTTTCCATGACGGCTCGCCGGAGCTGGCCGTTGACTTGATCGCGTTCTTGACCCGGCCCCATGCACCCTTGGCCGAACCAATACCCCACGGCATACCGCCGAACATCATCGTGGTGCCGGCAGGTGGCGTGAGTTTGTTCAGGGCCTCGCTGACCGTGATCGTGTTCTTGGGAATCTTGCCAACCGCGCCGCCAATCAGGCCCATGAATAGTGTGCCGCCCAACGTATTCATCGTGGTTTCGCCCCACGTACTCGTCGGGTCAATGGCATGGCGCGTGAGCTCGGTGCCGGCGATGATCGGCGTACCGCGTTTCAGGGCTACCTTTGCGCCTTCAGCGAATCCCTTGCCCAAAGCAAAAGGGACCGGAATCAAATTGATCGGGTCAAGCAGACCAGTGAGAAAGCGAGTGCCGCCGTAGTCCTCGAGGTTGCGTCGCAGATCGAGGTTGTTCTCGATCATTTGCTTGATGAGCCTTGTTTCTTCTGGCGAGGTTGAATTTTCAAACTCGTCCAGATGCATCTCAAAGCCACGCAGATCGTCGTCAAATGGCGAGTAGCCAGGCTCAACCCTTCGCTGCAAAGAATTGATAGGCACACCAAAAGCCTTGGCGGTGGCCGCAAACATCGTAAGCTGGCCAGCCGAGGTATCGAGCATATACGCATCGCGCAAGCGATCATTGATATTGCCGGTAGCCCCAAGTTTTACAAACTGCGGGTTCGGTAATCCAATGGCTTGTGCGAGGCGATCACCACTCATTGAATCGATCCATGCGTCAACCGTTGGCCGCCTTTCAGTTGGCCGTTCTGGTAATCGGTACGGAATGCAGCGGTGCGCTGGTTGCGCAGCTCCATCATCTTGCGCTCGTCTTTCCTGTACCGAACCATGCTGCCCATCATGTTGAAGTACACCGGCACGCCTTCAAGCTGCTGGTACTCCTGCAATGTCTCGTAATTGCCATCATCTTTTATGAGTGCAATCTCGTACATCGGATGCCACTGGCCGTCATTCATCTTGGCTGACTGCCGACGGCTGGCTTCACCGTTGTAAATCAACGCAGCATTCTTACCAATCACAAACTTGTTGCCAGTTTGCTTCTCGTAAGCGTTCAGCACGACCTGGGCATCTTCTTCAACGTAACGAATCATTGTGCGATCAACGTTGCCGTTCTTGTCGCGAGCGTAGTATTCAGGCGCGTACTTGGACAGCGCGTAATCAGGACGATCAAAGCCGCCAAACAGGCCATCGTAATTCGCGCCATACCGCTGCGGGCTATAACCAATCTTGCTCGGCGTCCAGCCGCTTTGGGCCAGCGCACGATGCGTGGCCCGGTAAATAAACGTATCGAATGTCTCAGGATCGTTGGTATCAATGAAACCAGCCTCGGCAATTACCGAATCAATGACAAGGCTGCGAACTTCTTCTGGAATACCAGCCAGCTCGGTAAACAGGCCCGGCGCCTGTATGCCACTCGGCCACCATGCACTTGTCCACTGTGCCTGAAAGACTTTTTCAAGCCGTTCATTCGCCATGTTTCGGAAGGTTTCACGTTCTTCAGGTGAACGAGCCAGCCAGTCCTTGCGCGGCGACCAGTTTGAGTCGGCAAACTGATCGAGGATTTTCTTCAGCTCTGCCGGCGTCGGGTTCATTTTGGTGCGGTGAACGTAATCCAGCGCACGACCAATGCGGCCACCGAGGGCATTGCTATCGATCATGTTGTAACGAAACGTCGGTTCTTCCCAGAACATCCGGTTCAACGCCAGTACATTTTTGAGCGTTTCAGGCGACATCGTTTCCGGGTCACGCAGCTTGCCAATCATGGCGTTGACCATGCCGCGATCCCACAAACCAATCTCGCCCATCAATGGCATCCAGTTTTTCAGCTCGGCCCACCGGGGATCGTCTGGGTTCGCAATCAGATCCTCGTATAGACTTTGGTCGAATGTGCGGCCAGTGAGCGCCGTATAGAACTCGTTGACCTCATCGGTTGCCGCTTCGCTTTGCACATGACCACCGGGGATAGAACCAATCCTGTCAACCACCATTTCGTGAAGGTCTGACATTTCATCAGGCGTCAGGTCTTCAATGTTGCGGCCTTGCAGGAAGTTCTCGCGTTCGATCTGATAACGCTCATGCCAGTTGACCCAACCTTCCAAGAAGCGCTCTTTCCACTTCGACATCGAGCCATCACCGCCACTGGTGTACTGACCCAACATGATGTTGCGGATCGCTTCACGCAGCGTCGAGTCATAACCCTTGGTCATAACATCGTTGTGTGCTTTGGAAAATTCTTCAGACAGTCGGCCCATATCCAATGGCTGACCGGCTGCGGCCTGGGTAACGGCGTGCTGATCGTACCAGTTAAAGAACTTCTCCCAATTACGCTGCAACCGCGCATCCTGAAGGTTCTCGAAGTTCGCCATTTTTGCGTTTAGCGTGTTTGCCGCAACCTCGGCAATCGCCGCCCGGTCTTCAGGATTTGGATAGATGTCGGTGACATCCACTCTTTCACGCTCGCCCAGCTCGTTGACCACGACAATCTTGCCATCGCCGTTAGCAAACTCACTCAATGACTGAATCATTTCAGCCTGAGCAACATCGTCACCCAAGGGAACGCGCTGAATCTGCGTGATGATTTCAGCAAGGCTCATGCGCTTGTTGAGCGTATCGTGCATCATCATCTTTTCATCATCGAGCCAGTAGTTCAGCTCGTCGCCCTGCTCAATGGCAGCGCGGATCTCCAGCATCTTTGCACCCACGATTTCATCATCGGCGCCGGATTCAATGTAGCCAATCAGCTCATCGCTCAGGTCATCCATGAATTGCAGATGGACGCCACGAGCCTCGCTGTGATCCCGTTCGGCCTTCTGCCTGATGATGTGGTTGTAATGCTCCACCATCTTGACCTGCGCCGCGTTATTGACGTCAGGCTTGAGAAAGTCCGGGGCCAGCTCCGTGACCTTGTTGACGTACCCTTCAGCAACCTCCTGAAAAGCAGTCGGGTCAAAGCGATGCTCGATAGCAATCTCATTGAGCGTCTTGGCCGTGTCGATCTGCGTCTGCTGCAAATACCGCTGACCCACCATCTGCGTGTACTTGCGATCAAAGATGCTTGGCGCAAGCAGGCCGTTGTCACTAAAGGGCAGCGACGGAGCAACCAGATTGCCTTCGTCGTCACGCTCGAACACCAGCTTGGCCGCGGCGACCTGCGCTTCCTGCGTGCGCTTGTCAGACATCTTCTGGTATTCGATGTCGGCCAGGGTAGCGGCCGTCTTGACGATAGCCGGGCCAACGCTTTGCGACTGCGGCAAGCGAACCTGCGGTGCGGTTATGCCGATCTGTCGTGTCAGTCGAGCCATTAGCTAAGTGCTCCCGTACCGCCCGGCGTGTCAAGAATGCCAACGCCAAGTTTTTGATTGATGCCGCCTGATCCGTCTTTTGGAATTGCCTTGGTTCCAGTTTTACCAAGCTGGCCGTAAGCCGAAGCTGCGTTCAGCCCAATGCTGGCAATCTCAAAGAGCCCGGCAATTTGAGTAGCGCGCGTGTTTTTCTTTAGCACCGAGATCCTTGCAGCCACGGACGAGCGAGCCTGTTGCAAATTGAGGCGAATGTTTTCGATGTCTTCCATGCCCATCTTGAAGTTGAAATTACGGGCAGCAATTAGTGACGGCGAGGCCCATGCGTCAATGCCACCGGCCCGTACCAGTATGTCCTGATTCGCTTCTCGTAATGCCTGAAGCCGCTGGTTTTCTTCGTCCAGCGCGGCGAGCTCCCGCGAGCGCAGTTCTTCCTCGAGCTGCTGCTGGCGCATCCGGTTGGCATACGCCTGATTCTGCACCGTCACGGCAGTACCCACCGCGGCCGCCGCATAGGCGTAATAGATCAGGTATTCGCTGCCGCCAAGCGGGATGAAGCGACTCAGCACCCAAACAAGAAATCGATCAAACATCAGTATTCCACCTCTGCGCCAAGTGCCAACGCTTCACACGGTAGCGGAATTTCATTCTGAATTACCAGTGTCGGTCTTTCGTAATAGCCATACAGGTAAAACTTGCGCGGGCCGGTAATAGCAAGCGGCCTCTGCTGAAGATCAATTTCGCCAAGGAACGTCAACACGCGATTACCTTGCAACTGCGCGGCCAGTGTCGAAGCAAGGTACAGATCGGCCGATACGATGCGCTTCGGCAAGCCAGAAGTGACGCCTTGATTGTCCTTGATTTCGATCGGCATGGTTTCAAGCAACTGTGTATATGGCAGGCCGACCGTCATATTGCCAACCGGATCAACCTCAATGACACCCGACAATTCACTGTCACCTGTTTCGCCAATGGTGATATTGCCAAGGTAGTAATCCGCGTCGAGTTCCTGATCCGCAACCTGCGGGCCACCAAGCGAACCGGAGTTGCTGGCATTAACAGCCACCACCACGTTGACTTCGGTATTTTTCAGGTGCAAGGCATGAGCCGTGAATCCGGTCACGGGTACAAGGCCTGCGGAAACCTTGGTGATTGCAGAGTCCACCGTCAGATGAAGCTCAAAGCGTTCGATCATGGAAACAGTATCGCCATCAATCTCGCGCTCAACCAAGCAATACAGTTTGTCCTGAATAACGGCCAAGGATTTGTAATTGCCTTGCGTTGTCCATTTGCCCCATGTGCGAATCTGCTCGGCGCGAGCTGCGTGATACCACGTAATCGTGCCGTCACCGTTGACAAAGAAAGCGATCTGCTCGGGACGGTCATAGCCGCCATACAGCACTTCGACTTCCTGAATATCATTGAGATGTTCTTCGGAGATCAGTGAGATGGCATCTGACGAGTAACCGCGCAGGGTATCAACCCAGATAAACTCACGAATTGCATTACCTTGAGCTTGTACGAATAGCGTCGACTCATCGAAAATCTGCGGCTCAATAGTGGCGTTGACGCCATACCGAGTCTGCTTTCTCAAATCAAACGTGGTAGGTTCTAGCGGCAAATCTTCAGACTGTGGTGCGTAGAACTCAGCAGCGTCAGTGAAAATCTGCAAGTGACGGCCACTGACAACATCACGGATTTCATTCACCTGCTTGTCGGAAATGACAGCCTGAATGGAATCAGCAGCTTCAGCATCGCCCACATCAAAGTTAAAAAACGCAGCAACCCTTGACCCGAAGATATGGGCTGGAAGTGAGGAACTACCTGCGAGCCAAAGGCGCTGCGAGTGGAACTCGATTACGGATGGATACCCATGTGTCGGAGTGAAGGCTTCCTCATCCCAATCAGTCGTCGGCACCGGATTCACGTTCGAGTTGGCTGTGATCGTGCAAATGTTTCCGCTGGTCAGGCCCTCGACCTGTTCAGTTGCGCCAGCCGGGAACACACCAGCAATCATCGCAATCGTGATTGAGGTTGGGCTTTTGTCGATGACCTGGGCCTTGATGCCAGAAGTGCGGCCTACCACGATCTCATCGATCAGGTAATCCATTGGCATATCTGTTGGCGTACCAGCAAAAGTAAGTACGGCACCGCGATCCAAATCCTCAAGAATGACAGCCGTACAGGTTGATTGCGGCTGAAGTGGACCGGGAACGGCTGTTACATAGAGCTGCTTGCCGCGATAGCGGATCGCTCGATTCAAGTGCCGATCCTCAAAGACCGGCGAGCTGGCCGTAACTGTGACTGAGGCGCCTTCCTGATAGCCGTTGGTCTGGATTGTAATAGCCGTGTCAGCGTATTTGAAAAATGGCATAGCCAGCGGATACGCACCAGCGTCCACCGGATACTTGCTTTCAAACTGAAATGATTCCTGCACAAACGTCGTGGCACCAGTCCGACGAATCATTATTGGCGGGAAACTGTTGTGCGCGCAGAACATGACATCGGCAGTTTGCGTGATCGACAGTTCCTTGATGATGTCGTCACTCCACGCAACACCACTGAGATCGAGGAACTGAATCAGCGCACCCGTATCCGCATCGTAAATGTTGATGCCATCGGTTGAGCTAAGTGGATCATTCCAGAACAGGAACAGGTACACCTGATCTTCAGAGAAGATAAACGGCTCCAAGCGAACCGCCCCTTCCTGAGAATTGAGGTAAGTGGTTCCGGGTCGGCGCCGCATTCCACCAGTGACTTTCGGCCACCAGTTGTCGAGAATCTTGCAACCGTTTTCGTACTGAGCCAGGTCGAGCCGGCCCAACATACCCTCAGATAGCAAACCCCCGGAAAAGTTTGTCTGATAGTTGCGGAAGCGAGGCATTAGCGTCTACGCCAGAACTTGTCGAGAGAGCCGCCCCTTGCGTTAGCAAGTCGCCTGAGATTGACCTTTTGATTGGTCTGCGCCTGTGCGTCTTCGGTCTTGGCCCTACGCCAGTGTTCATCGGCAAGGCTTTTCATTGATGCCGCAACATCATCGCGGCGGGCCAATGAGAATGACAGCATGGTCGCCAGCCGGTAGATCACCAGCAGTTTGAAATACGGACTCCACAAGGCTTCATCAGCGCGGAATCGATACTTGATGACCACCGTGTCATTGCTGGTGTCGTTGGTATGAATCTCGTCCTGATAGCGGTCGTAATCGATAGGGTCTTCCCCCACCAGTACCGTATCAACGGACAGAACATCAGTCGGCAACTGGTAGCGCGTGTTGTAGCGCGTATCCGGTTCACCGACAAGCAACGACGTTGTGAGGTCAACGGTCTTCGTCGCAAAGCGCCACTTGTAAAGTGACAGCTCGGAATCAACGATGAGCTCGTACCAGTCGTTGCAGAAAATGGATTCGGGCGTACCTTGAGTAAAGCTGATGATGGTATTCACACCAGCCGCAAGGCAGGCCTTGTTCGCATTGTCGATTCGATCTACTTCGGCCATATGCAAAAGGGGCCGAGGCTAGACTAGCTAACCCCGGCCCACACTCCTGTCCTCGGTTTGGATTACGTGCCGTTCAGGGTCGTCACGGTCGCCGCGTTATCCGCGGAAGTGACCGTCAACATATCAATAGTCGGTACGTTCGTGTCAGAAACGATGATGACATCGCCGTTCCTAAGCTGATCCGTAAAGCTATTGAAATACCCGGAGCCGGCGACCGTTGCGATTGCGTCAGTCGTTTTGTAGATCCAGAGCGTGCAGGTGCCCGAGTGAAGGCGGTTCATGCCAGTGGCATCAAACGCACAGGGCAAGAATCGAAGCAGACCGAGGATGAGCTTATCGAAGATTGCTTTCATCTTAAGTCTCCGTCGAGCGAATGCGGTAGCCACCGACGTCATCGATGATTACGGCATTCATGGACATCGAGCCGACCGCGAGATGCGCCTGCTCTTTGCCCTGCCAGGTGATGTCCATCGCCACATCCTGACCGCTTGCGTGGCCGACCGCGCTCTTGTGGTACGCGACGTTCTGACGGACAGTGCCGCCAGTCAGCGTGATACCACTGAACGAGAAGATGTTAAACGAGAACCAGTTCTTCGCGCTGAACCCTACCTTCGGGAAAGGCAGATCCGACTCCGGTACATAGTCCAGAGACGCGAAGGTCGTAAGACCCATAAGGTCAGTCCACCCTTGCGGAGCAACAGCAAGGAAACGCCCACCATCATCCGGCACATCGTTGTTACCGAAATACTCGTAGGCTTCCTCAATCTTGGGCTGCGTAACGACGCCCGTTGCTGAAGTTTCCTGCGTGAACGTATCGGTGACATCCATGATGTCCTGATCGGATGCGCGACCCAAAGCGCCGGCGATGCTGGCCGTTACGGCTGCTCGCTCGTCATGCTCGATCTTGAGCTCGTCCAGCTTGTCGATGAACTCACCGGCATAGCGATCTGCCAGCGTACATTCGACGTTCGTGTGAACGAGATTGAGGATCGGAACCTGACCGCCTCGGGTCTTGGTGCCTGCGTAACCTTTACCGATGATCTGGAAAGTGGTGGACTTGCCGACGACATTCGTCTTGCGCCGAACAGTGTTGAGCAACTTGGAGCCCATGCGCTGATACGCAAGGTGGACTTCGGACTCAAACTGCTTGGTGAAGGCGGTGTCGATCGAATTGTCCTGAGTCATCGGGAAGATGAGGCTCAGGATGAAACGAAGCAAGAACATCGTTTTCTCCAAGTAAAGATGACAACTAGGGTTACAGGTTATCTCTACTTGGCGCCTGAATCGGTTGTGCCGGAAGTCCGGGCCGAGGCGCTGCGTAGCGGCCTTCGACCCGAACTATATGTCGATTTACTGGTTTTTGTAAAGCCTCTGGTAGCCAGCCTCGACTTTCTTGATGAACGCCGGGTCTTTGTCCTGCCAGTAACGCGTGTCGTTTTGCATCTCGCGCAGTTCTTCCAGCGTCAACGGCTCGTCGCCAGAATCGCCGTCAAAGTCGTTGGGGCCGGACGCTTTCATCAGCTTCTCCAATGCGGCGATCTGCTCCGCTGAGTTCAGTAGCGAGCTCATCGAAGACAGCTCATCCTCTGAAAGCCTTGTTTCAAGCCAGTTGTGGACGCGCAGCAGTCGATCCTGGCCGTGGTCGCCCAGCTTGCCGATCTCCGCTTCCATGTCCGGCATGTTGCCGATCTCGATGCCAACGTACTCGTTGATCGCCTTGTCGAACTGCTCCTGAGTGAGTCCAATGTCTTTGGCGAAACCTGAGAACCAGCCCACCAGCGGGTCTTCGTCGGTCAGATTGAACTCGACGTTTTCCGGCAGCTTCAGATCCTCGGACAGATTGACTTCGTATTTCTCCGGGGCCTGTGCGCGCAAATCCGCAAGCACTTCTTCCTTCAGTTCTTCCGTCTTGGTGCGGAGTTTGCCCTCGAGCTCGTTGAAGGATTTGGCAAGGACTTCGGTTCGCGGCGCTTTGAGGTCAGGATTCCAAAACTTGTCAGCCAGCCAGTCCGGTTTGCCTTCCGGGTCAGACCCCCCAAGCGGTTTGCGCTCACCAGCTGCGCCGTCACCGTCGCCACCGCCATCACCATCACCAGCAGGATCACCGCCAGCATCGCCCTCTCCACCGCTGTCACCTTCGCCCCCTTCTGTTTCACGTGGAACAACCAGCCACAAGAGCCACAGTAAATATTTCATGGTTTCTTTTCCTCACCGTCTTTGATTCGTGTTGATATTACGCCCATCAGCCAACGGGCTCCTTCCTGATACGAGTAGGTATTTTCCGGCAAACCCGGTTCCAGCACCCGGTTCGTCGTGATCGACTTCAGGTAGTCGAGCGTCTTCTTGCCTGCTGCGCTTGAAAACACAATGGCAAAGGACTCATTGAGCTCGCGCTCAACCTTCGGTGGCCGGCGCAAGCCATCCGGCCCTAGATACTGCTTTGCTTTTGCTCGTGGTGTTTTCTTCGGTGGTCGTTTGGATTTCCCGATTCCGTCTTCACTCATTGCCCAATTTCAGCTTGAGCAGGCAGACCGCCCGGTACAATTCCCTGTTCCTGAGCCGCTTCAGCCATGCCCTGCATCATCCTCTCTCGGTTGGCTTGATCGCGTACCATCTTTTGCGGCACTTCCCACTTCATTTGCAGTTCGTCAACCAGCTCGTCCTGATCGATGTAAAGCTGGCTGGCCTGCGGCCCCAACATCGTCACAACGTCACCGGCAAAGCCACGGATGCGCTCGATTTCTTCAAACTTCTGTGCGCGGGCAAGCGGTGATTTGGCAACGATACGGACCTGGCGGCCATCGACACGCGGCATTTCCAATACGCCACGGCGGGTCAACAGCCACACGATGCGCTGGATCATTTTGTCCAGCCATTCGACTTTCAATCGTCCTGACGGCCCTGCGGTCTGTTCGGCCAAGTCCTGCATTCGGGCTTGGATCTCCGTAGCAGAACGCGGCGTCTGATCCAATGGGCCAAGATTCTGAGCGAACAGGGCCTTGCGAATGTTCTCCTGCTGGTTGCTCAGTACGATGTCGGCCACATTGAAATTGTTTGGGCTATCAGTGCGCTCGAGGCCGCGACTGTCAGTGGGGCGCGCATACACAGCACCGGGAACAATCTCGACGTTATCCACGTTGATCGTGCCATCGTCGTCCACCTGCCAGATTCCAGAAATCGCCATCTGCGAGTTCTCAAGAATCATTTCGGTGACGAGGTTCGTGGTGCGGATCGCCGGCAGCGCCGACACCAACGGGCCGCGGCCATAGACCTCACCGGCCGCAACCGACCAGCGTGGTGTCACATACGGGCGCGAGCCCAGACCTTCCTCGTAGTTATCGATCACCAGCGACTTGTCTTCACCGGCAACCACCTGATAGCAGTAGCGCGGCGTTTCCTTGCGGCTCCAATCGCGGTAGCTGGCCTCGACCAGATTGGTCGTTGCTTCGGGATCGCCATCGGCCTTGCCCTGAAGCGCATCGCTGATCTTGGCGTCCGGCCAGATGAGCTTGATGTCCTTGATGCGAACCTTGTGGCGCACCCGGAACACGCCGTCAACCTCCTTGTTGGGGCCGCCTGTGTCCCAGAAGGTTTGGCATTGCGGGACGCACTTGAAGCTCAACAGCTTGCCATCAACACCGTCGTCGATGATGAGCGTTGACCAGCCGATCGCAATATCGGTCAGAACTTCCTGAGCCTCATTGACGAAGTTGGAGTTCACGATGGCTTCCCAGATGAACTTGCCAACCAGATCAAGCTGCTCTTGCAGTTCTGCCCGCTGCTGCGGCGGCACTTCTGGACCCGGCTCCAGCCTGAACCACATCAAGTGCGCTGGAATGACGCCTTGATGGATGCGGGAAACGAAATCAGCGAGCGAAACCAGCGCAGTCTCGTCAAAGATTTCCTCGGTTCTTTCCTCGCCGGGGGTCGTTTCGTAAAAACCTTCACGCGCAGGAAGCACCAGATCGTAGATGTCCTGCCACAAATCTTCCCAGTTTGATCGCGCTGACTTGGCCTTGGAGAAACGCTTCAGCAGTTCAGGGCCAGAGAGCTTCATCGGTAAACCCCACCCTTCGGTACTGACGGCCTACGTGGAGCAGGGCTACCACCGCCACCGCCACCGCCACCGCTGCCGCTGCCGCCGTAGCTTCCGGGCCGTGTGCTGCCACTACCCAGGCCACCTGCATAACCGCTACCGCCACCGCCAGATGTGCTACGACCACCAAATTGCCTGCCGCCGCCAGCGCCAAGGCCACGCGGAAAACCGGCAAAGCCAGCCGATAGCAGGGAAAAAATACCTCGGAGTTTCTTGCGAAAGGCGATGTTGTCACTGAACGCCTTGGTGGTTTGGCGCGCATTCTCGACCCGGAGCTGCTTCTCGCGTTCGATCTGAATGCGTTCCAGTTCCTTCGATTGGGCCGACTGTTTGGGCTTGCTGCTCATGGGCTACGTCCCTCCATGAAAAGACGACCTCACCACCAGATGCGACGAGTCTACGATATAAACCGTATGGTGTCAGTATTACCGGGTTGCCGAGGCCGAGGAATCGACTGAGGATGTTGCTGCAATAGGTGATGAGGCCACCCGCATCGTCAGGCCGCTTCGGGCCGGTGAACTTCACCACCGTCCCTTTTGTTTCGTGCATTCGCCGCAGGATCAATTCGATCTCGAAGTCGAAGAACACCGTGAAATCAGTGCGGGACTGGCGCCAATCCACCATCAGCCAGCGTTTCGACCACTCACACCACTGAAGCGCGAAGCAATGCCGGAAGCCTTCGCGGGTACGGAACACATAATCCCACCAGTTGCGATCGTCACGGTCAACGAAGCACACTAGATAGTCGAGCGTCGCGTAGTCCTCGCGCGTTTTTTCTTCCCGAACACGTTCCATTTGGTCTTAGCCTTGGCTTTTGGCGCGCTTGGCGATGCGCTTTTGGTCAAATCCCGGCCCTCACCAGCACCCAACATCAGGTATTGCAGGGCATCGTGAGGGTGAGAATACTTGTTCTTGGCGGGTCGATCCTCGTACCGCGCCGGTCCACGCGCATTGATGCGGCGGCGGCAGTACCCGGCGATAAAGCCTTTCAGAAGGTTCCGACACTCAGGGCTGACCAGCAGAGCTGGCTTACCGTCCACCATACGGTCAATGACCTGCTTCACGGCCTCGATGCGTATGGCCGGATCGTTGCTGTGCGCTGGCTTGGCCCGAATGCCCCCGGCGCGCATGATCTGGAACGCGGTCTTGGTGTCCTCGCGCCCCGGTGTGCGCTGATCGCCAGCCGGATCGCCAAAGATACGGACTTCCTGCCGGTCATCGACCATCAGTTCCTTGATCTTGGCCTTGACTTCCCGCGCAAAGGCCGGGGTCGAGATGTCTTCAGGCACCAGCTCGGCCAGAATGTTCCAGCGACCACCGTAGAAACGCTGCGCGAACACAGCGGCGGGGCTGAATCCGAAATCGAGGCCGACATAAATGGGCCGACCTGGCGCAACCGGAATGATGTCCTTGGATTTGTGTACCTGATCGTTGAAGTTCGGGTAGATGATCTTGCCTTCGCTGACCGTCCCGAGGCGGTTCATCACGTAGACGTCGATCCAGTCCTTCGTCTTGCCGGTGATGATCTTCTTGTAGTAATCCGGCGTCAGGTTCTTGCGGTTTTCGGCAAGGTCGCTGATCTCGTAGCCAGTGACATCACCATCCTCGTTCTTGATTTCCACCATCGCCGCGGGCTGGTTGAAGAATTTCCAGCCTTCGGGCTTCCTGAGCATCAATGCCTGCTGTTCGGTGAAATCCTCTGGCAGCGGCGCATCACCGGCCATGATCGGCCACCAGTGATCGTCTTCAGGAGCGTTGGTGTCGCAGATCATCCCGTACCAGCTTGGCCCACCTTCGCGCATGGAAGGAAACCGACCGACACGCATGGTACAGGCGTCGATAATAGACTTCGGCATTTCTCTTGCTTCGTTTGCCCATATTCCAGTGAGTTCTAAGGACAGCAATTTGCGAATATCTTCCTCGGAATCCAGCGCAAGGAAGATAACCTCGAGGTCGATGTCGCCCACCATGATGTGATGGGTGAACGGCACGCCCCAACGGAAAGGGCCAAACTCGTCTTCGGGAAACCAATCCAGCCAGGTCTTGATCGTGGTGGTCTTGAGCTGCGGCCCGGTGTTACGAATGACGGCCCACCTGCTGCGTCGTATGCCCTTCTCATTCGGCTGCTGTTGCAAAGCTCGCCGGAACACTTCGACACAGGAGGCGACCGATTTACCAGAACCCACCGGGCCACGGATGCCGCGCCAGAACGAATCATCCTTCATAAACTCACGAAGGGTCGCGCCGTCTGGTTTGTAATGAAAATCAGGCATCGTCCTCTTTGTGCAGAGGCTTGCCGTTTATGCCAACGATCCGGGTCGGCAGGAAGAACTTCTTCTCGGACAGGAAGCCACGCGACTCGCCCATTTCCTTCAGCTTCTCCACCGTGGACGGCAGCAAGGAATCGATCAGCTTGTCGCACTCCCGATCCGTCAGGAACTCCTTCACCATCGCGTCAGTGAGCCCTTCTTCCTTGCCGTACACCTTGCGAACGATGCCGCGAAGCTGATCCAGCTCAGACTTCGACAGTTTGTGCAGATTCTCTCCGGGCATTGAGATCGGCCTCCAGTTCTTCCAGTGATTTCCCGAAATGTTCCTGAAGTCTGTTTGTGCCGACAACGGTACGGCCACAATTGCACAGAAAGCCGCGCCCGAAGTTCATCGTCGTGCAGCGATCAACAGGATAATGCTGCTGCATCAGGTTTTCTTCTTGGCCTTGCGCTTGGCCTTCTTCTTGGTTTTCTTCTTGGTTTTCTTCTTCACCGGCTCATCATCGCAGGTTCCGTCCTGAACGGACTGCGGCGCATCGGCTCGCGGATCGAAAATCTCGCCGGTCTTGGCATCCTCGGAATAGAAGCGATCCAGCCCATCGTCTTCAGGGATACCGTCACCGTCACCGAACTGGTCGCCCATCTTGGTTCCCGGCGGGATCGTGCGATCAATCTCGACCTCGACGCGGCGCTGCTCCGGCATGGGGTTCTTCTTCGACTTGTCCATGAGCTTCTGACGCTCTGCCGCCGCTTCTTCCTGATCCTTGCGGTTCTCGTCGGACTCGGCCTTCTGCTGGCGCAGAATCTCGGCCTGTTCTTCCTTGCGCTGGCGATCGACACGCGCCGCCATTGTCTCGCCCTTCCTCGCGGCCTTCTCGACCTTTTCCTCACCGTAGTCCAGCAGCTCCTCGAAGCGCTGGCACATACGCTGCATCTCGGTTGCGATGTTCATTACCTCGATCTGAGGCGTCAGGCGACTCGCGATTTTATTGAGCCTTCTCTTAATTTCCATAGCAGTTGTTCCTCGGTCTGCGTGAGTGGATCATGCTGGCGTTCGTGCGCCTCAACCTCGAACGGGTTGTCCTTGTAGCCGTAGCGCAACGAATACCAGAAATACTTCAGGTAAAAAATCACAACGCCTTCACGGATCTGCTGGTAAACGTGCTCCAGCTCATGCCGCAATAGCTGTGGATTGATCTGGTCAGCCGGTTTGGCAAAGAAAACGCGGCGCCCCACCACCATGCCGCCAACCCCGACACGGCGCATCCAAGCAATATCACAGTGAATCTGGATGCAGCGCCACGCGGTCGCATACACCCCAACCCGGAGAACCCTAGCCATCAGATCATGCCCTGCTTGGGCTGCTCCTGCTGTTTCTTCTTCAAGGCAGCGGCCAGCAGTCCACTGATGCCCTTGCCGGAAGCATTGCCTTTGTTCGGATCGAGATCAGACGGATTCCCGTATTTTTTGAAAAGCGGGTCATTCAACAACGTCTGCCGGCGACGAGAAGCATCCCGAGAAGCAGCCCGCCTGCGCCTCTCGCCAGGCCGGGTCTTGCCACGAGAGCGATCAATCGCTGACTGAATCCAGCCCTCGTTGCCGAAGATATTCTTGAAATTGCTCATTTGCGGTTCTTCTTGGGCGGCGGCTTGGGCCACGTTCCCTTCGCACCCGGCGTCTGGGAACCACCCGGAGGATTCTTGGTCTTGATCCGCTTCGGCTTGCCGCCCTTCTTCGGCTTCGGCATGTCACGCATGATGCTCTCCAAAAAAAATAAAGAGGGGCCTCAAGGATGCAAGCTCTTTCGTTCAGGGGGGATCTGTAAGTGTACTTACTGTCCCATCGGCCCCGACACCACGGAGCATACTGCCTTCAATCAGGGTGGGTCAAACCACAATAACCCTTCACCGGGGGCTGATTCCCCTGCTTCACCCAAATCCAGTCAGCACACTCATCAGCCAAACACCTGCCCGCCCGATTATCACTGTGCGGATCGCTCTGACGATAATACGGACACCACTTGGTTGCCGCTTCCTGCGGAGTCATTTCACTCATAACACCACCTCCACAAAGGAAAATATACGCCCTTTTTTTCACAAAGGGGTTTTCAAAAGGTGCGTGGATGGGAGGGGATACCTGTAAGGGCAACGCAGTTTTCAACCCCCCTAGCACCTGTGAGCTCAATGGCAGGGGTGGCTTCGTTTGACGTCAGTGCTAGTCCGAACCGAGATCGATCGTCACATTCACCGACCCTTGATGCTGGACTTGAGCCCGAGCGATGGGCTTGCCGAGGTGCCGATCGAGGATGTTCTCAGCAACGCTCGCCCTTACGTGGTCCGAGTCTGAGCTTAAGAGCTGCCCCTGCGTTCGAGCAGCGATTGGGGCGAGGACGCCGATATGCTCGAGAGTGCGCTCGTGTAAGTATTTGCGAACGTGAGGCTTTCGCAGATCGCGGTAGAGATTGGAGACGTCTCGGCCTAAGTGGTCAGCGCACTCTCTAATCGACATTCCGGTGGTCAGTACCAGGTCCACGAGTTCCCGCTGCTTTGCGGTGAGTGGCCGTTCGGCGTCCTTCGCTTGAGGTAGGCGTTGCTGAGACATCCGGTGGCTCCGATCAGGGATTGAGAATGTTCGTTGAACCATACCGGGCGAACTGAGTTAATTACAAGTCCTGTGCCATGCTCGTGTCAAATACATTCTTTGAATAACGAACATTCTCAATCACATAGCCTGTGGATAAGCTGTGGATGAACGAATGAGTTCGCTATTTCTGCGCTACGCAGACGACGGAAAAGACTGTCGTCTTTGCGTTGCTCGAAAAGACTCACGATCGTTAGATGTCGCTCGCTACGATCCATCGCCACTGGCTGCCGCTGTTCGTCGTCCCCTTGAACGCCAGCCGCTAGATCAACCTGTGAAGGTGAGCGTTCGTCCGGGCGCGCTGCTTCTCGTATATCTGTCAGGGACGTCGAACCGGCAGCCCCGGTGCACGGAGAGTCGCTGATCGGCCGCGCATCTAGAGTCTGCTGCGGGCCCTGACTGGTCAGCCGCAGGCCTAAAGTCGTAGGCCACTTCCAAAAGCCGATCCGCGACGCCGGGCTGGCCGGTGGGGATGTCGAGGACGCGACTAGCCTGCTTCGCCTGTTGACCGGAGGCGCGCGCTTCGACGGTTGCAATATCGACGGATGAGGCAGCAAAGTCCTCGACATACCCGAGTGCGCGATCGGTGTGCTGGTCGAAAAAAGCCCGCCCTGCGCTTCCGATCGGGAACTTCTGACCCTCTGGATGTGCCTCGGAGCATCGACAGCCGGAATCAACATCGGCTCAGCCTCGAGCCGACCGCTGCGCAGCTTCTTAGCGAAGCCCGTGATCTGTGAGCTGGCGCTTTCGGCCCCAAGACTCTCGGCGCAGAATCCGGTGTTTGCTGCTGAGTTCAATCAGCCCGTTCAATGAAAGAAGGGAGTTTTTTTCCGTTTTCTTGGGTCACGTTGCTTCGCCTACTCGTCAGTAAGAGCTGCGGGGCCGACTGCCCACTTATCCGACCAGTCTGGGCCGCTATTGTTTATGGCCCCGGCTAGGCGCCCTGGTTGATTTCTGCTGGGTGGCGCTGCCGGGGTTTTGTATGTGCGGCCCAGATGCCACACCGTTCTTGTCCTGTCAACGGTCCTTGTTTATTTTTTGTGCCGCTGCCGCGGCGTTGACAGGTCAAGCCCGGTGTGGCGGCTGGATCGGGTGGTCAGTCGACCACGCATCTCTAACTAACGAAGGACTCAGTAACATGACCAAGAAAACGGAAAAAACCTTATCTGAACGGGCTGTTGAAGCTCAGGCAAACACGACGGATCTGGCCAGCGAGTTGGGGCTCACGAAAGACGAGCTCAAGACGATCACGGCCTTCGAGAAGCTGTTGCAGGCTCGGATCGACGCTGCTCCGGTTGATCCGATGCTGTCGGCTGCCGAGTTGCACATCCAGAAGAAGTTCCCGAATAACTCGGAAGCGCAGGGCGAAATCGACCAGCACGAAGTCGATCGCCGCGCACTCGAGTACGTCGAGAACAGCTGCCTCGGTTATCCGTCGAGCAACCTGATGAAGCCCGCGCCGGTTGAAAAGGCGAAGCAGGACGTCATCGCGGCCTCGCATCGTATATTGGCCAGCCCGAACGACGCGAATCGCGAAGTGTCCTACGCCAAGGCGCTGCGATGGCTGACGCAGATGCAGGTCCAGCAGCAGTACAAAGATGCGCTGGGGCCGATCTTCGACGCTCTCCATCGTGTGCACCGGGGCTACCGCTTCAACGCTCCTGACAAGACGCAGGAAGCAGTCGCAACCACGGACGAAGCGCTCAACATTCTGATGGGTTGATCCTTAACGCGGCTGGCGTTCGTCACGGACGACGAGCGTCAGCCATTTTTTGTATCTCCGCTCGCTTTACAGCTTATCCCAGGCTACGCAGCTTTCTCTTAGCTCATTCGCAGCAATGTCTCAGCAAGCCTTCCAATCCTAATCGCATTCCAATCTGAAAATCCGAGAGCGCGCTCGCCAGGTTCTCCTGAATCTAATGGGCCGCAACCACACTCCCTTAATCTAAAGGGCCGATCAACTTCACAGAAAGGAGGATTCCGTGCCGCGCAATAAGCCTCGATTTATCCCGTTCCAAATGCACCAGCAATGGGGCGTACTGGATAGACAATCAGGCGAGCTCGTGCAGAAACAGACCAAGACCGAAAGGTATCCCGAAGCGTGGGCCAGAACACGGGCCGCACAACTCAATAAGGACCAAGCCAATGCTGTACATCAAAGTAAAGGGCCGCTATCGAAAGGCGACAGTTGAAGAAATCGCTGAGAACTATGTGCAATGCACCGCAGGAACAGTGGGATCTGCAATACGATCGCCAAAAGACACCGAGAAATTTCTTCATGCAAGGCTAGCTGGCCTCGAGCATGAAATATTCTCTGCAATCTACCTCGACAACAGGCACTACGTTCTCGACTATCAAGAGCTGTTCCGCGGCACAGTCGATGGCACCAGTGTCTATCCGAGAGAGGTAGTCAAGGAAGCGCTCAAGCGAAACGCAGCCGCCGTGATACTCGCGCACAATCACCCGTCCGGGGTAGCCGAACCATCACAGGCAGACGAACGAATCACCAAACGCATCAAAGCCGCACTCGAACTCATCGACATTCGACTTCTCGATCATCTCATCATCGGACACAAAGCAACCCAAGCAACATCCCTGGCCTCAAGAGGAATCATGTAATGCACATCGAAATTCACATTTTCCCCGATCATTTCCCAATCGATCCCGACGGATGGAAACAGGAAATGCTCAAGCTCGGGTTGAGGATCGAAAGCCTAATCCTTGACGCCACCGTTAATGCCAAAGGGGCCGCACTTGGCAAAACCACTCTGCTCGCAAACGACGACAGCGGCATGGTCGTTGCGACAGTCGATATCAGGAGAGAGTAATGTCAATCATCACAGACCTCAGAACCAGCACCGTAAATGCTTTGCAAGAGGCCAACGAGCGCCATGAAAAGCGACTCAAATTCATCGACGAGTATGCAACTCAAATCCTGCTGCTCGAAGAAGGACTGGAGCCTGTCAAATCATGGATAGTTGGCAATGATATTGACACAGCCAATCAGTGTCTCGACCTGCGATTCGCTGGCGACAAGCACACGCTCGAAGGAGTATTCGCTGCATTACGTCGCATGAATTACGTACCAAGCAGCAGGCCCAAAGACGACAAGCTCACCGATTTCTCATGTTGGTGGGAGAAAGATGTCGAGCCATTCGATAAGAGCAAGCAGCTTCGTTTGTGGGTCAACTTCACCAGTACGGTCTGCAAGCGCGTCAAGGTAGGCACCAAGATGGTCGAGCAAGACGTTTACGAGATTGTCTGCGAATGATTCGAGCCGCCAACGGAAATCCCATTGTTATGTACAAGGGTGAATACGTTGAGGTGTCCGAAAAAGAGCATCATGTTCTGTATCTAAGGGGCCACCTCACGCCGTTCTACAAACACGCCGATCTCATGGAATCTGATCCATGTATCGAGCTGAGGAAATCTGATGTTTTACCTGTTCAACAAGAAAAAGGAGGTGATGTTCACGACACTTAGAGACGAGTGGGGACGGTTGCAGACGGTCATGCTGCGGCCGTCCTCACGATTGACGGACAAAGAACTGGCCGAACAGCTTGGCACCAGCCAGGCCACGGTCGAACGAGAGAGGAAAGACTAATGCTCAACATCGGAATTGCAGAATTGCGACTGATCTATGCCATCAGTCAGATGCAGCCATGCACTGTGCAGCTCATCAACATGATGTACGAGGGCAACAGCCCGATCACATCAGCCAGCAGACAGGTATCCCTGTGCATTCAAAAGGGCCTCATTCAAAAGCGGAAAGCGCCGCCCGTTCCAAAACTCAGCGACGATGACAAGCTCGAGATCGAGCTCACGGGCCGAGATCCATTTGGTCGAGGCAGAAGGCCGTGGTTATTTTCATTGACGCCGGCAGGCGAGAGAGTTGCTGCCGGAATCGAAATCATCATCGAGGAAACCAGCAATGAACGGAGAGATTCAACGGGCCGAACTGTTCAAGAAAGTCGACGAGTTAACGGAACAGCGCAAAGAGATACGCGCATGGATGGACAGCATTGAAGAACGCATCGACGTTTACAATCGTCGGGTACGCAAGCTGGAAAAACTGGCGAAAATGCAGGGTGGAGAATTGCGAGCGATCATTCAGAGGATGAACGATGAAAAAAATTAAAGCCGATTGGGCAGATCACCTGCTCGCAATCATTATCGTCATGGTGCTATGGGTTACGTGCAAGGTCATCATCGAAGCAGCTGAGGCCCACGCAGAATACGAAGCCGCCAACCAAGTTGAAGTAAAAGGATGGCAGCCACGAAAGATCCCTCAATGCGACAAGGAGTTGTGGTTGAGGATCAAGGATGGATGCGATGGAAGTTGAATACCTGAAATGCAAAGCCTGTAACAACGAGTTCCACGAGAACGAAGCCGATTCCGAGTGCGTCTTTCAAGAGACACGCTTGGAGCCGGCCGAGTTCGTACTCAAATGCCCAAGCTGTGGCGCCACTGACGATGGCATGAACAGCATCATCGCCATTACCTACCGTGTGGTTTGCGACATCTGCGAAGAAGTCCAAGTGCAACACGATGGAGAACCCTGTGCTGAATGTCACACGCTGGCACAGGAAAGACTTTACGACGACCTGACAGGTCATTAACTAAGAGGACCAAGCAAATGCGAGGACTTATGATGCATTGCGGTGCGGAACCCGTACCGTATCCACAGATCGTAACGATGCAAACACCGCCACCAACGGACACGCATCTACCGATCCCACACCACCAGTTCTTCGAGCTGGCCGCCGATGGCCTGCGGAACCAAGGCTATGATCTGCAAGACACCCGCCATTATCTCAATCGAGAAGGCGCACACTACTTCAGCCTGATGCGACTGCTACATGAGGATGAAGATCCCGACGCCGGCCACGGTACGATGTGTGCGCTCAGAAACTCACATGACAAAATGTTCAGCGCATCGCTGGCGATAGGTGCCAAGGTGTTCGTCTGCGACAATCTTTCCTTCTCTGGGGATATTGTCGTAGGGCGCAAGCACACGCCGAACATTTGGGATGAGCTTCCTGAGATTTTCCAAGGGGCAATCAGCAAGATTCGAGTGATGCGTAAGCGCCAAGATGTACGGTTCGCTGAGTATCGGGAAGCACCCCTTGACGACTTCACGGCTGACCATCTCATCATGGAGACGTACCGCCAGGGCATCATCAATCTCAAGCGGATCGGTAAAGTACATGAGGAGTGGAGCAACCCGTCCGCAGATCATGGTGACAAAAGTGTGTGGCGCTACTTCAATGCTTGTACTGCGGCACTTGGGCCAGCCAGTACAAACCAGCTCATTCAGTTGCCGAAGAAGACCATAGACCTTCATCTGCTTCTGGACGATTTCTGTGACGTGGACCTGTCTGGATTTGACAGTCACGAAGCAGCTATCATCGAATCGACAGCCGAGGAAGTAACCCTGAACTGATGGCCGCACAGCAGAGAAAGCCAGAGGTCGGTGACAAAATCACCTTCCTCGAGCCAACCTTCAACGTCCAGTTCGAAGGAACCGTACAGGTACTTCTGAGTAGCCAGTTCATTATCCATTGTGATGAGCCCCCTTCTCGAAAGGGCAAAGTGCATTTCATTTTCTACTCCGACGACTGGCGCCTTAAGGCGTGAGCGAATCGTACTGCCTCATCCCCCGAGCGAACGATGCCGGCGGGCGCTGTCGTCTTTTCAAAAAATTTTTCCTGCTCTCCAGTTAATCGATTCATTCCCTTCGGATTTTTCACTTCCAATACGAACCAGCTTTTTGTCACCGTGTCTTCGATCAGCAGATCGACTGGCCTTTCCATCTCGTAACATCGGCAATCAATCTCGCTGAGTGCCTGAACAATCTCCGGCTGGTTCGCGTCCGTATTGTGCTGCTTTGCAAAGAACCGCTTAGCCATGACGGGCCTCGAGCAGCCAATGATCCAAGTCTGTTTGGCGGTAACGGATGATCCGCGGACCAAGCCGGAGATACTTTGGGCCAATCCCCTGCTGTCGCCAGCGTTTCAACGTCGCAACACTGAATCCAATGTGCCTGGCTGCCTCAACCGTGGTCAACGTGTCGTTCAATAGTGCGCTCGTCATCATATATCCACAAGTTATTAACAGCACAAAGGGTAACACGGTATCACCCGGAAGCATACCGTAGTACAATAGTCCCTGACGGACTCAGCGAGGACTCAAAAATGTATGACAGAAGCAAATCGATCGGTGCATCAGACGCCGTTCACATTTGGGCAGGCCAATGGGCCGAGCTCTTTGATCGAAAAACCTCACCAGACGCCCCCAGTTACCCCCTGCCGGCCGCAATAGGTCACGCTCTGGAACCGTTGAACAGAGAGCTGTTCATGGAGGACACGGGCAGGGACATGCTGGTGCGCGATGATTGGCAGAACGATCCGCTGCGACTGGCCGACAAACCGTGGTGTACCTACCTGCCTGACGGACTGCTGCAACAAGCCGAGGACGACAACCTATCAATCGATCGTGATGAGTTCTTCATCCCCTTCGAGGCCAAAGCAGTCAACATGATGTGGAAACCCCACAACCTGCTCGACAAGTACCGGCCCCAGCTCATGCACGCCATGAGAGTCACCAAGTCCCCGTATGCAATCTTTTCGGTGATCTACCTGAACACCAAGTACGAGTGGACCAGGGTGGAGTACGACGAGCCCTTCGATCTGGAACTGCAAGAAATGGAGGAGACTTTCATGTTCATGCTCGAGCGAGGCATCAGGCCACCGGAGTATCAAGGCAAGCGAAAGGGCTGGACAAAATGACGTATTTCAACACGACTCATGTGGTGGGCAAGCAGCTCACCGAGTACGCCGAGAAAGCTGCCAGTCAGGAGGAACAGGTACTTCGATTCTTCCTCGCACGATTCCCGCAGCAGTACACCGCCAGCGAGGTGTGGCGCCAGTGCTTCCGTGAATCGTCAGCAATCTTCAACAAGACACCACTCACCTCAGTACGGAGGGCAGTCACCAATCTTTACAACGAGGGCGACCTCGTGAAAACCGAGCGCATCAGGGACGGTATCTATGGCCGGCCCGAGTGCATCTATCGACTCAGCAAGAAACACCAACAAGGGGATCTGTTCAAATGAGTAAAACCAAAGACAAAGCAATCGAGCAAGACAACAAGATGAAGATCTGGGACAAGGTGGCCAAGACCGATCCCGATCACACCAAGCAAGTCAGCTTCGGCCGCAAGTTCACAGCCATCGACGCACACTACCAAGTGTTGCAGGCCACGCAGACATTCGGACCCATCGGCGTCGGTTGGGGCTACGACAATCAGTACGGCGAGATCCATCTGCAAGACGGCAAGATCATTGCGTACTGCGACGTCACATTCTGGTGGCGCAACGTGCAGGAATGGGAAGGCATCAAGGGCTACGGCGATCGCAATACCTACGGCCCGATCCGCGGCGCTGCGGTGCTGGTTGGCAGCAACAAGGATGGTTCACTCAAAGCTGTGCCTGACACGGACGCTTACAAGAAAGCCTCGACGGATGGCCTGACCAAATGCCTCAGTCATCTTGGCTTCAACGCCGATGTATTCCTTGGCATGTTCGACGACAACAAGTACGTGCAGGAACTCAAAGGCGAGAAGGATGCCGAGAAATCAGCGAAGCAGATGGCCTACGAGCAGGACCGCAAGAAGTTCATCGCCGCTATCGAAAAGTGCAAGACACCCGAAGATATGGATGCGGTCTTGCAGAATCACCAGCTGTGGATGGCAGGCCTGCCCGTTGCCACCGCCACGCAAATGCGTTCGTGGGTCTTGAAGAAGAAGACCGAGCTGACCGAGGGCAAGCCGAAGAAAAGGGAGAAGTAAGTGGATCTCAACAAAGTCTGTCTGATGGGCCACCTTGGAAAAGACCCATCATTCCACGCCATGCAATCAGGGGATGAGCTATGCAAGTTCTCGGTTGCAACCACCAGAAAATGGAAAGACAAAAGCAGCGGCGAACGGAGGGAAGACACAGCCTGGCATAACGTCGTAGTGTTCAATAAGTTCCTTGTCGACGTAGCCCGGTCATGGCTACAAAAGGGTACGCGCGTCTACCTCGAGGGCGAGCTCAAGACTCGCACCTACGACAAAGACGGACAGACCCATTACATCACCGAGGTCATCATCCCCCAGATCAAGGGCGAGCTGTTCGTCATTGAGAAAGGCAAGGGGTGGGACGTCAACGAAACACCGGGCGCTGAACGAAGTAGGTACAGCGGCAGCGGCGGGCCGGTACAGGGCGGCCAAGCCGCGAGCCGCGCCGTAAACAGAGAGCCGGGGAGTGACGATGACTTTGATGACGACATCCCCTTCTGAGGACATCGAAGCAATCTGTCTGGATTGCGGTCAGCAGTATGCAGGCGGCTGCGTCCAGTACAGAACACTCGATGCCTACGACGAAAACCCAGAAGCGTACTGTGCTGTATGCGACAGTATCAATCTGAAATTCCCTAGACCAAGGGATTAAAGAATCGGGGATAGCTTCCCGATAGGCTCGGAGCCCCGGCGGCCACGTAGCTCAGTACACGAACAGGACTACAAATCCCTAGTAATTGAACAGCGCGGTGACAGGTGTCGTCGGGGCTTCGTTATATCTGAAACCAAGAGGAACAAACATGACAAATGAAATCATGGTAAGCACAGACCTGCTGAAAAAATCAGTCAGCAATGTGCGGGCACAACACACGAAAGAGGACATCGCTCAGATGGCCAACTCGATCAAGCATCGAGGCATCATCAACCCGCCTACTGTTGCACTGAATGGTGACGGCAAGTACGAGATCATCGCCGGCCAGCTCAGGGTGGCAGGTGCAATCGCCGCAGGTGTTGACGAGGTACGCTGTCTCGATGTCTCGGCATTAACCAATTCCGAGAGGGTGGCGCTGTCACTGTCCGAGAACTATGACCGCGCGCCAATGGGTGAGATCGAGCTGTTCAAAGCATTCGCCCAGTTGTTCAAGTCCGGCGTGTCAGTTGACCAGATCGCAGAGCAGTTCAGCCTCACACCCGAGAGCGTGCAACGTACCCTGGCCATCGGAACTTTGCCGAAAAAAATTCTCGACGACGCTGAAAAAGGCGACATCGGGGATCGCACCCTGCGCGCACTCGCCGTGGCATCCGGCAAAAACGTCGCCCGCTATAACAAGCTGAAGAAAGATGATCGCCCGAACGACTGGCAGATCAATGACTGGCTATACGAGAAAGGTAAGTACCCGGCCAGCGCAGCGATCTTCGACCTCGAGAAGTACACGGGCGGAAAGATCCGTGACCTGTTCGCAGAGGACGATGAGGAATACCTCACCGATGGCGACCAGTTCTGGGAGCTCCAGACCGAGGCCATTAATGCCGAGATAGCCAAGCTGGAAGAACTAGGCTGGAAGGTTCAGCAAGTCGATTACTTCCAACAGTACGCCTACGACAAGGTAGCCAAGAAGGACGGCGGTCAAGTCATCTACACGGTCAGCGAGCGCACAGGCAACGTCGAGTTCCACAAGGGATACGCCCGCAAGAAGTCGGCGGGTAAGGCGCCGGAGGCGACGAACCCGGAGGAACAAGGCAAGAAGATCGAGAAGCCAGCCACCAGCAAGGCGTTCGATGACTTCATGGCCGAGACACGCCACGCCGCAGTTCAGCAGTACATGGTCATGGCCGACGCCACCACCGGACTGACCGGCACACTGATGCTGCTACTCAAGCAAGCTGACAACATCCAGTTCCGCCCGGGCGGCAAGAACCTGAGCGACGCTTACAATGACAGCCTGCACAGCAGCGATGCGTTCATCAACATCCATGATCGGTACACGGAAATGCTCGAGTGCCTTGGCGTCAAGGATGGCTGGACCTGGGACGTCAAGTTCCCGGCACTGGCCGAGAAGCTGGACGAGTACAAGCCAGCGCAGATCCGCGACTGGATCATCCTCACGGTAGCCTACAACTGGGCCTGTGAGAATGTGGAGAACACGGACGAGCTGGGCCGTGCACTCGGGCTGAATGAGGTCAGCACATGGGAGGCCGACGACGCTTTTTGGAATGGCATTACCAACAAGAAGACACTGATTGCCATCGCCAAGGAAACAGGTGTATCGATCGATGTAAACGCGACGGCCAAGGTGATCCGCGCTATCCTGAAAGAGAAGGTGCCGAGTGACTGGCGCCCTGAATGGCTCATCTTCTGAGGAAAATTACATGACGAAATCAACCAAGTACGGGTTGCTTGCAGCCCTGTTTTTTGGACTGGCCGCTATGGTCGTGGTCTACGATGCCAACGCTACCGGGTACAAAAAGAACCCGGAAGCCGAGGCTGAGGCCAAGGCCACAGCCGCCAGTGAATCCCATGCTGACGCCGCATCCGAGGCCGCATCCAACTCAGCATCCGAAGCAGCAGCCAACTCAAGTAACGAGGGCAATAGCCTCAACGTCGAAGGGGATCGTGTCGAGAACAACAGCAGCAACGTCGTGCTGGTTCCGAACAACAACACGGAATCCTGCGTCCGGGTCTTCGGCCTTGCCTTTGGTAAGAACGGTGAGTCCGGTGCAGTCGGGTTTCCTTGGCGATCCAAGGCTTGCGACTACGAACAAGCAGCCGACGATGCTTTTGCTGCCGGCGAACGAGAACTGGGTTGGTTCTGGAAATGTCAGAACAAAAACCTGTACCGCACGTTCAAGCTCGACGGCATGACTAACGACGAGGCCAAGCTGGAATGCCATAAGAAAGCAGTCGGCATGAACAGCGCACTCGCAACAATCGAGGATCTAGAGCGACGCCTCGAGGCCGCGGAAGACCTGGCCGAGTTCAGACAATCACATAAGGAAGTGTGTGAGGAATCGCTAGAACGCTGCGAACAGAAAGCCTACGGCGAGAAGTAGCTACTCATCCTCACACAGTCGATCATCAGGACGTAGCTCGCAAAGCTCATCAAGAAGTTCAGCGAGCTCGTCCATCAAAAACTCATCGCCGGGGTGATTCAAAAGGGCAGACTTCACATCACGAATATCACCCTTGAGTTCCCGAACGTATTCGCGCTCATCGGCAATCTGCTGTTGTTCGATGTACTTCTCGAAGTCTGCTGAAGCAACGTGCATCTTGTCGAGCGCAACTGCACCGCCGCCAATACTTCCGACAGCGGCAACAGCGGCAGCAATTTTAGGAAGCTGCTCAATCATAAGAGATCATACGGCCATTCTTGTTTGGTGAACTCTTGAATACTGCCCTGACTATCAACCTGTATATGGCTATCAAATTCCAGCAAGCGGGCATCAGCACCGTAGGTATCCGAAGCATCACCACCAACACGCGACAGTTCGTACAGGATGCAATGGCTAATGGTGTAGCCTGTCATGTCCAGCTCACCGAACGATGAGATCATGTGATAGTCAGCCGTATCGGTATCCGGTGTGCCGGCAACAGGCTCAGTTACATCGATCGCTGAACTCCATGCAGCATCCATCACTTCACCAATGGGCGCGTGCTTGTACCGTAAGCGCCACAAAACATCGCCAGCCGCACTCGTTGTTTTCTGCCAGTGAACATGAGGAATAATCGCTGTGCCTTCAGCCCACTGGTGCGGCATCTGCTGAAGAATAAACACCAGCTCC
>Ga0180438_10001732_pt1 | contig 37883 bp, 28 predicted proteins | sample SS_ome_12_FD_132455 | JGI IMG/M metagenome (GOLD analysis project Ga0180438, IMG submission 132455) | Hypersaline lake sediment archaeal communities from the Salton Sea, California, USA - SS_3_D_2 metaG | ecosystem: Environmental > Aquatic > Non-marine Saline and Alkaline > Hypersaline >... | reverse complement strand
ATCTTTTGAAAGGTGCAGGCGTTGATCTTACAAAATCAACTCCAATTAAAGCTGCAATAGATCATTTTGCATATCTTATGGATGAGATAGAAAACTTATGCTGATGAAAAAAAGAGCCAAAGCTTTTTTTATAGTTAAAAATGATAAAGGACTTCATACAAGACCTGCGACGGAACTTGTAAAGTGTGCTTCTACTTATAGGAGCCAGATTCATCTTTATTATAAAAATTATCATGTTAACGCCAAATCTTTGCTTGGGATTTTAATGATGGCTGCGAATAGAGGAGCCAAAATTCGTATTGAAGCAAAAGGAGAGGATGCTCTTGTTGCTGTTCAAGCGATTTTGGATTTGGCAAACAGAAAGTTTAACATGACATATTAAGGTAAAAGGATGAATAGATTTGTTTTTCTTTTGTTAGTCTCTTTGTCTTTATTAAGTTATATCGATACAAAAACTACATGTTTTTCTTCCCGTAAAAAGCTTCTCACTCAAATGGAAAAGAGAGAAAACATTTACAAGGCTCTTACTGTTTATAATAAGACTTTGCACTCTCATTTGAGAAAGCTTGTTGAACAAACCCAATTAGAATTGATTTCTGATAACGTATACATGCCTAAAGATGTAAAAATGACCTATTATTTTTTAGGATCTTTAGCAAGAAAAACAGCTCTGCCTTTTTCTGATCTTGAATTTGGTATTATTGTAAGTGAGAGATCATTAGAGGTAAAAAAATATGTAAATGACTTTATGCAAACTTTTTATCAAAAGCTGAATAAAGCGGGGTACTATCTTGATGAAAATGGATGGTATCCTCCTTTTCAAAGGAAAGATAGACTTAATGGGAAGAAAATATTTTTAGCAACTCCAGATGAACTTAAAAAGTTCATCAAAAAGGGAAAAAATCACAGGGTGAGAGTGGCTCTTTTACAAAGACATTTTTTTTATGGCGATAAACAATTATACAAAGAATGTTTAGAAGACGAAGAGCACGAAGATCTAAGAAAGTCTTTAAAAGAAGAATTTTTTGTTATGAAAAAGCATTTGAATACAAATGTGAAGACGATGAGTAAAGTTCTTCAAGAAGAAAAATTCAACAAAAGCCAAACTTTCAATTTTAAATCTTATCTAATTCAACCTGTTGAAATGCTTATTTTTTATTTAGGGCAATGGCATCATATTTCTAATAAAAGCATCTTTCATATGATTGAAAAACTTGCAATCGAAAATCATATTTCTCAAAGCCAAAAACAAAAACTTATTAAAGCACTTTCTTTTGGGATAAAAAAACGTCTTTTTTATGAGGATCAATCTGTCTTAATTTCTTCACTTTCTCAAGAGGAGATTGCATCTATTAACAATCATCTTTCTTTTATTTTTTCTTTTCTTTCTCATGTCGAATCTTCTCTTTGAGCGTGACAGATATAGAAATTTTTTTTAAAACAGAAGAGTAAGGGGTTTTATTATGTCTGATGTAATTAAAGAAGCAATTGCGAAAGAAGCTGTTAAACTTGTTAAAGCAAATATGATCATAGGTTTAGGTACGGGGACTACAGCTAATAGCTTTATACGTTGCTTAGCTAAAAAAATACGAGATGAGAATTTGAAAATAAAAGCAGTTGCTAGCTCTAAAGCAACTGAGAAAATAGCTAAGGAAGAAAATATCGATCTTTTAAACAGCGAAGAAATGATTTTTGTGGATTTGTATTTTGATGGGGCAGATGAAATTGACCCTGAAAAAAACATGATTAAAGGAAGAGGAGGAGCTCTTCTTCGAGAAAAGGTTCTTGCTTATTCAGCTAAGGAAATGATTGTTCTGGTAGATGATTCAAAACTGGTGGCTCATTTAGGATACAAATCAAACCTTCCAGTAGAGATAGTTCCTTTTGCTCTTGCCGCTGTTGAGATTCAATTAAAAGAGGAAGGATACGTAGGGAAATATCGTTTGAATAAAGATGGATCATATTATTTAACGGATAATGAAAATGTGATTTTTGATGTTCTAACTGATAAGAATGAGCCTTTAACTCGTCAAGATCATGATATTATCAAAGAGATACCATCTGTGGTTGAGACGGGACTGTTTTTTGATGTGGCTGGAAGAATCGTTGTTGGCTATGCAGCTCAAAAGGTTGAAATATTAAATTAAAAAAAAAGCTTTTTCGGTTTGTCGTAAAAAATTTTTTTTTATAGAATCAAGGTTGCCCAGGTTCCGCAGGAGGAGACAATGACGGATGTGGAAAATAATCATAATAATAGAAGTATAGCTCAAGACAGTACGAAAGTGCGTAAGTTTCGCCAAAAACTAGAAAGATTTTATTCAGATCAAGATAGAAGAATTACACAAACGGCAAAAGATAGAATGAAAGGCAAAATTGAGCAGTGGATTTCTGATAATGTCAAAGATAGGATTCCTGTTCATAAAAAGGGATGTTCCCTTTTTGATGATAATACTAATTCTGCTCCGATGAGTCGCTCTGCTGAAAAAATTCGAAAAAGAATTCAAATGGGATATTTTACAACTATTCAAGAACCTGAAGCAGACGCTTGAGGGAAAAGGTAGAATTCATATACTCTAGAAGTTATCTTAAGTAAATCAAAAGAGATCTCATTTAATCATGGAAAATATTTTAACATGTCTTCAAGAGCGTGGTTTTGTTGATCAGCTTACAAGTGATGATATTGAAAAATTATTATCTAAGCCAATGAAGTTATATGTCGGTTTTGATCCGACAGCTGATAGCTTACATATTGGACATTTAGTAGGTATCGTTGCACTTGCCTGGTTTCAAAAGTATGGTCATACTCCGTTTGCTTTAATTGGAGGAGCTACAGGCCGCATTGGCGATCCTTCTGGAAAAAGTATCGAAAGACCTTTTTTGGAAGATTTAATGATTGAAGATAATGTTAATTCCATCAAAGGATTTTTAGAAAATTTGCTTCAAGATTTCCCGGGAGAAAAGCCAGTTATTTTAAATAACAATGATTGGATAAAAAAATTCTCCTATATAGATTTTCTAAGGGATATTGGTAAGTATTTTCGCCTAGGGCCTATGATGGCAAAAGAAAGCGTGAGAGCAAGGCTTTCTTCACCTGAGGGGATGAGCTATACTGAATTTAGTTATCAGCTTTTACAAGCCTATGACTTTTATTATTTATCTCAGCACCATGGTATTACATTGCAAATAGGTGGTAGCGATCAATGGGGTAATATAACAGCAGGTATTGAGTTAGCAAGAAAACTTAACGGTATATCACTTTATGGTATGACATTTCCTCTTTTAACAAGAAGCGATGGTAAGAAATTTGGTAAAACAGAAGAAGGAGCAATATGGCTTTTAGAAAAGAGACTTTCTCCTTACAAGTTTTATCAATACTTTATGACAATACCCGACAGTGATGTCATTCAATTAATGCGTCTTTTAACATTTATGGACATGCAAGAGATTAAGAAATATGAAAAAATGATGCAAGAACCGGATTATGTTCCTAATACAGCACAGAAAAAATTAGCTGAAGAAGTCACTCGTTTTGTTCATAAAGAAGAAGGTCTAACAGCAGCTTTAAATGCAACGAAGACTGCTTTTGGAAAAGATAGGCTTTCTGCAGATATGCTTAAAGAAATAGCTGAAGATCTTCCTCATGTTGATCTTTCAAAAGGTAAAATCTTAGGACAAAAGTATACAGATATAGCGGCTGAAATAGGACTTGTAACTAGCAAATCAGAAGCTACAAGACTTGTTAAGAATAAAGGTGCATATCTCAATAATGAAAAAATAGAAGATATCGGGTATCTTATTGATGAAAAAGACCTTATCGACAAAAAATATCTTCTTTTTGGCAAAGGAAAAAAGAAAAAAATTCTTATTTGCCTTGTTTAATTTTCCTATTTGATTAGATCTTTATTTTCTCACATCTTTCTCATAAACTTCTCTGAGTAGGTTTTTGAAATTTTTTTTTTATTCTTCTAAAATTTTCTTGTCTCAAAATCAGTAAGATACGAAAATGGCCTTAACAGCAAGCTACAGAATAACAAGGAGTTTTGGTATGGGAACCATAACTAAAAAAAAGCTAATACAACAAATTTCACAAGCAAAGAAAATGCATCCAAATGATGTGAGAAATGTTGTTCAAGCTTTTTTAGATGCAATGACAGAATCACTGTCACAAGGAGATCGATTGGAGTTTCGTGATTTTGGTGTTTTCGAAGTTGTTCAGAGAAAACAAAAGATTGGAAGAAATCCAAAAAATGCGTCAGTGCCTATCGTGATCCCTCCTCGAAAGGCTGTTAAATTTACTCCAGGTAAAAAAATGAGACAGCTTATAGAGGAACAACCTGCAAGCGCACAAGCAGAACAACCAGCACCATCTTTTTAACTTGTGTTTGAGATGTGATGAAAAGTTCTTTAGCTTCTCTTTATTTCGAGAAGAATAAAAATAGTGTTTCATCTGATCTATGGGGAAAAGCTACCATAGCTTATCTTCAAGATCAGATGATCTTATTAGAGGCCATCGAAGAGATGGTTTCTTTTTTGCATCAAAAGAAAATTCAAACTGAAAAGGATTATCATCTTTTCTTAAGAAGATTCTTATCTCTTGTATTATTTTGTTTAAACCAAAAAGAAAAAGATTTGAGTTTTTTCAAACCTCTTATTAGAAAAGCTCAATCTTATGATTATTTTTGTTGGTTTTTACCTGCTAAATACATAAAAAATTTGATTTTTTCTCTTTTGAAGCAAGAAGATGATTTTACCTTTAGCTTTATTGACGATTCCATTTTGCTAGCAGCAAATAAAAGTTATGATCTTCATTATCAGGTACCTAATTTTGTAAATTGGACTGAAATGACATCAGTCGCTCTTTTATATGGTATTGTTAATCAAGATGAAAATCTTTTAAGTAAGGCAAAAAAGAGTGCTTTGATGATTGCCAATTTCATCGATAGCAATAACTTTCCTACATTAAGTTTGTGGATAAGCGACACTCAATTTGATTTTATGCAGTCTCTTTGTTTTTTTTCTTTGCTTTTTGAAGCTGTTCATAATTTGCTTTCTACTTCTTTTGAAAAAGTTATGCTCCGTCTTTTAGAAGAGATAAAGTCTCAAAACAGGCAAATCTTTTTATTTCCTGTAATCTTATCAAAGTGGTTGAAAAACTTTTCCTATAAAAAGGAAGATATAAAACTTCCAAAAGCTTTTGCTATTCCTTCTCTTGCTACTATTGGATATAGAGGCGAAGAGGCTTTTTCTAGTTTTACTTTTGCCGGCGTTAACTCAGGTATAGGAAGCATTCATATTGCTGATGTTAAAATATTATCTTTTGGGCCTCAGACATATCCACTTGGTGAGATGAAAAATTATGGCATATTTCGTCAAATACATGATTCTAAGAGTTTCGATGATATAAAAGTGACAATGAATAAAGATTTCTCCTCTATTCAAGGATGGACAAGGCTTTGCATAGAAAAACAAAGTGAGTCTTTAGGAGCAGATCTTTGGCTTAATTTAAAAGCAAAAGTAAATGATCAATATACGAAACTTATATTTGATTTTGCTGAGCAAAAAATTAATAGATCGTTGACCTTTACTTTTTACATTAAGGCTAAAAGTTGTTTGGTTGATGATACTACTCTTTTACCTTCATCATTAGATAGGTTTGAAGGGAAAATGCCTAAACAGCTTTCTTTTCGAGGTAAGAAGGGATCGATTTCTATTAAAGCCAAAAATGAAGAAAAAGTGCATATTATACCGCTAGCAGGTGAAAATTGTTTTTGGAATGCAAATTTTTTATTGGCAATTGACCCTTCAATTCATAAGGGAGCTTGCGAAATAAATATTGAAAAAGTGTAAGAAGTTTACTTTTTCAATAATTCTTTATTATGATAAGAATAATAAAAGAGAAAGGTAAGGGGCAAAGAATAAAATTAAAATTTTATTTATTAATAAAAGCTTTTTACTTACTTGATTTTTGTGTGTTTTTATAAGATAATGTTAAACATTATTGAGCAGTATAAATAAATAAGTTAAAGGAGTTTAACTTTGAAAGTTCCAAGGATAATTCTATATGGTGGAGTGGCTCTTTTTGCTCTGATTGGACTGGTAGCTTTAATGAAGAAATCGAAAAATGATAAAGAATTAGCTACGCAGACTGTATCTGAACAATCACCGATTGTTCAAGAGATAGCAGTTGAAGAAGAAGAGACTTCTGCATCTGTAGAGGATGAAAAACCTATTTCTGTAGCTCAAGAAGAAATTGAAAAAGTTGAAGAGGTTCTTCCTGAGGCGAACCTTATTGACAAGTTATTTGCTACCGACTCATCAAAATTAGATGTTGTTGATACGATTACTTATACAAGCCGAGTGCCTTGGTTAAAAGGTCGTCCTGCTTGGATTGCAGATTATGCATCTCACCATGAAACAACTCGTCATTTTATTGCTCGCAGCTTAAATAAGAAAGTTGATTATTTTACACAAAAGGTGACTCCTGGTGATAAATTTAATGTGCTCAAAAAAAATATTAGTTTTTATCTTTTAATCGATCTTTCACGCTCAAAGATGTGGTTTTATTCAATTGATAAAGACTCAAATAAGAGAACTCTTATTAAGACTTATTCGATTGGGCTAGGTAGAAAAGATGAAACACGTCCTTCAGGCTTTTTAACACCTACTGGAAAATATTCTTTAGGAAGTAAAGTGGCGATATATAAGCCTGGAACGATGGGATATTTTCAGGATCGAAAGATAGAAATGATACGTGTCTTTGGAACAAGATGGATTCCTTTCGATAAAGAAATTGAAGATTGTAGTGAAAGTTCTCAAGGTTATGGTCTTCATGGAACCCCATGGGTACCTGATAGTGAGACAAATATGTTAGTGGAAGACAAACAAAGAATCGGAAAATATGACAGTGATGGATGTATTAGACTTTCATCAGAAGATATTGAAGAGCTTTTTGCTATTGTGATTTCTAAGCCTACTATTGTAGAATTGGTCAAAGATTTTCATGATGCAAAATTGCCAGGAGAAGAATAAGTCGTGACTAATTTACCACACGAGAAACAAATCGTTGAATATGAAGAGACGATAGAGCAAGTAAAGAAGCAAAATGCTTCTAATTCTCTATGGTCTCACGATGAAATCTCAAAGTTAGAACAAAAACTTAAAGAGTTGAAAGAAAAGGTTTATTCAAATCTTAAGCCTTGGGAAAGAGTAGCTATATCACGTCATCCTCAAAGACCTCATACTAGTGATTATATTCAAAGCCTTTGTGAGGAATTTGTTGAAGTACATGGCGACCGTACGTTTAGTGATGATTCTGCGATTATTACTGGATTTGGAAAAATCGATGGAATTAAATTTGCTATCATAGGACTTGAAAAGGGAAAAGATACTGAAAAAAGGTTGCACCATAACTTTGGTATGGCTCATCCAGAAGGTTATCGTAAAGCTCTTAGAATAATGAAATTGGCTGAGAAATTTCAACTTCCCGTTCTATGTTTTTTAGATACTCCAGGAGCTTATCCTGGTCTTAGTGCTGAAGAAAGAGGACAAGGTTGGGCTATTGCAAAGAATCTATTTGAAATGGCGCAGCTGAAAACACCCATTATTGCTCTTTTAATTGGAGAAGGATGTTCCGGTGGAGCTTTAGGAATTGGTGTGGGTGATGTTGTTGGTATGTTAGAGCATGCTTATTATTCAGTGATATCACCAGAAGGTTGTGCTTCTATTTTATGGGGAGACGCTCAGAAAAATGCAGAGGCTGCAGAAGCTTTAAAAATGCAAGCTGAAGACCTTTTGAATCTAAAGATAATTGATGAGATACTTCCTGAACCTGAAGGAGGAGCTCACAAGGATCCTGAAGTCGTTTATTCAAGAGTCAAAAAATTTATCCTGCTAAAATGGGAAGAGTTAAAACCTCTTCCATATGAAGAATTGATCGAGAAGAGATATTTAAAGTTCCGTAAAATAGGGAAATTTGCGAATATTTCTGTCTAACAGGATAAAAACATGAAATTATTATTTTGGGCAGCTGTTAGAAACAGCCGTCATTTATTATTAGCTCTTTTTACTTTAGTTACTTTATTTTTTCTTTCTATAGCAGATAAATTAGAAGTTCTCTCGCTTGGTGTCATCATTAATAATGGTGCTGATTTCTTTGCTTTATTTTCCGATAAAAATCAAAAGGAACCTACGGATGCTATTTCCCTTAAGCAAGTAATGAATAAATGGGAAATGATTGACACGGAAAAAAAAGGCGAGATTACAAAAACGGATACAGCTAAATTTCTAGCTAAGCAAAAAAAGGGAAATATTTTTAATCGTTATTTTTATTTAATATCAGCAAAATTGGATTTTCAAAATCATTTAAAACGTCTTATTTGGGCTTTAATTTACGTCGCTATCTTTAAAGCAATTTTTCTCTTTGTTTCGCGTTATGCTACACAGATGCTTTCGATAAGAATATCTAGAGATCTTCGCCAGCAATTTTTTGAACATATACAGCTTCTTCCTATGAGCTTTTATCAAGAACATAATTTAGGAAGTTTGACAGCAAGAGCCGTGGGTGATGCATCACAAATAGCGTCTTCTTTAAACTCTTGTTTAACTAATTATCTACAATCTCCTTTTACAATTATAACCTCTCTAGGAGCTTGTTTTCTTATTTCATGGCAGCTTTCATTGATTATTTTTGTAGGGCTTCCCTTGATTGTATTTCCAGTGATTTTTCTTACACGTAGAATCAGAAGAGTTTCTCGTCAGATGTTGAGAAATCAAGAAACTTTTACATCTCTACTAATTGATTTTTTATCAGGGATACAAACGATTAAAATATTTGCAATGGAAGGTTTTTCTTTAAAGAAATTTCGTCAGCATAATCAGCGTATGGCTCAATTAGAAGGCAAATCTGCTAAATATAGTCTTTTAACGCGTCCTGTTCTTCATATGATTACGACGGCTTGTTTAGTTGCGATTGTATTAATAGGATTAAATACTCTTCATATGCATATAGCCCAACTTTTGATATTTGCGGCTATGCTTCATCAATTTTATGAACCTGTGAAGAAATTCTCTGAAGAAAATGCGAATGTTCAAAAGGGAGTCATAGCTGCTGAAAGGATGTTTGAAGTGTTGAGAATCAAACCACCAGAGCATCATCAAAAAAATAAGATTTCATTTAAGCATTTTCGCAATGAAATCGTCTTTAAAAATGTAGGTTTTAAATATAAAGATCAGTGGGTTCTTAGAAACTTAAGTTTTACTTTAAAAAAAGGGGAAACTCTTGCATTAGTGGGACCTACTGGAGCTGGTAAATCAACAATTGTGCAGCTTCTTCCTCGCCTTTATGAAATTCAGGAGGGAGATATTTTTGTCGATGGAAAATCTATTCAGCAATATACAAAGAAATCGCTTCGTGAGCTTATTTCTTTTGTTCCTCAAAAGCCTTTTCTTTTTTATGACACGGTAGCGGAAAATATAGCTTTTGGAAGAGAGTTTTCGAGAAAAGAGATCGAAAGCGCTGCTAAGAAAGCTCATGCTCATGAATTTATCATACAACTAGATAAATCTTATGAGACATTACTTGCAGAAACGGGAAAAAATCTCTCTGGTGGGCAACAGCAAAGGTTGGCTATAGCTAGAGCCTTAATTAAGAACGCTCCCATACTGATTATGGATGAAGCTACCTCAGCTTTGGATGCTATTAGTGAGCAGCATATAAAACAAGCACTTCAAGAGCTTTCTAAATCGATGACACAGATTCTCATAGCTCATCGTCTATCAACTATAGAACATGCTGATAAGATCATTTATATCGATAGGGGAACTAAAATAGCTGAAGGAACAAAAGAAGAGCTATTACAGAGATCTCCAGATTTTCAAAAAATGTGGGCTAGCTTTCATCAGTCAAATAAAGGAAGGCAAAAAGTATGAACGAAAAAGACAAGCATGAAAAACTAGATGAACTTCTAGATGAATTTGTAAATATTTTATACATTTTGCAAAAAGATCAAAAAAATGAAGAAAAGCTTTTTCAAAAATTACATGTTTTGATGAATGAAATGAATATTCTTTCTAAACAAATTGGGGGAGTATTAGAAGAGCATTTAAATATCCTTCAAAGCCAATTGAAGAACATTTCAAATCATTCGAAAAATGTAGATTCGATGGTTGAAGGTAGTCTTAAAATAAAGAATGATCTTTGGCCGCTTTAGAATTCATTTTTTCTTGGAAAAGTTGTTCTGAAAATTTCTTGTAAATCTTCAGGAAATCTTATTATTAGCATTTCAAATATTCTTCTATCAGGTTTGCCATCTAATACTGACCAATAAAGCAATCTTTCGTATAAAAATCCCAATGGTGAGACATTAATAGGAATGCCTAAAGTATCAATTAAATAATAACGACCGCTTTTATAAAAGATATTCATAGGGGAAAGATCAATTAGGATACCTTCATCTTTTGCTAAACAAAAAGCAACGTAAAAATAGTCACGCAATTGATCTAATTTACGGTGAGATTCGGTGCTTAGTATTAATTGATAGCTCTCATTTTCTGTATAAGACCAATGAACAGGATGACAAGGTTTATGGAGTCGTTCACAAACCATGTACCCATCTAAATGAGGTTTATTATACATTTTAGCTTGGTAGATTCTTTTACCTGATGGAGTTTTGTAAGATTCTACGAACATGTATGTTGCATATGAAAGGTATAAAAACCGTACCATATCTTCAGCACTGACACTTTTATTTTTACAATAAGATTGATAGTGAACTGTTTTGATAATTAAATTATCATTCGAAATGCCATCCACAAATTCTGCTTGATCAGGTGTAAATAAAAATGGTTGGCACCAACGTCCACCTAAAATAGGAGATAGATTCCAAATGCCTGAACCGTTAGAGACTTTTCCAGTTTGATGCATAACAAAAAGTTTACAAAGCACTTTATATGCACGAGAGAATTCATCCTTTCTTACATTATATTTTTCGACATAGGTATTTTGAGCATAAACGTTAATTATAGATCTAGGTGAAGAACAAATAGTAAAATGGTTGTATTTTGGATCCTTATGAGGGTGAGAATGAGGATTTGCACTAAAATCACGTGGTGGTGCACTTGGAAAATGGGAGAAAAAAACCGATGTATAGACAGGCTTTTTGCTATGATTGTCAAAAGTATAGGTAAAACCCGCAAGTCTAGCTGACGTAGGTCTTACAGGGGTTTGAGAAGGTTTCATAGATAGGCGAAGCCGGTTCATTAGTCTTACTAAGGGATGTTTTATTTTTGGTTCGTATTGATCAAGGATTCTTTGCAGCTTGATTCTTCTTTCGTATAAAGACTCTAATTCAAACATTGCTAATTCAGACTCTACCTCAGATGCATCCTCATCTTTTAGTTCTGGTATGCGAAGAGTCGATAATCCATTATCTAATTTAAAACGCTTAAATGGCCTGGAAGCTGGTGTTTCTCTGGAACATACAATGAACATCCAATTATATCCTTGAGTAATCACAGTAAAGAGGTCTGATAAGAAGGAATGTTGAGCGTCTGCGAGTCTACGTCTTTTAGGGGTTCCTAGAGGTGTTGAGGGGCTTCTTCCATTTATAGATTGGTCTACATCAAATTCATCCATTTCGTTATCAGAATCTTCAATATCACTAAAAGGTGATGAGATTCTGGCTATATCTTCTGATAAAAACTGACAAGATTGAGAACGGTGAGCCATATCGTTTAATTTAATTATAAAATTAAAAACCAGAAAGATATTGACCAAATGCCTTTTTGATGTAAACTAAAAAAATTTATCTTATGTAAAGATAATTTCAGGCATTACTCTTTGAGCTTGTAGATCAACAGTTCCTGTTTCTGGATCAGGAGTATTTAAAAGAGCGTTGTATACATGTTGATTTCTTGTTTGAACAACCTTTGGTGGATTTGTTTTATCATCAAACATACCCATAGATCGAATGAACCTTTCTAAACATGTATTTAAATAACCTTTATCACTACTGTCTAACTCCTCTGATTGCCCCAAAACATCTATTAGAACGACTCTTATATGTCCTTCAGCATCTCTTTCGAACTGGAAATTATCAATAAGAAGGTCTGCTGCTATTCCAGCTTTATAACATTGTTGAAAAATTCTAACTATTTGAGAAAAAATGATTTTTTCTTCTTCGGAAAATTTTACAGGATTAAAAAGAGGATCTCTTGCCCATTTTTTTTGTATTGTTGTTTTGTTTTCTATAAATTCAAAAATAATATATCCATCTGTAAGAATAGTATCTTCATTATAAATGCGAGCTACAGGAATGCCATGTCTTTGTAGTTTTTTATAAGTTTTTAAAGCTACTTCTACTTCTGCTCGAATAAGTCCTGGCTTAGTACTTAAAAATTCTTCTTTAAAAACTTTAACTACAAACGTTTTAGGATATAATGGAAATCTTCTATCTTCTTTTCGATCAGCTTGTGTAACTTTAAAAGCATTCATAAAGGATCCAAACCCAAGATCTTCTGTCTGTTGGCCAAAAAATCCATGAGCAACAATTTCCTCTCTTTGTCTAATAAATCTATCAGCAATCATTTGTGCTGCAAAGCCTAATCGAGATCTTTTTCTAGGAGCAGAAGGACAAGTAGGATCTTTTACTACTACTGTAGTTGAAGTTGTTGTAGGTTTTTCTTCTGCAGCAGATAAAAATGCTCTAGGATATGGGTCATATGTTTTATCACCTTTTATAACATCTGTTTCATAGTCTGGTGTTGGTCTGCTTGAAGAGGCAGGAGTAGTAACTGTTCTGTTTCTTTTCACAAGTAATGATGGTTTTGCGCTAGGAGAAAGTAATCTTCTAGGTTTAAGAAATAGTCTTCTAACGTGTGTATGTCCATGAGTAATGCTTCGAGAAGAAGGAGTTGGAGTTGGACTAAAAGAAGCAAAATGATTTTCTTGATCTACATCAGTCGCCAATCTTGATATTCTTGTATCTAAGCCTAATAATTCATCTAGGGTTAATTCTGGATCTGTATTTTCTGTTTCTTCATATGTAGGCATAAGAACTGGTATTTCTCTTATTCCTTTATCTCCTGGGAAAGACATGTTTATTATCCTTTTTATGTTAATTATAAGATGTTGAATAACAATATTATACACTTAATTTAAATTAATTTCAATCAATTTTTACCTTTACTTTATCAAACTAAATTAAAATAATAATTACTATTTTAGATCACTGAGTGTTAAGGAGTTAGCTCAGCTTATGATTCGGTGAGGATATTGGAATATAAAACCAGTAGATTTAATCTTATGATTAGAGACCCTTTTATTCCCATTATGGTAGCGTTTTTGCTTGGGATTCCAGTTTAAAGAGGGGAGTTGGAATTTAGTACATACTTCTTCATAGAGGTCTTTGCGGATAGGGTGGTCATCATCAGCTATATTATAGATGCCATGAAGGTTATGGGTAATCATATAATCAATAGCACCTATTACGTCCTGTTGATGAACCATATTAGTATAATGAGCACCTTCTCCAGAGAGGTTTTTCCCAGATAGGTATTTCACCTTCTGTGACAGTTCTCTTCTTGGACCATATATTTCTGATAGCCTTAAAATGCCTATCTTCCAACCAAAAGACTCAATAGAGGTGAGTACTTTTTCTGTTTCAATTAAGATTTCTGCTTCAGTTGTAATAGGATTTAATGTGATACCTTCATCTACCCATTGGCCATTTTGTTCCCCATAAACACAGCAATTTGAAGTATAAATTAAAGTTTTAGGCTGGGTAATATTCAAAGCGCCAGATCGAATGGTATGAGCCGTATTTAAAAAGGTATTTTCATAATCATTAAAAGAAGGAGCAGAAACAGTAACAATAATGATATCATTGTCTTCTAGTAGAAAAGCTGTTGTTTTTTCATCTGTTGCTGGGGCAATAATACCTCTTTGAACAATCTTAGTTAGCGGAAGAAGGTTTTTAGGACTTCTTGTAGTAACGGTGACATTATGTCCCATTTTTGAAAAAGTAATAGCTAATGCTGATCCAATATAGCCACATCCAATGATGGCAATTTTCATACACTCATTCCTTCCAAAATCCCTAATTTCTCAAAGGATTTTTTTAACTCTTGATTTTCCGACTTATCGAAAACACCATTTTTTAAGAGCCACGAAACATAACCTTTGGGCACATTTTGCAGAGGTTGTCCTTGGTATTTTCCAAAAGGCATAAATTGAGGTGGTGCCGCTTTGCTTTGATGCAGAAGCTGATAGACTTTGCTTATGGGAAGATCATCAATCATACGTGAAAATACTTCATATAATATAATTACATCATCTAAAGCCCTATGAGCTTGATTAGCCGCTATTTCATACACTTCTCTTAAATATTGTAAAGAATGTTTGGGTAAATCATTTCGATATTTACGAGCCCATTTTAAAGTATCTAAATACTTCCAAGAAGGCAGCTCGATGTTATTTCTTTTGAATTCTGCTTCAACAAATAGCTTGTCAAAATTATCATTGTTATGAGCAACTAAGATGACATCGCCAGAACAAAATTCAGCAAACTTTTTGCCTACAACTTCAAATGAAGGTTCGCCTTTTACCATATCATCTGTGATGTTATGGATAGAGGTTGTCTCTTCAGGAATTGGTATTTGAGGATTTACTAAAGAAGAAAAGGATTTATCATTTTCAGGATCAAAAGCAGCTATTTCAATGATTCTATCTGTATCGCTTTTTAACCCTGTTGTTTCAGTATCGTAATATATGGCTCTCATAGGGATTTTTGGTTTGTTTTTCTTTCACGATATCTTATGAAGATAATAAATGAAAATCTTTATTTTCATCCCATTTTCCCTGCTTTCCATTTAAATAAAAGTAGTCTACAATTAAGGCCAGTTGATGTTTATTAAAAGGGTCTACATATGAAAAAAGCTTTCTTTTTATCTTTTCTTTTTGCCTCAATGTTTTTTGGTGGTTGTTGTCAGAAATGCTCAGAAGATGATGACGATGATGATGATATATTAATCACTCAGCCGGTAACGAATAATCCTTTAATTGTTCCAAGTCATGGATCAGGTATTCCAGGTATGCCTACTCTTCCTGGACAAAGTTCAAAGCCTGGTGGACTAAATTAAAGCCATCTTTTGCGGACGAAAAGAATTATTGAGACAATACAAAGTAAAATTGTGATATTCATAATGATAAGAAAAGCATAAGGATTCTTTTCTAAAGGCAAGCGAACATTCATACCATAAATAGACGCTATTATTGTTGGAATCGTAAAGATAATCGTTATCGCTGTTAACAACTTTATGGTTTTATTTACATCGTTCGTGAATAGAATCTGATAAGAGTCTCTAAGCGATCTTATACTTTTAACATTCACGCTACACAGATCTTCAGCCTGGCGAATAGCTATTAAAAGATCCTGTAAGATGTCATAATCTTTTTCATAAAGTTGAACATATCTACCTGAAGTAATAGCTTCTAATAGATTACGAAGCGGAACAAGAGTCGATAGGTATTGATTTAAAATATCTTCGTTTTTAGTAAGCATTACAATCGCTGCATTATTGATATTTTTAATCTTCTTTTCTTGATCAATGACCGCATGGCGAACAGCTTTAATATTATTGGAGAAATGCTGTGTAATTTGAAGAAGCAGATAAAAAAGGAGCTTTGATTTTTGTGTTGAAGCAACTTTCAGTCTAAATTTTACAATTTTTTCAATGAGCTTGCTTTCATGAGGGGAGATAGTAATAAAATAAGAAGGGGTTAAAATAACTGCCATTGTAGAAGTATGCAGTCCTTCTTCAACAGAAGAAGGGTGACGTACGAAGATAATCGTATTATTATCTTTTAGTTCAATGCGAGGATTTTCATATTTATCTAAGCTATCTTGTAAATCACTTATTTCAAGTCCTGTAAGATCACATATTTTATTTAGATCTTCCATTGAAGCTTTTTCAACATGGATCCAACTTCCCACACGAAAATCTTGGATTTGTTGAAAATGCTCATCTCGAATTGTTTTGAAATAAATTTCAATCATAGAAAAATATCCCCTCTATATTTATTAGATATAAATAAAAGGGATCAAAAGCAAGTAAATTTTACAACTTTGGCTTATTTTCAAGGTTTTCTATGTGCTGCTTTAGTTTTTTTATCTGCTTCACATATTTTTCAAGATTACGAATATGGACGTTTTGACGGTTATGTTTAGAAATCTCAATTGCTGGTGTGCCGGACAGTTTCACATCAGGAGGGTGACTTTTAGAGATGCCGCTTTGAGCCGCTATCATTACTTTATCACCTAGCTGTATATGACCTGTTACGCCTACTTGGCCTCCCATAATGACGTGACTTCCTGTTTTCGATGATCCAGCAATACCCACTTGAGAGGCTAGTGCATTATCTTCTCCAATTTCTACATTATGAGCGATTTGGACAAGATTATCGACCTTGCTACCTCTTCTAATTTTTGTTTCTTTAAAACGAGCTCTGTCGATCGTTGTATTGGCTCCTATTTCGACATCGTCTTCAATTACAACGATTCCTAGCTGCTGTAGTTTTTCAAATTGCCCCATTTTGTTTGTAGAATAACCAAAACCACAGGATCCGATTACACATCCGGGTTGTAAAATTACTCTGTTATGAATGATGCATTTTTCTCTAATAATAACAGATGGATGTAAAATGCAGTTATTTCCAACTTTGACATGAGGTCCAATATAACTATGAGATCCAATAAAGGTGTTATCGCCTATAGAAACATTCTTATCGATGACGACATAAGGACCTAAAGTTACATCTTTGCCAAGTTTTGCACTTTCATGAACAACAGCAGTGGGATGGATTTTTGTAAATCCTGAAAAGGATTCTGTAGTATCTAGAAATAGTTCAGCTATCTTTTGAAATAAAACAGAAGGATCATCTGTAATAAGATAGTTTTTATCCTCTAAAAGAGAGGATTTTCTATCTATACAAATGACCCCTGCTTGCGAAGATTTCATTGCTTCTATATAGCGTTCATTTGCTAAAAAAGAAGCATCTGTATCGCTTGCTGTTTCGAGAGAATTCACCCCCAAAATCACATGTTCTTTATTGCCTTTATATTCAGCATTAAAAAGACCAGCTAGTGTTTCAAGAGTGAATTGCTTATCTGTCATAATTTACTATTTTTTCGCTTTATCTGATTTTCCAGTTTCTTTATTTTCAACTAGATTCTTTTTATCTTTTTCGAATCTTTTGTCCATTTCTTTTATGACAAGAGTTGTAATTTCCATATCTGGTTTATGATAAAAACAAGCTTCTTTTGTCATAATCAGATCAAGCTTCTTTTGTTTAGCTACTTGCTCAGAAGCTTCAGAAATTGTTTTTGTCATTTTTTGCATGAAAATATAGTTTGCTTGATTCAAAGATTGATATAGCTGATTTTGATATTTCATTAGATCTTCATTTAGCGTTTTGTATTTCAGTTTCATTTCATCTTCTGCATCTGGTGAAAGACCATCCATATAATCTTGATCTTTGAATTTATCAGAAAGAGAAGTTAATTCTTTTTCTGTCTCTTGAATCAAATTTTGCCATTGTATTTTGATTTTTTCGAACTGTTCTTGTTCGAATTTACCGTATTTAGATTCGGTAGCACAAGTTGCAAAATTGACTACACCCACTATACCGCTAGAGCTGGCATAAGTAAATGAAGCTCCAAGTAGCATAAGAGTGATAAGAAATGCTGATACGAATGATTTTTTTCGCATATAAGCTCCTTATGGTTGTTTATTTAAAATATTCCTGTCATTGAGAAAAAGTAATTTGTAAAATCTTCTTTATTGTCTGCATTTATTGGTAAGCAAAGACCTCCTGTTAGAGGTAATCTTTGCATTAGATCAACTCGAAGACCGATACCATAACTTCCATTAATTGTATCAATTGTAAAATGTTTGTTAGATACAGAACCTGCATCGATGAAAATAAAAGCATCGACCATTCTATGTAGTTCTTGTGAAAGTTCTAAAGAGAACAAAGCAGAAGAGATACCTCCAGTAGGGTTGCTTCTATTGTTAGGATCGTTAGGATTTTCGAATCTAGGTCCTATAATATATGGTTTATATCCACGAACTGTTGTGTCACCTCCCAAGAAGAAACGTTCACTAAGAGGCACTTCGCTGAAGTCTGTTTGACCCATTGGTTCCATAAAATGGTAATCCATACGTCCTTTTAAGGTACATCTTGTCCACAAAGGAACGTAAACAGAATTAACATAGCTAAATTTTAAAAATGTTGAATCACCACCAATACCTGCAAGTTCAGTTTCAAAAGCTGATCTTATGCCTCTATGAGCTTTTCTGGCGTTATCTGTAGAGTCATAGGACATACTAGTACTGATAGCTGAAATAATACCGCTATTTTTCTCTTGTTGTTGCGCTTGTTGACCTGCATCCTGGTCAATATCGATATCTGCATTTCTTACGCGGTATTTAGCTCCATATGTCCAATAATTTGTGATAGGGTAAGAGGTAAATAAGGAACCTCCATATGTAGAGATCATATACTCTCTTGATTGGATACGGCTACGAGTGTAACTAACTTCAAAACCGAGTCTCCAAAGAGAATCTCTAAGATAAGGAGTCATCCAAGAAACAAGAACGCTTTGTTCTTTTTCACCATAAGTGCCTTTAATATGAGCGTATTCGCCTCCTCCTCTAAGAGCTGATATACCTTCAGATCCAAGATGTAAAAAGCCGCTACTATTAAAGTTACGTTCTGTAAGTTCCAATACTCCAAAAACATCTTTCAAAGAACTTAATCCAACAGATGCAGATGCACTTGCTGTAGGAGCTTCTTCTACTTCGATATGAACATCACGATAATTAGGCCCTAAGCTAAAATCATCACTAGCTCTAACAGCATAGACATTTACATTTTTGAAATATCCAATATTTTCTAAGCGTGTTTGTGTAGCTTTTAGTTTACGAGAATCAAACCTCTCTCCTGGTATTAAAAGAGATTCTCTTAAAATAACGTTTGTATTGGTTTGGGTATTACCAAAAACACGAATCATTCCTACTCGGAAACATTGACCTTCTTCAATACGATAGCTTACATCGTAAACAGGTTCATCTTCTTTTAAATGCGTTTCATAAGTAACTTCAGATTCAATATATCCACGTCTTCCATATAAATCTTTTATGGATTGAGCTGTGTCTCTAATTTTTTCTGGAGAATATACTTCTTTTGAATGACTTAGCAGAATGTTTTCGATTTTATTGTTTGCAATTAAAGAGTTTCCTGAAAAAGCAACATTTCCAAAGTAATATTTGGGTCCTCGATGAGCTGTTACATCAATAACCATTTTATTGCTAGCTTTGTCATCAAGTAATTTAATATCAACTTTAGCATCTGCATAACCTTTGTTATGAAGATAATTTAAAATGGTTATGTGGTCTTGTTCAAGCGCATCTTCATTATAATTTCCTTGTCCTGTAAGCCAGCTGAAAAGGAAGTTATATTTTTTTGTGTAGATCATATCTAAAAGAGCACTTTCTTCTTTTTTGGTAAATCCATGAAACTCAATTTTACCAATATGGCCAGAACGACCCTCTTTTACATGAACTGTTGCAACAACTTGATTATATAAACCTTCATAAGAAGCAATAGAATAGGTTATTTGCGATTCGAAATATCCACGCTTTAAATAATATTGTTTGATTTTATGAAGAGCTTGTAAAAATTTATCACGATGAAATACCGAACCTTCTTCTATTCCTAACTCATGTTTTAGAGTTGTCGTTTTCACTCTTTGGTTACCTTTAAAAGCAATCTTCTTAATATAAGGTTTTGGCCAAAGCTTTAACGAAATAACTAGTCTGTCATCTTTTGTATTCATCGTTGGTTCGATTCGATCAAAATCTTTTGAAAGATTTTTTAAATCTTCATCAAAAATGAGCTGTGAAAAACGAGAGCTTTCTTTTGTCTTAAGTCGGGATTTAATATTTTGTGCATCGATCGAATCGCTGCCTTCGACTATTATGATATCAAGTTTTCCGACTTTTTTCCCTTCGTTCGATTCGAAGGGCAGTACGTTGTTTGCAAAGGATAAGAAGATACTTAAAAAGAGTAGGATTTTACCGGATAATCTCATGTGTTTTCTTTTGTAAAAGGTTTGTAATAAAACTATGATTCATTAATGTTTGAAAAAATACAAGACTGAATTATAGAAAATAACTCATTATAATTGCAACCGGCGGAAGTTTAGAAGTTCTGCCGCCCCATTAAAGCACGTGATAAAGTACCCCCGTCTATATATTCTAATGAACTTCCAACTGGAAGACCAAAAGCAAGACGTGTCACTCCAATATTCCATGAAGAGAGCTTATTTTTTAGAAATAATGATGTAGCGTCACCTTCAAGTGTTGAATCAAGTCCCAAAATTACTTCCTTAATTTTATATTGATCGATGCGTTTTTTTAGTTTTTCAATATGAAGATCTTCTTCATTAAATCCTTCGATAGGGGATAGAAGATGATCTATAACATGATAAAGACCTGTATAAGAGTTTGTCTCTTCTATTAAATAGGCATCCTTGGGAGAAGAGATAATACAGATTATGTCTGTATTGCGTGTGCTTGGATCACAGAAGTTGCAGCCTTCATGAGATAGTAGACAGCCACACTCAGGGCACTTTGTAATTGTTTTTTTTAAATTTTCTAAGGTATTACTAAATATTTTAAGAGATCCTTCATCCCAGTCTAAAAGATGAAAAGCCAATCTTTCCGCTGTTTTAGCGCCAATACCTGGAAATTTTTTTAAGAGATTAATCAAAATAGTAAGTTGTTTTGGGTACTTAGAAGTCATAATCTTTTTTTGAGCTAGTGTGTTATTTACTTAATGTTTAATGAAAAATGATTTCAACAAAATTTTCAATATGAAAACATATTTAAATTTTAAATTACTATTTGTTAAATAAGCAGAAATTTGTTTTATTTTACTTCCAACTAAGTTAAAATAAGACTTTTAAAACAACATTTGAAGCGGAAAAACTAATTGTGGCTTTAAGTAAAAAATTAGCTAAAATTATTGGCATAGGGTCTTATTTACCAAGTAAGGTCCTTTCTAATACTGATTTAGAAAAAAAGGTAGATACGTCAGATGAATGGATTACATCTAGAACGGGTATAAAAGAAAGACGTATAGCTGATGATGATGAATTCACTTCTGATTTAGGCTATAGCGCAGCAATAAAGGCCATTCAAGACGCTAACATTAGTAATAGCGATATTGACTGCATTATAGTAGCAACGCTTACTCCAGATTACATTTTCCCTAGCACGGCTTGTTTAATTCAAAATAAGCTTAATATACCTGATATAGCAGCTTTTGATCTTCAGGCAGCTTGCAGCGGTTATTTATATGCTTTATCAACTGCCAAATCTTTTGTTGAAAGTGGTCTATATAAAAACGTTCTTGTTATCGCTTCTGAGAAGTTATCATCTATTGTGAACTACAAAGATAGGACTACTTGCATTCTTTTTGGAGATGGCGCTACAGCTAGTGTTGTCTCATTAGAAGGAGAAGGGCTAGAGATTAAAGGAGCTTCTTTAGGCGCAGATGGAAAAGAAGCTAATCTATTGATTTTAACTGGGGGAGGATCACGTCATCCAACTTCAGAGGAAACTCTAAAAAATGAGATGCATTATTTGAAAATGGCAGGTAATGAGGTTTTTAAACACGCAGTAAGACGTATGGAAAACGCGAGTAAGAATTGTTTGAAGCTAGTAGGCATGAAAGAAACGGATATATCATATTTAATACCTCATCAGGCTAATCTACGTATTATTGATGCTATAGCAAAAAGATTTCGTCATCTTTCTGAAGATAGAGTTTATAAAGAAGTAGTAAGAAAATATGGCAATACTTCTGCTTCATCTGTAGGAATTGCTTTAGATGAACTCAAAAAAAGCAAAAAGATAAAAAAAGGCGAAAATATTCTTTTAACAGCTTTTGGTGCTGGGCTTACATGGGGCGCAGTAATACTGACACAAAAATAAAGGGCTAAGAGCATGAAATCTTCCAAAAAAATAGCTTTTCTATTTCCAGGTCAAGGAGCTCAATATGTTGGCATGGGCAAAAGTTTTTATGATGCTTTTGCTATATTCCGCCAGACTATCGAAGAAGGATGTGATCTTCTTTCGTTTGATTTAAAAAAGGTAATTTTTGAAGGTCCTGAAAATGTATTGACCACGACAAAACATTCTCAACCCGCCATTTTTCTAATTAGCCTAGCAACACTTAAAGTTCTACAAGAGCAATTTCCTTCATTACAACCTTGTGTATGTGCAGGTCTTAGTTTGGGGGAATACAGTGCATTAGTAGCATCTAAAAAATTAAATTTTCAAGATGCTCTTTTTCTTGTACAAAAAAGAGCTATTTGGATGAGTGAAGCATGTGAAAAGAGTCCAGGATCAATGAGTGCTGTAATAGGGTTAGATCCAAATGATGTGCAACAGGTAATTGCTTCTTTAAATCCTCCTCATAAGGTGTGGGTTGCTAATTATAATTGTCCGGGCCAAATTGTGATTTCAGGTACAAAAGAAGGTTTGCAGATTGCTACAGAAAAGTTAAAGTTAAAAGGAGCTAGAAAACTGCTTCCACTAAAAGTAGGAGGAGCTTTTCATAGTGGATTAATGCTATATGCTCAGGAGAAATTAACAGAGGCGATATCAGCAGTTCAGTTACTAAAAAGTGACATTGATATAGTTATGAATACTCCTGGGGACTATGTAAAAGATGAAAAAGAAATCAAAAGTTTTTTAATTAAACAAGTTACACAAAGTGTTTATTGGCAAAAATCGATTGAAACGATGGAAGAAGAAAATGTTCAAACATTTATCGAGATAGGACCTGGTAAAACTTTAACGAATATGAACAAGAAAATTCAGATTAAAGGATCATCATATTTTGTTGATAAAGCTCAAGATTTAGATAATTTAGCGGAGATACAATGAATTTAGTAGAAAAGAAAAAAGTTATTATAACTGGAGGAACCTCTGGTATTGGTAAGGATATAGCCATTCTTTTTGCAAAAAATGGTGCTGATATTGCTATTTTTGGCACAAATCCAGAAAGAGCAAAAATGGCTGAAGAAGAAATAAAAAAAGCCTGCAAAGAAGCAACACAAGAAGTAATTGTTAAGCTTGTTGACGTTGCAAATACCGAGAAAGTGAAAGAGGCAATTGATGAAATAGTAGCTTCGTGGAAGCAAATAGATGTTCTTGTCAACAACGCGGGTATTACAAAAGATAATCTACTTTTGAAAATGACAGAAGAACAGTGGGATGATGTTTTAGATGTAAATCTAAAATCTGTTTTCAATACATGCCGCTCGGTACTTCGCACAATGCTTAAGCAAAGAAGCGGTAGAATCATCAATATCTCATCGGTAATTGGCTTGACAGGAAATGCTGGTCAAGTTAATTATGCTGCTTCGAAATCAGGTATGATCGGCTTTACAAAATCCTTAGCCCAGGAGGTAGCCAGAAAAAATATTTGTGTCAATTGTATTGCTCCAGGATACATACAGACTCCTATGACAGAAAAACTTCCTGATATAGCGAAAGAAAAAATATTAGTGATGATCCCTTTGAAGCGTTTTGGAAAAACATTAGATATTGCAAATGCTGTCTTATTTTTTGCTTCTGATTTTTCTGATTATATTACGGGACAAGTACTTTCTGTAGATGGAGGCATGACAAAATAAACAAATGGCTATATAATTACTTTTAAAAACAACCAAAGGAAAAAATATACCATGACTTTAGAACAACAAGTAAAAGACATTATAGTGGAACAGCTTGGTGTGGATGCAGCTGATGTATCACCAGAAAAATCTTTTGTTGAAGATTTAAATGCGGATTCATTAGATCTTACTGAGCTAATTATGACATTCGAAGAGAAATTTGGATTTGAAATATCGGAAGAAGATGCAGAGAAATTGAAGACTGTAGGTGATGTGATCGACTACATCAAAAAGAAGAAAGAAGAAGGCGAAGGATAAAAGTCATAGATTCATTTGAAATAGCGGTATCTTAAAGAAATTTAAGATACCGTTTTTTTTTGTCTAAATTCTAAAAAATCATCTCAACATCATAAAAAGAGGTTGCATTAATTTGATCTCACCTGAAATGATTATGAATTTAAATTTTACTTACGTAAGTTCCCTATGGAAAAAAAGAGTCTTGTTATTATTGGATCAGGCCCAGCTGCCTGGACGGCTGGCATTTATGCTGCTAGGAGCGAACTACTTCCTGTTATATTCGAAGGTTTTATAAAAGGAGGAGTAGCAGGTGGTCAATTGATGACCACTACAGAAATTGAAAATTTTCCAGGTTTTCCTGATGGGATACAAGGTCCTGAATTTATCCAAAGATGTAGAAAACAAACTGAAAGATTTAAAGCAACCATCATTAGCGAAGATGTAGAAGAGATAGATCTTTCAAAAAAGCCTTTTGAAATTAAAGGGACAAAAACATCTATTTTAGCTGACAGCGTTATTATTGCTACCGGTGCTAATGCTAAAAGATTAGATATACCAGGAGCAAAAGATGGTGAGCTTTGGCAAAAAGGAGTTACCTCTTGTGCTATTTGTGATGGAGCGGCTCCTATTTTTCGTGACAAAGAGCTTTTTGTAATTGGCGGTGGCGATACCGCTATGGAAGAAGCTATTTTTTTAACGAAGTTTGGTAAAAAGGTATACATAGTTCATCGTCGCGATGAACTGAGAGCTTCTAAGTTCTTAGCCGATAAAGCAAAAGCTAATCCTAAAATAGAGATTCTCTACAGCCGTGTGATTATTGAAATTAAAGGGGACAATGTAGTTAAAGAAGTCGTGCTTCAAGATGTTAAAACCAAAAAAGAAGAAAAAAGAGAAGCGGGTGGTGTTTTCTTTGCAATAGGTCATACACCTAACACTGGTTTTTTGAAAGACAAGCTTGAATTAGATAAAAATGGCTACATCATTACGAAAGATAAATCTACCTCTACTAATATTGAAGGTGTTTTTGCAGCTGGTGACGTTCAGGATGCAATATATAGGCAAGCTGTGACAGCAGCAGGATCAGGCTGTATGGCATCATTAGATGCTGAAAGATGGTTAGTTGAAAAAGGATTGATAGGGTAATGAAAGCCTTTTTTTTATTTGTACTTTCTTCCGTGTTGCCGTTTTTCTTAATTTCTTTAGAAAAACAGCCTTGGTTCGGTAATGTCTACGAGTTTGATCTTACTGGAAGATATGCTTACAGTTATTATCATCGCGTTCCTAGTGCTACACATAGTTTAGAAAATACATCAGAAGATCATATCCTTTATTTTGATTTAGAATTCCCTCCTTCTCCATATTGGAGTTTAGATGCTGATGTTTATTTTGTAGATACACCTCGTCAAGCATTTAGCTTTAGTAGAACAGCTTTGCAGCTTAGATATCTTTGGCTGGATGATATTATTGGTGATCCCATCAGTTTAACTTCAGGTTTTAGCGCTCGTTACACATCTCGTCGAAGTTTAAAAGATATTAGTTGTCCTTCTCATAGAGATTTTGATTTTCAAGGTCATTTTGCTATGGGTAAGGAATTTGATAAGTTTGAATTTTGGCGTTATCGTATTTGGGGATACGGCGGATTAGGTATTGCTAATGAAGGATCTCCTTGGATGCAGGCTATACTTTCCTTTGAAATAAACCATAAAGATAAAAATATCTTAGGACTCTTTCTTTATGGTGAACATTGTTTTGGTAAGAAGATAAAACTAAATATCGATCATTTTTGTGGATATGGAAGGATTAGATCTAAATTTATTGGGATTATGTTTAGATATGGTCTTCGTGTGAATGAATGGGGGACTCTTCGTTTTGAATATTCTAGAAGGCTTTTGGCTAAAAGATGTCCGGGAGACGTCAATACATTTGCTGTAAGCTTTTTGCTCCCATTTTCTTTTTAACCTCCTCCTACTTCAATAACTTCTGCTCGTCGACTTACGGCAGCTCTAGTAACTTGAGCAGCTTCTCGCTGGCATGCTGCAGAGTAAAGAGCATTTTCTTCATCTCTAAATACTTCTTCAATAGTACTGCCGAGATATTCTTGTGTTCCGAGTTTATCATGAATTAGCATAAAGACAGGTTTTGTAGCATCTATACCTGCCAGATGAATCCACCTTTTTAAAATGACTTTTTCATCTTCAGTATAGCTTGTGCATGCGTTTAAAAACTTTAATTGTACTTGAGCTAACATGAAGGCTTCATTTCTAAGTAGCTCTTCACCTGAAATAGGTGTTTTACTGCTGCTTACAACAGCTCTTGTATGTATATCCCAAAGAGCATATCTAATAGGGTTAGCGCCTTTTCTTTTGCGATCTTCTTTTAATTTTTTTCTCCAAAATCTAGCATCATGTTGATCTAAAAGACCTACACTTAAATTTTTTCTTCCGCTCTGATCTGTCTGTTCAATTACTAAAACTTCGAAAATTGGTTTCTGTTTGCTTGTTCCAGGAGGAATAGTGTAGGTATTGGCAATACCTTGAACAAAAGGAGTAAAGTTAGCAGAAGAAAATACTATAGGAGAAATAGTGGAAGCTACCCTTCTATATATCGCGTCACTATTTTGTTCTATAGCTTGTCTGAAATCATAAAGCTGAGGGCCTGCTTTTTGTGTTTTGAAAGAAGAAGTAAATAAAGAACTAACAGCTCCAAAACAGCTTCTAGCAACTCCCATTAAAGTTGTTCTAGGGCTTACTATAGTTAGCCAGTCTGTTTGCCGAATATCTAAGCTTTCTGTCCAATTGACATGGGATGGATAATATTTATTTCTATCTGCATTATCAGGATTCTGTGTTTGTCTTAAATCTTGTTCATGTTGTAGATCTAACTCTACCTCTTCTTCTCTTTGAGTATCTTGTTCTTGTGCAAGTTCTAATTGCTGTGTTTGTCCAAAAGCATCATGAGTGAATACAAATTTATTCCCATCAACACTAATAGGTACAGTAGCAGGATAGGTGTTATGACCTATCTCATGTAACCTTCTTTCAAACGCCCTTCTTTCTTCTCGATAGAAAAGACCTGTTTTTGCTATCACTTGCATTTGTTCTTGACGTTGGGCCTCTAAGACTCTTTCGGGTGGAACTTGAATTTGTGGCATACCGTAAAGGACGCAAGGATCATCAACGAAAGGTGTTACAAATAAATCCATACAATTGCAGAAAATATTAAACATCTGCCTTGGATCTGAAAGGAAAATCATTTTATCTAAAACAGCTCTTCTTGGTTGATCTTCTATTTTCTGGCTATCAGAAGCAAAATGATTATCTCCAAGCTCTTCTGCTTCTTCTTCTGTTCCATAACTCATAATGTCATCTGCAGTTATGTCTCTTTCTTCTCCTACAATGAGCTTTTTCATAGAATGCGTTAGAACAAAACAAATGGATTGTCCAAGCTTTTTCAATCCTCTCATACGCCAAACGGCTTGATATATCCTTTTCTCTGCTGTGATATTTTCTCCGACAGTGACAAGAGCTTTAGCATTTATTGGCTGTTTTACATCGACACCAAACGTATTAGCATTGCCTAAAAATGTAATTCTTTTTTCAGGAGGTATTCTACAATCTGCAAGAAGCATTGGTCTTGTAGATCCTTTTACTATTATTACCTCTCGTTTTTGGCTGTCATAAAAAACAACCCCATCCATATCTGGTCTTTCTCTTTCTAAGAAAGTTAAAATTCTTCTAGCGATTACCTCATCGGATTTACCTCTAAATAATGCTCCCGCATCAATTAAGGCAGAATAATTACTTGAATCACCTGAAGGATCAAGTTTAAAATGCCTGTCGAGTAGAACGTCTAATATCTCAAATGGTCGGTCTACATCTAAAACTTCGACAGAATCCATCTCTCTTGCTTGTCTTTGAATATGATCAACTGTTTCTCCAGTTGTTTCTTCTGCTTCTAAAACTTTGGTTCCATGAGGATAAGTTCCCGCATTATAAGGTGTTCCTGTAAACGAATAAAATCCTTGTCCTGCAAACATAGATCCAAAGTTTTGTGCGTTACTTTGGATGTTTAATGTAAAATAAAAGATTTTAGGACAAACGACTTGCGCACCATATAAAAGTGTAAATTCATTGCTTTCTACTAAGTTTTGATAAATCTCTTCCATACGATCGCGAGGAAGATTATAAATATCAAAACCACCACTGCATCTTGCAAAGACTCGATAAGTTGGAAGGTGCTCTTTTAATTGCATAGGATGTTTTTCTGATTCTTTCTTTGCACTTTTTTCCATAAGTCTTATTAGACGCGCAATTTGTGGTTTAGATAGACGCCTTTGAATAAGAGAAATAAATGATTTAATAGCCGCTTCATATGGATTTCTGATTGTAGCGTTTTCATCAGGAGTTTCATTTCCCTTGTATGGTCTTGCATATTCACCTCTATTGTCATGTGAAGGACCAAAATCCACACTTGAAATCTTCTCTAAAGAAGCTGGAAGTATTTCTCTTAAATAACCTCGAGCTAAATGTATTTGCTTTTTTAAAGGGCTGTCTAAAACACAACGAGGTATCGTTCTCGTTCTACCTTGAAGATAAAGAATTACTTCTGCTTGATCCGCTTGTGCAATTAAAAAATAAGCATCAGAAGCTATTTTTTGGGCAAGGACAGGTAGTATAGCTCTATCGTATACTTCTCTAGTTATTAGAGCTTGTTGGTTTTCTCTAATTTGTAGTAGATCTCTTACACCATCAACTTCCATTAAATAATACATGCATCTTTCAGCTACTTTTATAGCAGAAGCTTCAAGGAAAGTTTTAGGCCCTACTGGATAATTTAGCTCGTCTGTAGGTTCAAATTGTTCGTGTATTTCATCGATGTTTCCTATAGCTTGTTTTCTGATGATTTCTAGAATCTTCATGTAATAGTAAAGACAACGCATGGTTTCAGCAGAAGTGTCATTGTTTACTTTTGCTTTATAACACTCATCGATAAACTTCAGCTCAAAGGCTTGAGCATCTGTCTTTCTCATATGTATATGTTCTTTTTGAACAAGAGCTCTTTGAAGTAGCTTAAGTATTGCCCAAAGATCTTCTTCTGTAAGTTTATCTGTTCTTTTTATGCTTAGAGATGTGGATTCTTGACCAAAAGTTCTTCTTAGCTGAGATGAAATTTGCCTTGAATTCGTATGGAAGATGGAGCTGGCAAAGAAGTTAATTGTAAAACGATCGCCTCTGCTTCCCCAAAAAGAAGCCATTGGCATACCCATAAATGTTTTTCCTTCACCCATTATAAGCTGAAGTACTAATCTAGGATTTTCATTCGTAAGCATCCTGATAAGCTGACGAGTTTGTCTATCTTTTAATAAAATTTTATTGCGATATTCAAAGAATAAAAGAGCAACAACAAGCTTTTTAGGAAGATTGCCAAAATGGTATGAACGAGACCTTGTTATTTCAAAAGTTAATTCATCAATCAATGGCTGCACTTGTTCAACTTTGCCTTGCATAATAGCTTTTTTCAATTTATCAAACGTTGCATGAATATTTTGAATTTGCTGTCTTCTTGTGGCCATAACTAAATGTTGAGAAACTAATACTTTAACCTTTTGCACTTGTGCAACTGAAAGATGTGTCTTTCTCATTATAAGAGCATCATTATCATGCAAACATAAAGTAAGTAGTTCATCAAAATTAATTCTTTCTCTTTCTTGTTCTCTTTTCATGACACTCACAACAGAAATATCTTCTCTTCTGAGCTTTTCACGATGATCATTGACAAAAGATAATATTTCTTCTTCTGACAACTTTATATGCTCTCCTAGAGATCCGTCTAAACGTGTTAATCTAGTTTGAAGAGGACCAATATCTTGTAGGGTAAGTCTTTTTAATTGTATTTTTCTTCTTGCGAGAGTTTCAAAATGACATTGAAGCGATCTATTAAGTTTGTCAAAATGTGTCCTTACAAGATGAGAAGCTTCTTGAGGTGCTCTCACCAAAATAGGTTCAGGAGGAACTATTTCCTCTTCTTCTAAATGTGTTCTAAAAGTTGATTGAAGAAGTGTTTCCACTTCTGTGTCTGCATCTTGCAGAAGCTCAGCAACTGTTGCTGGCTGCATTTCAACGGGAGCTTCTTGTGCTCTTTCAGGAGCAGGTCTTGTAGGTCTTGCTGTTATAGTTCTTGAGAGATCTCCACTATCTTGTTCAACAGCAGCAGCTAATAATTCTTGTCTTTGACGCGCTATCTTTGCTTTTGCTTTTTTCATCTCAGAATATATGGTTGGCGCAATAGATAATTGTTCGATCATCGGTGAAAATCTTCTTACTCCGGCAAAGACTGAAGTAATTCCTGGTAATCCTAAAGCAGAACTAGCTGCAAATCCAACTGCCCAAGTTGAAACATCTGATAAAAGACCATTTTTTGATTTAACATAGCTAAATGTTCTTTCTTTAAAGAATTTAAGAATGGAAGTAGTTGTGAAGTTGCTATGAATTCCTGCAAAAAACTGCGCAAGACGCTTATATTGGAAATTCATTAATTCTTGCTCAGGATTAAGAGATGGACGTAGCTCTAATTCCTGCGCACTTAAAGCGAACATATTACGTAAGATGATACCCTTTGGTAGATTATAAGGATTACCATGCATAGAAGCTGCTTTGAGATATTCAAGAAAGAGCTGATGTCTAATTGGATATCTTCCTTTCTTTAAAGCTATGCTTTTTTGAAGGAGTTGAGATCTTTTTTCAAATAGTTCTCTCTTCTCTACGGTATCCACCCATTCAGGAAGGGGAGTCTTTCTGCAAAGACAGTAATAAGCAATGAAATATTGTTCGAGATTAGCCTCTGTAAGTTCTTCAACTTGCAGAGGAACTTCGGTTAAATCTTCTACATTTGTTTTAACTCTTCGCACACAATCAGCAAGCTGAAGATCCTTTCCAAGATTTCTTTTTGAAAATCTAAAAAGTGGGTGACTCGCATATACTTCAAGCAATTTTGTTACGTTTCTATATAAAGAAAATGAAGAAGATTCTTGTGGCAAAATACGTGTAAATCTTAGAGCTCTTGTGAGCAGAGGTTGTTGTTGTCCTCGTGGAGCATGCATCCAATGAAGTAAAAATGAATTAACTAAGTTGTCATTTTCTTCAACATCATCAATAGCGTGTAATTGAGATAAATGTCGCCATCTAAGAGAAATTGTAGAGAAAAGGACAAAGTTATCAGCAAAAAATTTAATTCCAAGTTGATTTAAAATGTATTGAATTTCTTCAGTGTTCATTTGGTTAACAACCGACTCTGTCATGTTATGAGAAATTTTTCGAATTTTTCTAAGTATGAATAATTCCTCAAATTCATTGAGCTGAGGTGGCTGACCAAAGGCAACGCCATCTAAGTATTTTTTATATAAAAGCTGCAATGATCCAAATAAAAGAAGGTCATTTTGAATCACTGTTATAGCAACATTCTCTTCTCTTTCTGGGGCTGTTTCTGCATTTTCTTTTTGCAGCCTTTCATTTTCTTCAAAAAGTGCATGAAGTTTGAGTATGATAATTCTCATGTTTTCATTGCTGGAATTGACAGATGCAATAAGAGTTAATAGAGGAAGTAATTTTAAAACTTCTCTTGGAAGAGCTTCTCTTCTTGCGACAACTTCTAATTCTTTAAAAATCCTTTGAATTTCACTTTGATTGTTGTTAATCAAATTATAAATAAAGAGATAGATCAAAGCAGAAGGATCAGAACTTGTAAGCCCACTGTCTGTTATGTCATATTCAAAAACACGTTGTTTCGTCGGTAAATGAGATTCAGATAATGTTTCCAAAACTGAATTGGCTAAAGTTCGGACTAAGTCTGATGACATAACTGAATATAAACGAGAACACAGAGGATCTGCGATTGCAGTGTAGAAATTATTAACGCTGACAAAAGCTTTTCTTTGATTTTCTTCATTTTCAAAAACTAGATATTGTGAAAAAGGAGTTAAAGTAGGATCTTTTTGATGTTCACATAAATAATAATTGCCGGCTCTTCCATGTAAATATGTTCTTTCTACTTCTTCTTCATCTGTTCTTACTCTTAAAGAGAGATCATACCTTGGTAGCTCAACTCTTGCGATTTTGTTTTGCCTTTGTAAAGGAGCATATGTAGTCATTTCTTCAAAGGGACAAAACCATCTAAGAGGAGCTAATCCTCCCATAAAGGATTGATCAAAATGCACCTGACAATAGGTTTGTTCAGGTTCATCTTTAAATCTTTGTAATATTCGTACGTCATGTTGATCCACTACTTCATCATATTGATCCACTGCATCTTGATGCGCAGAAAGTTGTAGAGTCATTAACGTTTGATTTTCATTTCTAACTAATAAAAGTTGATTATGACTTTCTGTATGTTCAAGCCAAAAATGAGTAGCTTCTACTGGCAAGACGTCCAATATTTCATCTGGTAAAGTTACAACTGTATCTTCCGGTTCAATAGCTCTTCTTTGTTGTTGCAATACGACTGGATAAAATCTTTTTCCATCTTCTTCTAAACAAGGTCTTTCTTGCTCTCTTTCCTCAGGTCCTAATGCTCTTTGAGTTGATATTTTATAAGCTTCGAAATTGAAAACATTTATTTCAAAAATAATCACTTTTCTTTGAGTGTCGAATGCTTTTATCGTACCTGCATTTGAGTTCCATTCTATAGTTAAATCTGCTTCTGGTATATTTATTTGATATGCTTCTAGTAGTGACATGATTAGACGTTTTCGAAAAGCTAATTCATTAGCATGACGATGCATGAAAGGTGTCCATTTACGAAATGTATGAACAGCTCTAGTTGCTACGTATTCATATTTCGAAGAGCCTCGCGATGAGGAAGGAAGATTGTCTGGTATATGCTGTAATAAAAACAATTCATGACAAATTACCTTTCTCTCTTCATCGCTCAGTGATAATGGATCTATATATTCATATGTAACCATTGCCATATTATATAGAAGTTTTATCGTCATCGGGTCTTCTTTTAGATCTTGCGCTAAGCGCATAAGGTCTCCAAGAAGAATTTTTTTAATATCTAAGAAAAGTTGAGTTTTCGCAGGATCGATAAAAGCAATATGTTGATGAAAAATTACAGCCATTTCAGCTAGAAATAATGTAGTCTTTATGTCTTTATCTTTCATATATATCTGAAGCATTTCTTCGAAAAAGACACCAAAAGCGCGAATGGTATCCTCACTTTCCTCAACTTGACGAGTAAGGGAAGAAAGTCTAAGACAAATCATTGCAAACAAATGTTGAAACGCCTCTAATTTAAATTTCTCAGGATGCTGTTTTAAATGCGATAAAGTACGAATAATTTGATCTGCATCAACAAGAGGGATCATTGCAAGTTCTTGAAGTTCTCTTTCAGAGAAAAAACTGCCGGATCCCTGTTCTAAAGTTCTCACCTGAGAGTAGAATTCAAATTCGCTTGGAGAAGCATTCAAAATTCCATTTTGTCTATCCTCTTCTGCAGATCTTGCTAAAGGGTTCCAACTTGGATTTAAAGCTAAATTAGCACTTTGTATCCATTGACTATTATGTTGGTATCTGAACGGATAATCAGTAAAAGCTAAACCAAATTCTTTGGTTATCGGATAACTTGGAGGTTCTAAACCTGAACAATGAGGAAGAGATGGGAAAGTTATGGTTTTTTCTAATAAAGTACGTCTCGTTAAATTATGAAGACCTCTATTAGTCGCATTACCAGCACGTATCATTGGGTTAATAACTGGAGCTATCCAGCTATGTTCTCTTGGATCAAGTAATTCTACTTGACCTATGCCTGCCATAGAAAACTTGAAAAACCCTTCTTTCTCTAAAGATTGCAGACCACTAATTGACGTAACTTGACGTCCTCCACCAGATGAAGATTTAGGATCTGTTTCACAAAGCATACTTTGAATCCAAAGATGATAAAATGGCTGTGGAAGAAGGCCTAAATATTCATCTTCTTGATGCTTTCCTGCTTTAAAAACTCTTTCAGTTTCTTCATATTTTTCAGGAGCAACTTCCTCTAATACTTTAAATGCTGGTGGATTGGACATAAGAAAAGCCATACGAGTAGTAAGCGCTTCTGTAGGTTCTATGCCATGTAGTTGCATCCTTGCAACAGTATTTGGATCATCAAGAAGTTTTAGTAGATAATGACGATGTGGATTTCTATAAAAACCTTTTTGAGAATTAAAGTGCGATTCATCAGTCTGATCCCAATAATTTACGCTTAATGATGTATAACTATGAGAGTAAGTTTCAGGGCGATTCATTTCTTCGAAAAAGAAAAGTCTTCCTAAAGCATATTTTTCTACTAGGCTTTTCTCTGGAATTCTTTCATAAGGATCAATATGAAAATATTCACAAATATTTTCTAACCTTCTAGAAAATTCAGGATTACTAATAGAGCTATAAATTTGATGAACAAATAATGCTAATGGTAATAAATTCACTTCTTGATCTTCAAGCTGAGAAGCTGGACATTGTCTTGCTAGATGATTGCTAATAGCAAAAAAAGTAAACTGAGCTATTTTTATTTGGTTTTGAACATGAAATGGATAGCCGATTCTATGTGCTTCATTTGAGAGTGCAGATTGATAAAGAAGCATGGAAACTTTCATAAGTCTCTGAAGCATTTTTTCTTTGTCTTCTACTCTATTCCAAATATTGGTTTCTATATTTGGATTTTCTGTATCTAAAAAAGGAAGTTGTATTGAAAGATCGACGATAGCTTGTGTTATATCTTCTAATATTACTCGCACAGAGCTCTCAACCTTTCGTCTTTCTTGGATTTGCTTTATTCTTCTTTCAGCTTTCTCTATTATCACATCAAGGCGTTCTTCTATAACCGCTGCAGAGGGATTTTCAGGTAGTCTTTCATATTGTAAGTACATTGTCTGATTTTCTGCTGATCTTTTCAGTCTCTTTTGTGTAGGGGATTCTACAACAGATACAATTTCTTCTATTTCTAGTCCCAACGGTGGTTCTAGTTCTTCTGGTGCTCCTAGTGCTGCTATTTGGGGCCTTTTTATTAAAGCATGACCCATTAAAGCGGCTTCTTCTGGTACATCTAAATGTAAATGTCCAGATCTTGTGATAACGCTTTCAGCTTTTGCGAAATAAGTTGTTAAATCTTCTTTTGTTTCATTCGTCACAAAATAATTACCCGCAAAGGTAAGTACATGAAAGAGTATATATTCTTGAACTTGTCTTATTGTTTCGTGATACCAGTCAATAACAGACTGTGGCAAGAGCTTACCTATTACATAACCTCCACCAATATAAATACCTTTTGTTATGAAAGGATTGGCTAAAAGAGAAACGACTGTAGCTGCAGGAAAAGCCATGCAAAGAGCTTTTTCTAAAACAACAAAGCAAACTCTTGCCATTAGTGTATTGACTGTTAAACAAGCAAAAGTAGCAACAGAGTTAACAACTTTATTTTTTTGCTTTTCCGGTAGTTGTTCTAAAGAAAACGTAGCAAAAAGAGAAATAGTTCCAATTAACGTCTGAGGATTCAAAGAAGGTGGGAAAATGTTTATCACACTAGCTGGAAGGTTGTTATGAAGAAACGCCAAACTGTTATAAGTAAAAATATAGGTGGATATATGCGAAAATACCTTACTGATAAGATTGGAGATAAAAGAGATTTGAGTTTCAATTTTTGATTTTTTAAGAGCAGGCATATCTAAAGGCGGTCTTACCGGTTGTTCGCTTCTAACTTCAGTAGGTTCTGACCAAGTAGCTTCTCTTTGTTCTTGTTCCATTTCGCCGATAATTTCATCAACGATATGATTAATTGATCCTCTTACGTTATCTCCTATAATGTTTGCTAATGCTTTTTTGACAACATCTATTCTTCTTTTATCCATGCCAAAAGTAACTAAAATACCACGAATCATCATTCTGATATTGTCTGGGATGATAACAGGAGGATGTTCTGCTTGAGGGGGAGCCATTGTTTGCTCTTTCGAGCTGACAAGACGAAGTATATGCCAAGTAGTCGCTATAGAACGAGCTTTTTCATCTTCTGTAATTATTTGTCTGTCAAAAAGACGTTGGGCTTCATTTGCCACTCTAAAACATGCCAATCTAAGTGTTGAAGCGCCTCTAACAAAATCTTGAGCGTTACTATTTAATTGGTGCCATCCGTCTAAAAGAGCTTGTCTATGAAGGTGAAAGTAAACAAGGTCACTTAAAGAACTTCTTTGTCTTTCATCTATTTGAGCTTCTTCAGGTATCTGTTCAAGGCATTGTAAAGAAAGTCTATCTCTCAATAAAAGATGCATGATACTGTTTAAATCACTTCCTTTAGCTGCTTGTGTCGAAGTCTCTGTTTCCAATGGCTGCGGCTCAATGTCTAGATAATCATGAATGGCATTATAAATATCAGCTAACGTGTAAGATACCCCTGCCCATTTTGAGTCGACATTAAAAGCGAGAAGAGTTTGAATAAATTGAGCTGTGATCATTCCCTGTTCGATATTTGTAAAGACAAGAGGCATTCTTAGTTTTTCATTCACATCTAAATGATGTTCATGAGAGGAAAGACCTCCATAAATGGCTAAACGATATCTTCCGTCTTCTTGTTTTGTAAATTCGATACAAACAGTTTCATTCTTTATTCCGACATGTAAAAAATGTGTTAAAATATATGAAAAAGATGATGGAATCATTTGTACTGTCGCTTCCATTATTCTTTCTATTGTTTTTTGGAAGATTCCAAAGGATTTTTGAACTGCAGTGTTAACGATATTTCTGATATTAAAAACTGATTCATCGCGATGATATGCGTTATAAATTTCCATTATCTGCTGATCAGAGAGAATACCGCGTAAATTTTTAAGTAGCTTTTGAAGAAGAGCTTCTTGTAGGTTCTCCTCTAATTCCTCAACATCTTTCTTTTCCCAGACCCTTTGGAAAAGCCATTTAAACGATGAACGAACAGATTCTTGTACACTTGCCATCATGTCAGCATTTTCAGAAGACATTTGACAGCTTGCGATTATAGATGTAGATATTCTGTTTACTGTTTCATCCATTGAATCGCCATCTAAACACTCTCTTAAGGCTTCAGGAAGATAAGGTTTTACATATGATAGAACATGATCTAAATTCACTGAACAGCCAGTAAACAAGATTTTATGATCATTTTCATCTAAAGCTAATAATTGGTCTCTTATCTCTGCGCTTTCTTCTTGAAGTTTTTGTTGGGCAGCCGGTCTTTGCTCTTCCATCATGCCTTGAGCTGAAACAGCTTGCATCTGTTCTCTTTGATGATATGCTTCTTCAAGTTCAGTTTTTAATTTTAAAAATCCAGCTCTTTGTTCTTCAGTAAGTTGAGGGGAAAAACTCTCAAAATACTTTAAGAAATCAACCATTGCTGGAAAAGAAAGCATAGGGTCAGGTTCTGATACATGAGATAATACAGATGAAGGGATCTCTAAAGGATGCTCATGTTCTTGCACATAAGAAAGACCTGTAAGAACTGTTTCTTTATCTTCACCTGGTTCGGTGCGGGGTTGAAGATCATAAGTTCTTTTCTGTGATTGAGATTGTAAAAGTTCCTCTAAAGCTACTTCGGGAGGACGATCGACCGGATCAGCTTCGGGTATTGCCATAGGATGAAGACCTTGCATAAGGGCTTCACGAGCTTCAATTAAATGATCTTGATCTCTAATCAAAGGATCAACTGGTCGATCTACTAATAGCATTTTTTTTAATTCGAAGTTTTGTTGGACTGTAATTATACTAAATTACTAATAAATTTCAATTAGTATAATTATAAGTATTACGAAGGCAATTAAATTAAAATTATTATTTTAATCACCTAACT
>Ga0180438_10001731_pt1 | contig 37890 bp, 26 predicted proteins | sample SS_ome_12_FD_132455 | JGI IMG/M metagenome (GOLD analysis project Ga0180438, IMG submission 132455) | Hypersaline lake sediment archaeal communities from the Salton Sea, California, USA - SS_3_D_2 metaG | ecosystem: Environmental > Aquatic > Non-marine Saline and Alkaline > Hypersaline >... | reverse complement strand
GTCTGCATCGGCTCGGCCACCAGCGCCGACAGCTACCTGAACATCCCCCGCATCATTTCCGCCGCCGAGATCTACGACGCCCAGGCCATCCATCCGGGCTGCGGGTTCCTTCCGGTGAGACCACCATTACGCCTCCTGCTTCCAGGCGCTTGAGCACAATCCGCAGAGCGTTGGTGTCAGCTTTATAGCGGTCAATAAAAACCGCATTCATCTGCCCGGCGAACCACCTGACAATTCTGGTGCGCTTGTGTTTTTCTGCCAGGAGCAAGATGATATCATCGCGGTCAATAAAGTAGTACACCAGAACTCCCTCAAGCACCCCGATGTGGTTGGCCACAACAATATGGTTGTCCTGGTTGAGCAGTTTTGGATCCCCGTGAATTTCGAGCCGGGTTATTATGGGGATAAAAATTTTTACCAGGATCAGGAACAGTTTTATCAGCATACATTACTCTCTTAATTATCTATCCGGTTGAATATCATTACATCTGTTTTAATTTCCAGTACTGTAACAAATTCATCCAGTTTAATTCGATTCGGACTTTCTTATCTCGTACAGGGCTACCCAGACTTATGCTGACCGCCTTTTTGATTGCGCTTTTTTTGTTGATCTCCGATATTATAAATCGATAGTTTGGTTAATTGTTTAAAAATTTTATTATCGCTTCTGTGGGCGTTATAATCAGGGTAAATAATTAAGGGAGCGATGATCATGAAATACCGCCGTTTTGGAAGGGCTGGCTGGAAGGTCAGTGAGATCGGGTATGGGATGTGGGGGATGGCAAGCTGGACCGGTTCGGACGATGAAGAGTCGCTGGCTTCACTGCAGTTGTCTGTTGACCTTGGATGCACTTTTTTTGACACCGCCTGGGCATACGGCGATGGTCACAGTGAAACCCTTTTGGGGCAGATTGTCAGGGCTAACCCGGTGCGCAAGCTTTATACAGCCACCAAGATCCCTCCCAAAAACCGCAAATGGCCCAGCAGGCGTGAGCACAGCCTGGATGACTGCTACCCGCCGGAGTACATCAAAAAGTACGTTCTCAGCAGCATAAAAAACGCGGGTCTGGAGAGTTTCGACCTGATCCAGTTCCATACCTGGGAGGACCTCTGGTTGGAGGACCAGCGCTGGGTAACTGCGCTGGACTGGCTCCGCAGCCAGGGTTTAATCCACGCGGTTGGGATAAGCATTAACCGCTGGGAGCCCTGGAACGGGGTGAAAGCGGTCCGCAGCGGGCTGATTGATGCGGTTCAGGTGATTTTCAACATTTTTGATCAGAACCCGGAGGATGAGCTTTTCCCGGCTTGCCGGGAGATGGACGTTGCCGTGATTGCCCGGGTTCCTTTCGACGAGGGCACCCTGACTGGCAGGTTGACCCCCGAAAGCAGCTGGCAGGAAGGAGACTGGCGCAACACTTATTTTGTTCCCGCAAATCTGAAATCCAGCCTGGAAAGAGTGGAGGCATTGAAACCGCTTGTTCCGCCCGGGATGAGCATGCCCGAGATGGCCCTGCGTTTTATCCTCAACAACCAGGACGTCAGCACGATAATTCCGGGAATGCGCAAGCCAACCCATGTCCGCCAGAACCTGGCCTGCAGCGACGCCGAGCCCCTACCAGCAAGCTTGGTGGAGAGACTGCGCCAGCACCGCTGGGACCGCACGCCAACTGAATGGTCTCAGTAAATCCTGAAATTACCCGGTTTGTACCCCTGAAGTAAGAGCTGTTCGGGCAGGGTTCGAACTGAATCGTTCCCTCTCACCAAACAGATTCAGGCGGCATGAATCCAACGGTAAATAATTTAACCCTGGCCAACCAGCACTTCCACCTGAATCTCAACCCGGTCCGATCCAGAGAATTCCGAGTCGATGATTAAGGTGTATGTGACAGCGCTGCCCTCCAATCCGGGGTCGATTGTCACCCGCAGATCGCCGCTGTTTGGAATGTCAGCAGCGATCTCCTGCTCGTTTTGGAGTATCCTTACCGCGGTCAGGCCGGTTCCGCTGAATGACCAGCTCAGGGTCAATTCATCGCCGGCATAGAGTTGGGTTGGATTGGCTTCGAAATAATCGATCTGCGGCGGAATCTCCGGTAATTGTCCCTGCCGTGGTTGGTACACATCGATAAACTGGGATGCCTGGGCTGATCCCGAGAACTCTGAGTCTACCTGTAACAGGTACTCAACGTGTCCGGGCGCCGGCGGGCAGTCCTCCAGGTTGCCTGATTCTGGGGCGTCGCTGAGGATTGTCTGTCCATCCCGGAATATCTGGGCCTGCGCCAGGCTTGTCCCGCTGAACGACCAGGACAGCTCGACGCAGTCGCCTGAATCGATTTGATCCGGGTTGGCGTTAAACACGGCGATAACCGGAGGTTGCTCCGGTTCTGGCGGCGGAGTTGGGGTGGGTTTTTCAAAGGGGATAATGTTAATATCCTGATTGGTTTTTGCGGAGCCGCCGAACTCTGAATCTACCACCAGGCGGTATGTGACTGTGCCAGTGCCGGGTGGGCAGTCCTGGGCGTTTCCGTTATAGGGCACGTCCTGCAGTATCACCTGGTCGTCGCGGAATATCCGGGTCAGTGTCAAGTCCTGTCCGTCAAAGCGCCAGTTCAAATTAACGCATCCCCCTTCATTAATGTGATTTGGATCTGCATCAAATGTGTAGATCACCGGCGATTGAGGGGGGACCTGGGTCGGCTGGCCGGTAACTTCAAATCCGGCATATACCTGTTCGCCGAAAAATAACCCGTTGGGACTGCGCATGGACCAGAAACTCTGGAAAACGCCGGGTTGCAGCGGGGCGCTGATATTAACGTATATGTCATATTCCTGACCGGGGGCCACCTTTCCCTGAACAGCCACCGGGTTGCCTCCGACCGGGGCGTTTAGCGGGTTGCTTCCCCGGTAGGTCAGCGCGTAAGAGCTGTCCCATGTGCAAGTCCCGCTGTTTTTTATGCGCCAGCCTTTCTGGAAGGATTCGCCCGGCTGGAATTCCGGGGGGTTCTTCATATTGTTATCGGGGAAGTTGAGGTCTTTGATAAATGTCATATGATCCAGGCAGGCCTCCGGAGTTGCAGGAGGTGGGGTGGCGGGCGGAATTAACTCGTCCACATCAAGGTATTGCCTGGCAAGCCTGTTCAGAGTGCCGTCATTTTGCATCTGTGTGAGGGTATTGTTTATGTTTGCCTGCAGTTCAAAGGCGCCTTTCGGGATGGCGATCGCAAATCGCTGCGTATTCAATCCCTGTGCGATGATTTTCACCGGGTTTTCCCGTTCGGCGACCTCTGCTGGGAGCGCATCCAGAATCACAATATCGACAGTCCGGCTGCCGCCGTTCAGGGCAGCCACAGCTTCTTCCGCGGTCTGGAAGGAGCGCAGTTTTTGCGGGGGCATCAATCCGGGTTCAACCAGGGTTTCATCCAGCCAGCTTTCATACACTGACCCGCTCTGAACGCCTACCCTGTATTGCGCCAGGTCTTCAACCCGGTTGATCCTGATGTTAGAATCGCGCTGCGCCAGGGCGGCGTCCTCCCCGACATAATACACATTGCTGAAATCTACAACTGCCTGCCTTTCAGGCGTGATTGAGATTGCTGCAATTGCCAGGTCGATTTGTTCCAGCTGCAGTGCATTGCCGAGTCCATCAAATGCCAGGTTCCTTAAATCAAGCCCCAGATTCATCCGTCTTCCGATTTCCGCCACCACCGCGATATCGAATCCGTCGAATTGAAAATCCTTCCCGAGGTATGCAAAAGGCGGGTAATCGGCCGAAATACCGGCATTCATCATTCCGTTGGCTTGAATCCGCTCCCAGACATGGTCGGTCACCGCTGTTGGCGGTATTAGCGTTGCTGTCGGTACCTGTGTTGCGGTCGGCAGGGGAGTGGCTGTGAGTGTGGGTGTCGCTGTTGCCGTACTTTCCGGCGACCGGCCCCGGACCAGATAAAAAGCCATTAGGACAATGACACCCAGGGCGGCGATAATTATCCCCACCAGTACCCATAATAAAGTCTTTTGATTTTTGTCTGTAGATTCCATATTTAATCTCCTGGAAAAACAGTCATCTCGGGAGTGTATTCCCCGGATGGCATCGGTTGCTTGGGTTAATTAATTGTATGGGGATTGGAATTCTATCACTCCCCATTCCCCGTTACAGAGCCTTTCCCGGCCCGTTTTTATCCATGGCCCGGGTCTTCACAAAACACCTCTACGCTTCCCTCATCACCGCTGACCGAAAGGATCTGGCCGGATTTAAGCTGCTTTATATCGATCTGGTCCACACAAGGGATTTCGGCGATAATGCATCCCACCGCCGTGATTGTCTCGCACTCTGCGTTGATGATCGCAGCAGGCGCCAGCCCGTTGTCCTTCAACCGGTAGATTGTGTACGATCCTACAGTTGATCCTTTCCCGGTAGGGAATACAAGCACCTTGCCGGCGACACACCTGCCTTCAAGCTCATGTCCTTTTTCAACCACGATACCGCTTTCGGGGTCGACCCCCCCGAAGAAGGAGATGTTGTTCGATGTGACCAGCGCCTCTCCCTGTGCGGTTCCCCTGTATATCTTTCTGCCTGGTAATTTCATGGTTCCAATTGTGCCTGGCTCGGTTCAGCTTTGATTTTAACGGGTCGCTCGAAGCACCACTTCTTCAAAAGGAAGCAGGCTCGTTTTGAAGCCGTTTTTGGCGGATGCGTAATAACACGCCTTGGCGCTGTCGGTTGCCAGCGCCCGGAAGCGGCCTTTGATCGGCGCTACAACGCAGCAGGTGTCTGTTGCAAACTTTGCCCCGCTTTCCTCTATGATTTTGCTGTAGCCGAGCCGGTCGGCGATTTGTTTGACCGGGCGCGAGGTTGTGATCCAGAATTCTTTCACTACCTGCCTGCCTTCCAGAAGCTGGGCGATGCGCTTGATTTCATCAATCGAAAGGTGCGGGCAGCCCAGGCTGATGAAATCGGCTTCCAGATCCTGTTCTGAGTTTAATGATTCAATCGCCTCTTCAATGTGGCTGCGCTGTACCTCGATCCGCCTGCCTGGGGCTTGGTGTTTATCGCCTTCAGGCGTGATCCCGGGGATGTGGAACAGCGCTGCGCCGCCGTATGTCGCCAGGCTTGCGCACAATGATTTCAGTTCCTCCAGGGACGCTTGCCCTATTCCCCGGATATAGGGCACAATTTTTGGGCCGAATTTTTCGCTCATTTCACCAACCGCTTTTCCGAGCGCACCGAACTCGAAGGTCCCGTTGATTTCTGTTTTTATTTCCACCGCCAGGTTCGGCACCCGGTTTGTATCGAGGTGCAAGCCGTACATTGGAGTCCTGCCGGTGACGGAGGCCGCCAGCGCGCTCGGTCCGCCTTCCCGGTTGGTGCGCGCCCCGATGATCGAATTGGCGTAACATACCGCGCTGCTCTCAGCCCAGGCGATGTGGTCTCCAAAATTAGGCAGGTTCCCCGCCAGGTACGGCGTGCAGGTGCAGGTTGTTACTGCGCCCATTTTTTCAAAAGCTTGGAGGACTCTTTCCTGGTTCCTGGCGAATTCAGCCGGGATGCCCAGATACTGCCAGTTCTGGATATCCATCCCAGCCGGGTTGAGGGTGGTCAGCACCTTCGCTTTCCCGCCGCCTTCCGCCATTCCTGTCAGGAATTTAAGCCCTGCTTCACCAAGGTTATCGTAACTTACCCCCGAGATCTGGACTGAGGTGACTTTTATCATTCTCTCAGCGCCGTAGATTGAGCCCAGGGCTGCCAGGATTTCCATCCCTTTTCTGGCTGCCCTCCCGTGGGCGCCGTCCAGCATTGCCTGTTCTTCTTTCGTCAGCTGCATTTTTCCCTGGCCTGTTTGTTCATCCCTGTTTGATGAACCTGCCGGTGTCCACCTGCGGGTAGGGCACTTTCTGGTAACCCTGTCCCGCTTCTCCGAGCGGTTTGGTCAGGTCGAACCCGATTTTGGTGGTCAGCTTGGTGCCCGCTTCCGCGCTGGGGTCAAGGCTCGAGCCGGGCTCTCTATCCAGTATGACCATATCCCGGTCGCCTTGAAAACGGGTCGCCAGCGCCCACTCGACCGCCAGCGGGTCGTAGATGTCGATATCCGCATCCACCACGAAAATATGTTTGCAGGAGCGGTGCCCGGCAAAAGCCGCTTCGATCGCCTTGCGACCGTCGTCCTCCGACTGTTTTTCGATCTGTACGATCGCGTGCAGCCATGAACAACCGCCGGGATTCACGTTCACATCCAGGCAGCGCACCACCTGGTTGACCTTCCGGAAGATAGTCGGTTCGCGCGGCATTCCCATTAATAATTTGTGTTCCAGCCCGCCCGGTAGCAGCGCATGCCACAGGGCATCCCTGCGGTGGGTGACCGCTTTGACTTCAAAGACTGGCTCTTCCCGGATGACGTCCAGGGTTTCGGTCAGGTCGACAAATGGGCCCTCAGCGTGCCTCCTGTTCCTGTAAACGGTGCCTTCCAGCACGATCTCAGCCTCCGCCGGCAGGATTACATCGACCGTCTTTCCCCTTACCACCTGCAGCGCTTCCAGCGCGTTGGCGATCTCCAGTTCATCCAGCCCTATTTCCACCGAGGTCGCGGCCGCTGCCAGCACGTTTGGCGCCAGGCCGACACACACTGCCACATCCACTTCTCCGAGCTCTTCCAGGAATTGGGCGAAGTGCCGACCATCGACTACCCGTATCGCCATTTCTGTTTTGGAGAACTGCATCCCGCGGTGGAAGTCCGCATTCTGGCCGTGGGCCGGGTGCCTGGCCAGGAACACCCCTGAGGTCAGATAGTTCCCGCCGTCGCTCTCGAAATGCCTCAGGATTGGCAGGTTGTCCAGGTCCGGGTCCAGGATAACGGTCTCCTGGCAGGGCGCTTTCTTTACAACCTCGGGTTTTGAATGGTCTTTGATCGCCCGGGTTAGTTCGGGGATGATCTCGTGGGGGGCAATTTCCAGGTAGTCCGCGAAGGAATTTTTGGTGGGGAACAGGTTCCCGATCACGCCGAAATCCGACTCGCCCAAGTTTTCAAAGACCACAGTCCTTGGCTCCAGTTCCTTCAGGATGGCTGCGATTTCATAGCGCGTCGAGATCGGTTCCTTCACCCGGGTTAACTCCCCATTTTTGTCGATTTTCTGGATGTAATCACGCAGTGTCACGGTTTGTTCACCTCGCTCAGCCAATAAAGTTCAGGTTGCCTGAAGTATAACCCCTTTCTGGAGTAACACTCCTGGACGCTGCATCTGGCAAAAACCGCAGTTAAATAGGAGTGTTACTCCGTAAACCTTAAAATTAAATAGAAAATCCCAGAAGCCTTCTTTGGTCTGATGACTATCCGGGATATTAAATTCGCCTGGATTCTATTGAGTTGTTGTGGCCACCCCGCCTTTACTTCAATCTTGCGAGTCTTCGCTTCGCCCCGCAAAAAGCGCGGGACTTTGATTTTGTCACCGCGCTTTTACATGTTGAAAATGTGCGTTCTTAACCTGCGTTGACTTCAATCTTGCGAGTCTTCGCTTCGCCCGCTTTGGGGAGCTGCAGGCGCAGCACTCCGTCTTTTACGCTTGCCTGGATTTTATCCCGGTCTATCGCATTCGACAGGCGGAAACTGCGCTGGTAATCTCCGATTTCATACTCGTTAAGGTTTAGCCCGTAACCATCCAGGTCTTCCGCTTCGATGTAAGCGTTCAGGGTCAGCATATTTTTCTCAATTGTGATGTCAATTGAATTTTCATCTGTGCCCGGCACATCAACCACCAGGTAAATATTTTCATCGGTCTCATAAATGTCCGCCCTGGGGATAAAGCACATGCATTCGCGCGTCCTTTCGCCGTTCTCGCTTACAGTAATTTCTTGTTTCTGTACTTCTAATGCTTTGGTTTCTTCTGCCATGGGATTTCTCTCCGAATTAATAACTGTTTATATCTTTGTCTCTTTTTCTTATGCGCTCTTGACCGCGATCTTGCGGGGTTTGTCAGCCTCAGCCCGCGGCAGGTTGATTTCCAGAACGCCGTTCGTGAATTTTGCATTCACACTATCGATCTCCACCGGGAAGGGCAGCTGCACTGTCCGGCTGAAATTGCCATAGCCGCGCTCCTGGCGGTGGTATCGGGCGCCTTCTTCCAGCTCTTCGGCCTCGCGGCTTCCTTTCAGGGTCAGGCTGTCGCCCACCACGCTGATGTCCAGCCCTTCGGGATTGATGCCGGGAACCTCAGCGGTGATGATCAGCTCATCTTCATTGGACCAGATATTCAGGGCCGGGAAGCTCGGAGCAGTCCGCATATAGGATGGGTATCCTGAGCTTACCATCCTGTCCATGTCTCTCTGTAAACGGTCAAGTTCTCGCCAAACGGTTGGGATTCTGTAACGTCGGTACATTTTTATCTCCTTTTCTTTATAACTTTATTAATTATTCCTGCTGTATTATTAAATTAATTTGTAGCATACCCATGTTAATTCGCTTGTGTTAGATATCCGTAAACGCTGTGTATGAGGAGTATAAAAGCTGCTGAGCAGCCGGCATGTCTTGCTAAATCTGCGCTTGCGAGTATAATTACTCATCTTTTGTTCATATGGGTGTAATCTCATAGGTGAAGATAGTTTCCTTCCAGGAATTTATTTTTATATTATTTTTCCAGCAGACTGGTTAAAAGAGAGCGCCTTGGACGAGTGCGGGTTATCGACCAGGGGCTCTTTTGTTGTCTCCTGCTTGAAGTAATTTTTGCTGAATTAATCCAATATTCTTAACAAGGAGAATCGGAGATATGAATATTTTAGGATTGGCCAGGCACGGGCTGACGCCGTTTGAGCAAATTGCAATACTGGGAGTGATCGCCACCGCGATCATCAGCCTGATTTACGCCTGGTACTTGCGCAACCGGGTGATGAAGAAGGATAAGGGCACCCCCGAGATGCAGGCAGTCTGGAACGCCATCCGGATCGGGTCAGATTCCTACCTCAACCGCCAGATGAAGACGATCATCCCGGCGGTTGCAGTGCTTACGGTGGTCCTGTTCCTGAGCGTTTACGTGGTGCCGCCCAGCCTTGAAGCCCTGGAGGAGTTCCCTGTTAACACCCAGTTGATCGTCGCGATCGGCCGTACGGTTGCATTCATCATGGGCGCGGTATTCTCGCTGCTGGTGGGCCAGCTCGGCATGCGCATGGCCATTCAGGCAAACGTGCGGGTCGCTTCCGCTTCCCGGCGCGGCTTTAACGAAGCCCTTTCGATCGCTTACTACTCCGGGACCGTGACCGGCATGCTGACCGACGGTCTTGGCCTGCTCGGCGGCACGATAATCTTTATCATCTTCGGGCGCGCCGCTCCGGATGCCCTGCTCGGTTTTGGCTTCGGCGGCACTGTCCTGGCGCTCTTTATGCGGGTCGGCGGCGGTATTTTCACCAAGGCTGCCGATGTCGGGGCGGACCTGGTTGGCAAGGTCGAGGAGGACATCCCCGAGGACGATCCCCGCAACGCTGCAGTTGTTGCCGACCTGGTCGGGGACAATGTCGGCGACTGCGCCGGTATGGCAGCAGATATCTTTGAAAGTTATGAGGTCACCATTGTCTCGGCTTTGATCCTGGGTATCGCCTTGGTCGCAATCGACCCGACCCACAACCTGAAATGGATCGTGTTCCCTCTGATCATCCGCGGCATCGGCGTCATCAGTTCGATCATCGGCACCTTCACCGTTCCGATCTGGGAGAGCTTCCCCCTCAAGTTCCTGCGCGCCCACAATGCCGAAGAGGCCATGTTCCGCTCGTACGAGGTCTCAAGCATCAACACCGTAATTTTCTCCTTTATCTTTGCGATTTTATACGCCGGAGACTGGCGTCTGGCTATGCTGACCGCCATCGGCGTTGGGCTTGCGGTCGCCTTCAACCCGCTTACCTCCTATTTCACCTCTACCCGCCACAAACCTGTCCAGGAGATAAAGGAAGCCACCGACACCGGTCCGGCTACCACCATCCTGCAGGGTCTTTCTTCCGGGATGGAGTCGAGCGTCTGGGCGCTGGTGGTGATTGCAATCGCGTTTGCCTTTGCCCTGATCCTTTACGGGGATGACGGGACCAGTTATGTGCTCTACGCGGTCGCCATGATCGGTATTGGTATGCTCAGCCATACCGGCAATAATGTCGCCATGGATTCTTACGGTCCGATCGCCGACAACGCAAATGGCATCGGCGAGATGGCCTGGCATGACCGCACCGATGAGGAGACCCTCAATGCCCGCCAGATCATGGCTGACCTGGATGCGGTCGGCAATACCACCAAAGCCATCACCAAAGGGATCGCCATCGCCTCAGCAGTGATCGCGGCGGTCAGTCTGTTCGCCTCCTTTATCACAGATGTCAGCCGGGCCCAGGCCTCCCTCGGCTTGACCGAGACCCTCGAATCAATCCGGGTCTCGGATACGCCCGTATTTATCGGGCTGCTGCTCGGAGGCGCTTTACCCTGGATGTTCAGCTCGCTCTCCATCCGCGCTGTTAGCCGGGCTGCGGCTGAGATTGTCCAGGAGGTGCGAGCCCAATTCCGTATCCCGGGCATTATGGAAGGCACGAAGACCCCCGATTACGGGCGGGTGGTCGCCATTTCAACCGCCTCTTCCCAGAAGGAATTGATCCCTCTGGCGGTGCTCGCCATTGTCACGCCCCTGATGCTGGGATTGCTGCTCGGAGTCGAGGCGCTGGGCGGATTCCTGGCTGGCGTTATTTTGTGCGGCCAGCTCCTGGCGGTATTCATGGCGAACTCGGGCGGCGCCTGGGACAACGCCAAGAAAGCCATTGAGGATGAAGTCAGCGACCCAGCTGCGAACACCGGCAAGGGCTCCGAGCGCCACAAAGCCGGCGTAGTGGGCGATACGGTTGGTGACCCGCTCAAGGACACCGCCGGCCCGGCTCTAAATCCCATGATCAAGGTCGTTAACCTGGTGTCCCTGCTGGCCGCCCCCATCCTGGTCCAGTACTATGAACTGGGTGTGGTCGGTTGGATAATTGTCGGGCTGTTTCTGGCTGCCATAATCTGGAGCATTCGCCAGAGCAAAAAGCCGGCTAAACCAATGGACGCCCCCGTCGTGCAGATATCCACCGATTGAAGCTTTCCTGCATTTGCTTCAATCTTTCTAAGAAAAGACCTGAATCCCTCACCGGTAAACTGGGTGAGGGATTTTAATTCATGAACGGTTTTGTAAGTCAGGTTTCCAAACCTGACATCTGTATGAATATTTTAAAATAAATATTTTGGAAATGGTGGGGTGGATTGAGTGGGCCCGGTAGGGATCGAACCTACGACCAAACGGTTATGAGCCGTCCGCTCTGCCGCTGAGCTACGGGCCCGCGATTTTATGGAAAGTGCTGCGGGTGTTTTATTTCCGGTATTGCTAGTTTGATTATAAAATAATACTATTTTTTAGGCAATACGCCCGGGTTTGAAAGTGATGATTGGTTTGATCCCCGTTCAGTCAGTGGGCGATTAAATAAGCTGCCGCCGACCGATTTTCTTGGTCTCTTCCGTAGGGCTGAACTACTCCGAGTCAGAAAAATTTAAGATTGGGTCCGGGCGGCGGCTGAAATATAGGTTACAATTTGTGTGCCGCCGTCCATCTATTTTCCTCCGATAATACGAGCATTGGATGGTGGGCGGCGGCACGATCATTATTGTTACAATATCCGTGCCAGAATCAGGTGTGGGGGAGTATTTTTCAGGATTAATTTAACACTCTGTACACAAATAAAAAACCTCCTGAATGTTGTAAATTCAGGTGGTTTTATGAGCTTAAACCCCATATCCTGGGTTATCAGAGCGGGTGACGGGACTCGAACCCGTGAATGTCAGCTTGGAAGGCTGATGCCTTACCACTTGGCCACACCCGCGTGTCCACCTTATCCTATTATAACTGATCGCGCCGGAAAATTCCATAACGTTCAGCCCGCAGCCTGATAGAGCCCCATTTTATGATACGATTCCTTTAATATACTGGAAATTACTTCCCGGCGGCGGGTCTATCCACAAACCTGTCACATTGCTGGATTGTTGCGGAGCGGTTAATTGTTTAACAAAGTGCTTTTCATCGGCCTCGATTCAGCCGAGCCCAGCCTGATCGAAAAATGGATAAAAAACGGTGACCTGCCCAACCTGAAAAAGCTGTTTGACAGGGGTCTGTACCGCCGGACGGTCCCGGTTGAGAAGATCATGGCGGACCAGTGGATCACGGTCTACTCCGGGAGCGGTGTGGCGGAAAACGGTTATTACAACCGCATTATCTGGTCCCCGGAGCGGATGGCCAGCGAAAAGAAACAGCCGTACGAAGTTGGGGCGCAGCCTTTCTGGCATGCCTTTGGCCGCCGCGACCCTCGCGTGATCGCGATTGATATCCCCTTTTCGACCCACCCAGCCCCCTTCAACGGGATTGAGCTTTACGGCTGGGCCAGCCACGACCGCTTCACAAGGATGTACAGCACTCCCCCGGAATGGCGAGACCGCCTGGTTAAAAAATTCGGCCCTGCCCCTTACTTCAAAGAGAAATTCGCCCCCCACACACCTGCTGAGCTGGCGGATGTCAAAACCAGGCTGGTCAGTTCAGCCGCCAGCGTCTCTAGGCTGGCGAAATACCTGCTCCAGAATGAACCCTGGGACCTTTTTATGGTCGTGTTCGGGGCGACCCACCGCAGCGGTCACAAACTCTGGCCCCTTCCGGATCCTGCTCCGGGAGAGGGCCTATCAGCCCGGAAAAAAGACATCCAAGATATTGCCAGAGATCTAACAGCAATTAAAGAAGTCTACAAGGCCTGTGACAGGGGGGTTGGCGAAATAGTCAATACTGTCGGAACGGCCGCAACCATCCTGGTCTTCTCACCGGACGGTATGGGACCGAACACCAGCCTCAACGAGATCCTGCCGGATATGGTTTCCAGGATCGTTTCCTCCCAAACTAAGGCGGAAGGCCTTTCCCAGCGCCCGCTATTCTGGTCTGGCTTGCGCGAACAAGTGCCTCTGGCCTGGCGCGACGCGGTCAAGAAACGCCTCCCGGAACGGGTGCAGGATTTCCTGTCCTCCTACTGGCGGATGGGTGGAATCGACTGGGCTGTTACACCGGCCTTTGCGGTCGTACCCAGCGACACTGTCGGCCTGGTGCGGGTCAACCTGAAAGGCCGTGAGGCCCAGGGAACAGTCGCGCCCGGGGAGCAGTATGAATCCTGGCTCGCTGCCATTTCAGAGGGGCTGCTCTCTTTCGTTGACGCGGATAGCGGGGCGCCGGTCGTCTCCAGCGTTTTGCGGACTGACCAGCTTGGCTTATTGGGAAAAAGGCTTTCTTATCTACCGGACCTGATTGTAATCTGGGGAGATACGCCTGCCGCCCGGCACAGAGAAATTAACTCTCCTTTATATGGTTCTTTCCCCTGGCCGGCGCCTGGCAGCAACCCGGATTTCAGGAGCGGCAACCACCTGCCGGAGGGATTTTTGTTGGCGGTCGGGGAGGCTTTTAACCCCGGCAGTTCTCTCCCTGAGATCAGGCTGGAGGATATCGCCCCCACCATTATAGAACTGCTTGGCGCAAATATCCCGCCCGCATTGGCTGGAACTTCGCTGCTCCATAATCGTTAAATCGCGCTTGTCCTGTGGTGATTCTAGTACCGGTTGTATCCCCCGCCGCGTCTGCCGCGTCCCTTTTCCTTGCGCTGGCGTGCCAGGTTTACCTTTAACTGGCGGTCTCCCAGCATTGAGCCGTTTAACATCTTGATGGCTGATTCTGCCTCAACCTGGGTGCTCATTTCCACAAAAGCAAAGCCTCTTGAATAACCGGTGTCCCGGTCCTTGATCAAAGTCACAGACTGCACTTCACCTGCCTTTGAAAACAGTTCTTGTATCTCTTCTTCTGTTGCCCGGGTAGGCAGGTTCCCGATATAAACATCAACTTCCATATTTTTCTCCTGAAAGACCGCTGTTGAACAGGGGTCAAATAATCAATAAACGCCCTCCCGGATGGCGGACTGTCGGGCTGTTTTTATACTAATTCCTGAGAGATTCTACCCATTATAACATGCCGCCCAACCAGCCCTGTAATTTCTCGCTCTTATTTGAATATAAAAACATGAGATTATGGATTATAATTATCTAATATCCTGTCTTTCACCCGGACAAAACCTTTTTATCACCTGATAACTGTGACATGATCTGCTTGAACTGCCAGCACCAGAACCGTCCAACCGCCAATTTCTGTATTAACTGCGGAGAACGGCTGGCTGTCACCTGCCTCCACTGCGGTACCAACCTGCCGCTGGATGCCAATTTCTGCGATTTTTGCGGCGCCAGGGTCTCTGGCGAGCTGGACTCTCTGGTCGGGCAATCCGGCTCTGCCGCCGCCGCTGCTGTTTCGCCCCGCGATTCCAGTATCAAAGATCAACCGGATGCGGTTTTAAACCGCTATATCCCCAGGGAGTTGCTGGATAAACTCAAGGCTGCCCGTACAGAGGGGCGCATGGTTGGAGAGCGCCGGGTGGTGACAATGCTGTTTTGTGACATCCTTGGCTCAACTGGCGCGGCCGAACTGCTCGATCCGGAGGATTGGTCTGCGATCATCAATCAGGCCTTCGAGCATATGATCAAGCCGGTTTACCGTTATGAGGGTACCGTGGCTCGTTTGATGGGGGATGGCATCCTGGCGTTTTTTGGAGCCCCGATCGCCCATGAGGACGATCCAAACAGGGCGGTCCTGGCAGGGCTGGATATCCTCTCCGGAATTGCAGACCTGCAGCCTGGTATACAGGACCGCTACGGGATCGATATCAATGTCAGGGTGGGCATCAATACCGGCCTTGTGGTTGTTGGCGCGGTTGGCTCTGACCTGCGCATGGAATATACTGCTCTGGGGGATGCCATTAATGTGGCTGCCCGGATGGAAGAATCCGCCCAACCGGGTACGGTCCTGGTCAGCCATAACACCTACCGTTTGATAAATAATGGGTTCGTCTTTGAGCTAGCTGGAGAGCAGATCGTTAAAGGGCGCCAGGAGCCGGTTTCCACATACCGGGTAGTCAGGGTCAGCAAATCTGGCGAGCCTCACGCCCGGGTTACCGGGATGCATGCGCCCATGGTTGGGCGCGAGCTGGAATTAACCCGCATCAGCCAGGTGCTTGAAGGCGTTGATCAGGGGATCGGTCACATAATCGGAATTATTGCTGAGGCCGGCCTCGGGAAGAGCCGTTTGATCTCCGAGGTAATTTCTGGCTGGCAGGCAAAAAACAGGCCTGTGGTTTTACAGCAGATTAACTGCCGTTCCTACGAGAGCAACCAGCCCTATCGGCTGTTCCGCCGTCTTATACAGCGTCTTATTGCAGTTGAGCCGGATGAGTCCGATGAAAGCAAACTGCTTAAAATCAAAAATTTCCTTGAAGAGCACAGCTCTGAAAAACGCCCTCTGGCTGTTTCCGCCTTTTCCACTCTTCTGGGTCTGAAGAGCGCCGAAGGTGAACCGCTTCTGACCGGAGAGCAGTTCAAACGCGAGCTGTATGCCGCGGTTGAGGGTGTAATTGTGGGCATGTTTGAAAACCAGCCGGGTGTACTGGTATTCGACGACATCCACTGGAGCGATCCCGCCTCGATTGAACTGCTGGAATATTTACTCCCTTTAACAGGCCGGATTCCGCTTGGGCTGGCCTTCTCGCTCCGTCCGGACCACAAAGCCGCAAGCTGGTCTTTGAAGTCGGCGGCTGAAGATCTGCACCGCCACCGCTATACCGAGATCAACCTGCAGCCGTTCTCCTCTGAGGAGAGCGGACTCCTGGTTGACCTCTTACTTGATGGCCCTGATATCCCCGAACCGGTGCGCCTCCGCATTATCGACCGGGCCGGGGGCAATCCGTTGTTTATCGAAGAAATACTGCGCACACTGGTGGACAGCGCTGCCCTGGTTCAGGAAGTTTCTTCTAATGGATCCGGCCGGGATGTCTGGCGGTTCACAGGCAACCCTGAAGAGGCCGCCATACCGGAGAATTTACTCTCACTTTTTACAGCCCGGATTGACCGCCTTGATGAAGATGTCCGCCTTACTTTCCAGCTGGCGGCTGTAATCGGGCGAACGTTCCCTGAACCTGTACTCGCCAGTCTGGTGGACAGCCGGCTGGTAGAAAGCGGTGAACTGCAGCGCCACCTGGAGGAGTTGATGCGCCTCGACCTGGTCAACGAAACCGCCCGCCAGCCCGAATTTGAGTACGCCTTCAGAAATCCGATGATCCAGGAAGCGACCTACAAGTCCATATTAAAAACACGTCGGCGTGAAGTCCACCTGCAGGTGGCGGAAACCATTAAAAAGCTTTACGGGGGGCGCCAGGTCGAACTGGCTCCTCTGTTGGGTTTCCACTTTGCCCGGGCTGGCGAGCACAGCCAGGCTTGTGAAAATTACACTTTGGCTGCTGACAACGCCTACAGCCTGTATGCGAATTCCCTGGCGGTTTCCTTTTACCGTGAAGCGCTGGCTGCTGCCCGTTCCATTCCCGATTTCCAGCCCGAAGGCTTTTTGCATCTGTACAGCCGGCTCGGCCGGACCCTCGAGCTAGAGTCCCATTTTCAGGAAGCGGCTGCCACCTATGAGGAGCAGTTGGACCTGGCTCGCCAGTTAGGCGAACCTTCTCTTGAACTCAGGGCGCTTGTAAGTTTGGGGACCGTGTACTCTGTGCCCAGTGAAATTGTAAATACAGAAAAAGCAGAGCAGCTTTCCAGGGAAGCCCTCGTTCTGGCAGAACGGCTGGAGGATAAAAGCGCCCAGGCTCATATATTGTGGAACCTGATGAACATTTACCGGATCCTGCTCCGCAACAAAGAAGGGGTCGAACTGGCAGAGCGTGGACTGGAACTCGCCCGGGAAAGCGCTGACCGGGAGATCGAAGCCTATATATACAATGACCTGGCCTACGCATATGCCGGGATATTTAAGATCGAAAAAGCCTGTTTCGCTGCAAACCAAGCTGTAAGGATCTGGCGCAAACTTGGTAACCAGCCGATGCTGGTGGACAGCCTTTCCGCTTTGAGTTATGCACATTTTTATTTCGGCCGTTACGACCAGGCGCTTGCTGCCTCCGACGAAGCCCATCGCATCAGCCGCGAGATTGAGAATCCCTGGGGAATTGGCTACAGCCGTTTCTATATCGGTTGTGTTTTTGAGGACCGCGGCTTGATCGATCAGGCAGTCTATGATTATGAGCTCACCGCTTCTATGGCTGAAAAAGCTGACTTTTTGATCGGTCGATTTTGGGGCAACGCCCTTCTAGCGCGCCTTTATGTTGAACTGAATGCCCTCGACCGGGCCCGGGAGATTATTGAAAACGTTGCTGTGGGTGAACAAGAGCTCAGCGGTATCATTGCCACGTTCGCTTCAACAATTACGCTTGGACACGTGGAGTTATTGTTGGCCCGCCGCGAGCCGCAGGAAGCCAGGCGTCTTTTTGATGAATCAGGAGTCGCCCGGCTGGAGCACAGCATCATGACCTGGGATTGGATGCAAACCACCAGCATTAAAATTGCCCTAGGTCTCGGAGATTATGTTGAAGCGGTCCGTAAATGTAAAAATGTGATTGATGAACTGCGTTCATTAGAAAATCGCTCCAAACTCCACCGGATTCTGCTCCTGATGGGCGTCGCTCACCTGCATCTTGGGGAATTCGAGCAATGCTCCGCTGCCCTGGAGGAAGCCCGGGTTATCGCCGATGAATTGGGCGCCCGCTGGAGTTTGTGGCAGATATATGCTGCTCAGTCTCAGGTTGCAGCCTCCCTTGGTGATTCGACCGGTTCGGTTAAACTGCGGGAACAGGCTGCCCGGATAGTTGAGCAGATCTGCGCCCATATCAGCCAGCCGGATTTGAAAGAAAGCTTTTTGAGACGCCAGGATGTGGCAGCCCTCCTGGATGGTTGAATCACCTCTTCGAAAATACTAATTAAATCCGGTTATTCTTGCGCAAGGTTTTACCAGGTTTTTCCTGCCATTAACCGGATTTTTACCCGGATTTATTGGAAATTTAAGCGATTCTTCTTCCCGGTTGGGTATACTACCCGCTTTATAGGATGCTTATGCTGGCAAGCCATTTGCTTTTATGAGTCGCCTGTATATCCCCCGGGAACCAGTCGTAGTATTCCCGCTTCAGGTAAGGTTTTATAAACTTTTTAACGATGTCGAAAAAAATTATTGCAGGATTTTGTCTCCTGCCCATCCTGGCTGGGGCTTGTTTTACGGCTTTTACTGCCGGGTTGTTTTCCTGGAAATACAACCGCCCCCAGCCGGCTGAGCTGAGCGAAGTTTTGTTCAAAGGCGTGACCTACGAGCGAAAAGTTCGGAATGACCCTCATCCGATGGTGATCCATGTTGTCACTGCCAACCTGGCGGAGGACGGGCTTGACCTGCTGGTGACGCCGGGTAGACCCGGGGTGGAGCTTCCCCTCAAAGCCCGCACCACTTCCCAGTTTTTGTCCGAATTCGATCTGCAGGTTGCGGTAAACGGCGATGGATTTGAGCCCTGGTATGACCATTCCATACTGAGATATTACCCCCACCGTGGCGACCCGGTAGATGTGATCGGCTTTGCCGCCTCCAGGGGCAGGGTATATTCAGAGGGGGGTGCCAGCGAGCCAACTCTCTATATCAGCAGTAACAACCGCCTCAGCCTGCACAATCCGATTGGAAGATTGGAGCAGGCCCTTTCCGGCAACCAGCTTTTAATAAATAAAGGAAAGATCGAACCCCAGAAAGACGGCGATATCCAGCCCCGCACCGCGCTGGGGATTGGCAGGAATGACCGCAGGTTGATCCTTGTTGTTGTGGATGGGCGCCAGGCAAACTACAGCCAGGGAGCGACCTTGTTGGAACTTGCTCAGATTTTGCTCGATTATGGAGCCTACCACGCCATAAACCTGGACGGCGGCGGGTCATCCACCCTGGTCGTGGAAGGTTCGCTCGGTCAGCCGCGTGTATTGAACTCGCCGGTTAACCACCGCATTCCTGGTCTGCAGCGCCCGGTCGGCAACCACCTGGGCATCTCCATCAGCCGCTGACCAATCTGTTTCACCAGAGCGGTCTCTTGTGCCGTCTCGGCAGAACCAGCATGATAATCGAGCTGATTACCACCGTCAGGATTACCTCCCGGACGACTCCCAGAGAGAGGTTGCTTAATAAAATGGAGAAACTGTATTCCGGGTCCGGGTAGAAGATCATCGTCCCGATTGCAAACAGCGGGACGACAATAATAAAGTAATAGATTAACACCTGCCCAACCCATAGAGTGATAAAAACAAGTTTCTTTTCGCTGAACCGCCAGGTGACCTTCTTGTAAACGAAGCCGTTGAAAATACCGCCTAGGGTGTGGGCAAGCATGCTGGCGAGTGGGATAGCAGGTTCCGCGATTCCTGCCAGGATTCCGATGATAATGCCGCCGGCTGGTCCGGTCAACGAAGCCCCGATTGTTGTGAAGATTTCTCTTGGGTCTGTCACAACCGGCGTTCCGGGGATCGGGAACGTGATCCCGGCCAGAACCACAGCCAGCGCAGCGCCCCCGAATGCTAACGCTACAATGATCACCTGGGAAGACAGCCACGCCTTTTTTTGTGCTTTGTCGCTGGAGTTTTTGCCGCCTGCTACCTGGACTTCTTCTACAAACGGTTCTTTATCAGGAATTTCTATTGCTTCATGGGGCAGCTCATCAGTCATAATTACACCTCGTGCAGGTAGAGATTCTATCATCTTTATATAATAACGCGGGAGCTGGACCCACTTAACTGCAGGAAAACCCCTGTGTTTTTTGAATAAGAACCGCTCCAATTTTTGCTGCGCTTATCTGGGCTGGAGGTTGGTTAGGCTTTACTGCCGCTTGCTTCAACCTGCGACCTGCGCAAAACGAAAATCCCGAATCCGATCATCCAGGCCCAAAGGAGCACGTATGGCAGGAAAGCGATCTGGGTAGTCCAGAGAGCCCGTGCCAGGAACAATCCAACTGCAAGTATGATGCTTCCCCATCCCAGCCATTTTGGATATATGCCAGCCCCTCTGAAGACGATTCCGGCTGCCAGCAGCATGCTCCCGTTTGAAATCCAGGAGGTAGCAAAGTTAAGGTTGCCCTCGTCGAACAGCAGCCGTGCAACCTGCGGATCCAGCCCTTCATTCACCCGGAACAATGCCAGCTCCCAGCCTCCGCTGTTGAACGCCGCCGCGGTCACCAGACCCGAACCGGCCGCGATGAAAGAAATCCAGCCCGGCTCCCCCTCTGCTTTGCGCAGTTCGCGCCATAACGCCCCTATGAACCATAAAAACGCGATGGCGGAAAGCGCGCTCAGGTACCCGGCGATCTCTGTAAAGGCCGGGTTTCTATTCTGGAAGAACCTCAGGATTTCTGCCGCCGGGGCGTTAAATGCCGGTTCCCTGCCCCCGAACTGGATCAAACCCTGCGAAATAAGTTGGATGATCGGGTAGGCGATTGCGCCCAACGCCCCCCATTTAATATAGCGGTCATTCATATCAACTCCTTTTGCTGAATAGGATAAGGTGGCTGAAAGTGTAAACTCCCCCTTGTCCCGCTGTCATGGGCAGGATGTCACGTTCAAGCCGGGAAATTTTCCCGCCCCTCCCGGGTCAGCCCGGCCGGTCATTGCACTCTGGATTTCCGGTTTGCCTCACCTTGCACAACAGGGGGATAAACCCCCATCAATTTTGCGATTGAAAGTATAATGCTTCGAATTGAAATTTCTGGCTGCTTATGCCCCTTTTTTTTTAATTTGTACACCGGAGTTTAAAGCAGCTAGCCTGGGAGCCGCTAATGCTTGTCATTCTCAAGCCAAACACAGACGAAGAATCGCCTCAATTCAGGCAGACCTGGGATTATCTGAGCGGGCTGCCCGATATAAAGCTCAAGATGCATAAGGTGATCGGTAAGCAGCAGGTGTTGACTGAGATTTACCTGATCGGCAACACCTCCCAGGTTGACCGCAAGCCGGTCGAAGCCCTGCCCGCGGTCGAACGGGTGATCAAAATTTCGGAAGCCTACCGAATCCTTGGCCGCCACAGGTCAAGCGACCGCACCGTCGGATTTGACTACAATGGAGTCCATTTTTCCCAGGATAACCTCAATATTTTTGCCGGTTTGTGCGCGGTTGATTCGCGTGAGAGCGTCGAAGGCATGCTGAAAGCGCTTGCCGGACACGGTCAGGTCTGCACCCGCATGGGCGCATACAAGCCGCGTACCAACCCCTATTCATTTCAGGGGTTGGGAAAGGGCTGCCTGCCGGATGTATTTGAACTGGCTGGCAAATACGGAATTAAGGTGGTCGCTATGGAGGTGACCCACGAAAAGCACATTGAAGAGATTGATGAGTGCCTCCGGGACTGCGGCCGCCCGACCGGCGTGATGCTCCAGATCGGTACCCGCAATGCCCAGAATTTTGAACTTCTGAAAGCCATCGGGCGCCAGCACCAGTACCCAGCCCTTCTGAAGCGCGGCTTTGGGATCACCTTGAGCGAATCGCTAAACGCCGCCGAATACCTCGCCAGTGAGGGAAATTCGGATGTCGTCTTCTGCCTGCGCGGTATGAAGACCGCCTTCGGAGAACCTCACCGCAATTTTGTCGATTTTTCCCACGTACCGGTTGTCAAACGTCTGACCCGTATGCCGGTTTGTATCGACCCTTCCCACTCGGTCGGCTCGCGCATGCGTTCGCCGGACGGGCTGCTTGAGATTTTTCATGCCACCGCCCAGGGTATCATCGCCGGCGCTAACATGGTCCTGGTCGATTTTCATCCCGACCCGTCCAGGGCTCTGGTGGATGGTCCCCAGGCTTTGCGTCTGGAGGAATTACCCCTATTCCTGGAGGATATCCGCATCGTCCGGGAAGCCTACCTCAAGCGCTGCGAGCTGGCGCGTGGTAGCGCCTGAGTTGTATATATCGGGTTAAATTTTCCCCTTGATTTTGTGGTTATTACACTCGTGGGTCAAAAACCGGCTCCCGCATGCCCTGGAGGGGCTTCATCGCCAGGATCAGTCTGTTTCTTGAGATGTCAAAGAGACTCTGATCGTCTGCGCTTGTGCCCAGGCAGGTCCTGAGTACCCACTGATTCTCCCCATTGAAATTTTCCCAACCCTCCCCCCATACTTTTCGGGGTTTTTTCCGCATCCATGCGCCTGTTCCGTTAATATTCGCCTCATAATCATCGATCGCTTTGTGCTCCACCCTGGCAGCTGCTGTAATCTTTAGTTGCAGGATGTTGCCATGTTTGAAGCCTTTCAGGCGGAAATCGTTGGGCAGAGTAAATGGAAGGACACCCTTCTTTTCCTCCTGCAACAGCAGTACACTGGCTCCCACCAATTCATTTTTTATAAATTTAATAGTCTCCCCTGCCGTCCTCGTCCTGCCTGTTGGATCAAGCCTGATGCTGCGCTCAATGAAATCCGCAAAAAGGTGTCTTCCGTCTGTTGAGATGCCGGAGTGTGCCAGTGTGCAGGCTGAGCCATCATCGTCAACCGCATTGAAGGAAAGGGTGCTGAAATTATCATATCCAAAAATATTATTCTTGACCGCTTTGCGGCTGTAGGCGTGCGGAGCCGCCCTCGATGTGGGAATCACCTGGTTTTTGTTTGTGATGAAAATTAGCAGGATATGTTTCCGGTGGTCAGCCAGATTGATGTAATCATAAAATCCGTCTCCCAGAATCAAACCGTCCACAACTCTGGGCTGGTCTTGCTCATCCGTCAACCCATTGTCTGCCTGCTCCACCCTGGCGGATTCCTGGCTGCCCGCGGCTTCCGGTCTGATGGCTGAAATTTCTTTTGCGGTCCAATCGGTAGGGATGCTTGCACGTGGGACAGCCGTCTCCAGGGCTGGGATGTTTTCGATTGAATATTCCTGGACCGATTCAGAAAGCCTGATAAAGGATTTGAGCTGTGCAAATAGGTAGTATCCGAATCCAACCGGAATCCCAAAGCTGCCCGACACAAACAGCAGCTTTAAGAAGTCTCGCCTGGACAACTGCGCTTGTTGCTGGGAGAGTTCCTTGTTTTTTCTCAAAATCTTGCTGGTTACTACCTTCCGCCGGTGTAATTAAGAGGGTTCCCGCCTCCGGGTGAATAATATCAAAATGATAAACAGGCTTACCGCACTGATGGCACCGGCAAGGATCGCGTTCTGCAGGAAATTTTCTCCCCCAAATCCTTCATCCCCGTTTCCGCCGTTGACCGGGCACTCTTCTATCGTGAACTGTCCATCGGGATCGCCCTCAAGTTCATACCCTTCGTCTGCCTGGGCGGTGTAGGTGTAATCGCCGGGTTCCAGCTCCATCGTTACCGTCTCTTCAATTTCAAACTGGGCGTTATTCAATTTACCTATTTCAAAACTCTCGTTTGGTCCCTCGATTGTCAGGGTCACGTGGAAAACCGTGAAGGTAACATTTTTCTTGCCGGGGTCCCAGCACAGGGGATCGATTGAATATGTCGCAAATTGCTCATAATCGCACGGCCCGTGTGACAGGTTAAAATTACCGCCATAAGCGTCATAAATAACGGCAGTTGCATCAGTAGGGTATACGCCGTCAACGAGATGAGAATAGCTGTAAAAGTGTAAAACTGTAGCGGTCACCGGTTCACCCAGCGCAACAGTTTCTGTTGCGCCATTTGACCAGTAAATTGTAATTTCAGCTGGTATCGGGGATTGGTTTTTATCCACTCCATTGATTATGAAATGCCATTCTGTTGTGTCACACTCATGCCCATCAGGTTCCAGAGTTGGTTCCCTCACATGGATAATTTTTTGGGCGTATGCGGGAGTGGTCATGATGAGTGTCAGCGAAAGCAGGATACCTGCCGCTATAAAAAATTGGGTTCTTTTCATAAAACGTCTCCTTTTTCCGGACAAACCGCCTAATCAAAAAAAGTAAAATTCTTAGTAACTGACTGTTAAAAGTGTTGCAAGATTTGTGCTTAATAGTGGATAATGTTAAAAGAAAGCATCCTGCAGGGATGAGTGAGCTGTAATAACCGTGTTCAGGTAAATGGACCGGTGGTTCATCTTGGTGGGAGCACCGGAAGGATAAATGGTCCGGTTTAGAATAAATCTCAGGTGTTCACTATTGGCGATTTCAGAAATAACCAGCATTGTTGATTTTGATGAAAAGTATGCCCAAGAAATTCGGCGCATCCGTAATGCGGTCTTCACCGCTGAACAGGGCATCCTGGAAAGCATCGATTTCGACGGTCAGGACCGGGACGCCGCCCATGTCCTTGTTCAGCATGCAGGGGTATACGCCGCTACCGGGCGGATGCTCCCCGATGGGCATATCGGTCGTCTGGCGGTGCTGAGTGAATACCGCCGCCGGGGGCTGGGTGAAAAAGCTCTCCAGGCGCTGGTGGAGCACGCCCGCTCCGCCGGCCTGCAGTGGGTATACCTGGGCGCCCAGATTCAGGTGGTCGGCTTTTACGAAAAACTCGGCTTCACACCCTGCGGCGGACCTTTTTTCGAAGCCGGCATCCAGCACATCCAAATGCAGCTTTTTCTATAATCCTGGATTATGTCACCGCCAGCAGGATGTTTAGCATCCGAAGAAGCGATCCTCCAGATTTTTTATAAATCAAATAATGGCCTCCCAGTGCGTTGCACTTGCTTTTATAGTGCGCTGCCCTTTTTCTACCTCCCCGTCATTTACGCCTCAATATCAAACATATCGAAGGAACCTATTCATTTTTATGCCAGTATCAGCGATTTAAACCAGGCAGATTTCCGCTCCCACCTGCTGTATATTCCGTAATCGCGAGGCGGATCGTTCACGATCCAACGAAGCGATCTTCCTGATATTTTATAAATTAAATAATATAATGGTGGGAAATGCGGTCAGATCTATCCCTTATAAGGAGCAACAAAATGCGCAAACTCAAATGGGGCATCCTCAGCACCGCCCTGATCGGAACCGAAAAAGTAATACCCGGCATGCAGCGCGGCGAGCTGTGCGACATCCTCGCCATCTGCTCGCGCGATCTCCAGAAAGCCCAATCCGCCGCTGCGGACCTGGGGATCCCGCGCGCATACGGGTCCTACCAGGAACTGCTCGACGACCCCGAAGTGGAGGCGGTCTACAATCCGCTCCCCAACCACCTGCACGTGCCCTGGTCGATCAAAGCCCTCCAGGCTGGCAAACACGTCCTGTGCGAGAAGCCGATCGCCCCCACCGTCGCCGAAGCCCAGCAGTTGCTAGAAGCCGCCCGGGAACACCCCGACCTCAAAGTCATGGAGGCTTTCATGTACCGCTTCCACCCCCAGTGGGTCTACGCCCGCCAGCAGATCCAGACCGGCGGAATCGGCGAACTGCGTGCCGTCCAGACTTTTTTCTCCTACTACAACGACGATCCGCATAACATCCGCAACATAGCCAGCATCGGCGGCGGGGGCTTGCTGGATATCGGTTGCTACGCCGTCTCGCTCTCGCGCTTTATCTTTGGGGCTGAGCCCGGGCGGGTCTCCGCTCTGGCAGAGTTCCACCCCGAATTCGGCACCGATGTGCTGGCCTCCGCCATGCTGGTCTTCGAAAACGGAACCTCCACCTTCACCTGTTCGACCCTCAGCCAGGGCTACCAGCGCGTCCTGATCATGGGCACCCGCGGCTGGATCGAGATCGAGATCCCCTTCAACGCCCCGCCTGATAAGCCCTGTCGCCTGCTGCACAACCGGGCCGGCGAGACCAGGGAAGTGCTCACCGAAGCAACCGACCAGTACACCCTCCAGGGCGACCTCTTCTCGGAAGCCGTCCTGCTGGATGCGCCCGTCCCCACCCCCATCGAGGATGCTGTCTCCAACATGCGCGTCATTGAGGCCATCTTCCACAGCGCTGAATCCGGGAGGTGGGTGGAGATCTAGTTTTTGTCATCGCGAGGCGGATCGATCCCGATCCAACGAAGCGATCTGGTTTTCCTTTTTCAGTGTCCTCCCCTTGTCATCCCTATGCCCGTTTTGGATAACCACCCACGCCAGAGCGTGTCGTTGCGAGGAGTGGCGCAAGCAGAGCCCGTTGCCACCCAACCAACATAACTCTGCCATTCCGCCTTTATCACCATCGAAAAAACGACGAAGCATACTTTTTTCTTTCCCTTACTGTGCTTTTACCCGCTGCCCCAAACCAAACCGCCTCATTGTAAAAATCCCCACATGCGAACCAGTCCCGAACCCTCCCCGGAAATCCAGGTCCTGACCATCTCCGAAGACTGCATCGAGGGTTACTGCGCCTGTCCGGACGCAGTCGCCCGAGAGCGCCTCTACTTGGGCTTTGTTGAGGCGCCTCCCCTCGAATCCACCCGCGGGTTTGTGCGCGGGGTCATCGCTGACGGCATCCCCCAGTTCGTCGCGGTTGTGGGTGAACAGGTCATAGGCTGGTGCGATGTCCTCCCAATGAAGATGGAAGGTTTCACCCACTGCGGCGAGCTTGGCATGGGCGTCTGCCGCGCTTACCGGGGGCAGGGGATCGGCCGCCGCCTATTAACCGCCGCGCTTGCCAGAGCCCGGGAATTTGGATTGGAGCGGGTCGAGCTGGAGGTCTTCGCCTCCAATACCCCTGCCGTCAGGCTATACCAATCCGAGGGCTTCCTGCTCGAAGGGGTCAAAGGGAAAGTCCGCTTCCTCGACGGCGTCTACGACGACCTGCTTATGATGGCGAAGTTTATTTAAGGTTTCTCCGCTGCGTGTTTTCGCAAGGAGGGCAAAGCCCGGTGAAGCGATCTTAGTTCCTTGAATTAGAATTGAATGTTTTGGTAATGATTTGATCAAATTAAAATATGGTTTTATATTAAAATGAATTTGTTCTGACAGGAACAGGCAGAATGAGCAAATCAGAAACGCCAATGACAAACTGGAATAGAAACTAGGTTGGGGGAACATTGATCGAAGAATTTCCTGTTGTACAGCAAATCGAAGAGCAGGGTCAACTTCTTAATGATAGCTAATATTGTAAATGTTTATACTGTATGAGCAAACTCGAAGATCTTAAACCGGATCTTAATGTGAAAGGCATAATTCCAGGTCAGCCAGTAAAAATATTGGATGTCAGGTGGCGTGGAGTTGACACTATCGAAATCGTTTATAAGGATTTTGAGGGAAATCCAGGCTCCCAGCTCCTTTTTAGAAATGACGAATCAAAACTAGAAGTTGAAAATGGAAACCGTAAATGGACTTTTTCCGCCGACGGTGAGCTGTTTCGCTTGGTTGCCGAAGCCTATCGAATCCACCTTGCACACCTGTTCGATCCTGTTCTTGCAGTCCACACCTCCCTGATTGAACCTCTCCCGCACCAGATCACCGGGGTTTACGGCGATATGCTCCCTCGCCAGCCGCTCCGTTTCCTTCTGGCTGACGACCCCGGCGCGGGCAAAACCATCATGGCAGGCTTATTGGTCAAAGAATTAATGGTGCGCGGTGATGTCCAGCGCTGCTTGGTCTGTGTGCCTGGTAACTTGGCAGCCCAGTGGCAGGATGAGCTCTGGTTTAAGTTTCAGCTTCGTTTTGAAATCCTCACTCGTGAATCCATAGAAACTTCGGTCAGCGGCAACCCATTTCTTGAAAAGGACTTTCTGATCATCCGCCTGGACCAGGCTTCCCGCAGTGATGATATTCAGGAGAGACTCCGTCGTGTTGAATGGGATATGGTGATTGTGGATGAAGCCCATAAGATGTCCGCCCACTTCTGGGGCGGAGAACTTCAGGAAACCAAGCGCTATAAATTGGGCAAGCTGCTGCGTGAGACTACCCGCCATTTCCTGCTTTTAACTGCCACGCCTCACAATGGCAGAGAGGAAGACTTCCAACTTTTTATGGCATTGCTTGACCAGGACCGCTTTGCTGGTCGCTTCCGGGCTGGCGTGCATGAGGTGGATGTTTCAGACCTGCTCAGGCGCATGGTAAAGGAGGACCTCAAAAGATTTGATGGTCGTCCCTTATTCCCGGAACGGCGTGCATATACTATCAATTATCCTTTATCGCCTGGCGAACTGCGCTTATACGAAGCTGTAACAGAATATGTTCGGGAAGAGTTTAATCGCGCTGACCGTTTGGATGATGATAAACGCAAAGGGACGGTAGGTTTTGCGCTGACAATACTGCAGCGCCGCTTGGCTTCTTCACCTGAGGCGATCTACCAGTCTTTGAAACGCCGCCGCGCCCGCCTTGAGGCGCGTATCGCTGAACTCGATAAAATCCAGCGGACGAATGCGTATCCAGTTCCCGAAGAAATTTTCTTGGATGAGGAACAGCTCCAGGACCTGGATGATTCGCCTGCGGATGAGTTGGAGGATGTTGAAGAGCATGTGCTCGACAGCGCCACAGCTGCCCTCACAAGGGCTGAATTGCAGGCTGAAATATCCACCTTGGAAGCGCTTGAAAAATTGGCTTACGGGCTGCGTCATAGCGGAACGGATCGTAAATGGGAGGAACTTGCTGCGATCATCCAGGATGAAGAGCGCATGCTGGATAGAGACGGAAATCGGCGAAAGCTGGTGATATTTACTGAGCACCGCGATACATTGAACTACCTGCTGGAGCGCATCAGCGTTCTTTACGGGCGACATGATATGCTGGTTAGCATTGACGGGAGTGTACCCCGGGATAAACGGCGTGCTGTCGAAAACCGCTTCCTTTACGACCCTGATGTTTATTTTCTGGTCGCGACGGATGCAGCCGGCGAGGGGATTAACCTCCAGCGCGCCAATTTGATGATCAATTATGATCTTCCATGGAATCCGAACCGGTTAGAGCAGCGCTTCGGGCGCATTCACCGCATCGGGCAGAAGGAGGTTTGCCACCTCTGGAACCTGGTGGCAGGGCAGACCCGCGAGGGCTATGTTTATCACCGTCTCCTGAGCAAACTGGAAGCCGAAGGACAGGCCTTGCAGGGCAGGGTTTTTGATGTGCTCGGGGAACTCTTCCAGGCAGAGTCGCTGCGCGAATTGCTCGTGGAAGCTGTTCGGTATGGCGACCTGCCGGAAGTGCGCGCCAGGCTTGAACAAGCTATCGATAACAGCCTCGACCAGGAGCGTGTCCGCGAGTTGCTTGAGGCTCGCTCCCTGGCATCGGAGAATCTCGATACCTCCCGGATTGAACGCATTCGCGCCGAAATGGAGCGGTATGCAGCCCGCCGCCTGCAGCCCCACTATATCGAATCTTTTTTTCTGAAGGCTTTTGAATTTCTGGGCGGTACGATCCGCCAGCGCGAACCCGGTCGTTTCCGGGTCAATTATGTCCCTGCCCGTGTTCGCCATCGTGCCAGGGATCTTGGCACAGTGGTTCCTGTACTTGACAAGTATGAACGGATCTGCTTCGACAAAGATCTGATTAGTCAGACCGGAACGGCGCAGGCCGATTTTGTCTGCCCGGGTCACCCCCTGCTTGAAAGTGTGATCGATTTACTGCTCGATACTCACCGTCAGATGCTTCAATCGGGGTCTGTCCTTCTCGATCCGATCGATTCTGGTACATTGCCTCGCGTGATGTTCCTTTTGGAGCAGGACATCCAGGATGCTTCCGGGTTGGATGGCGGGAGAAAACGGCTGGTTTCGCGCCAGGTCCACTTTGTGGAAATTTCTGAAAGCGGTCAAATCCGCCTTGGGGGAAGCGCGCCCTATCTCGATTACCGGCCGCTATCAGCTGGAGAGTTCCAGCTCGCCGCAGATTTGCTGCGGGCTGAGTGGTTGGAAAGCGAAGGTCTTGAAGGCAGGGTGCTGGACTACGCTGTTCAGAATCTGGTCCCTCGCCATCTTGAGCGCGTGCGCGCAGAGAGGGAGAACCGGATTGATAAAATCCTTGTAGCTGTTCACGAGCGTCTTACAAAAGAGATCAACTACTGGGACCGGCGCGCTGCTGAGCTGCGCCTGGAGGAAAAAGCCGGCAGGTCCCGTGGGGGCATTAACGCCTCCAGGGCCCAGGCTCGTGCCGATGAGATGGCCGCCCGTCTCGAAAAACGATCACGCGAGCTTGAATCTGAACGCCAGGTATCGGCGGTCCCTCCCCGAATTATTGGGGGCGTCCTGGTAATCCCGGCTGGCCTGGTTATTAAAACCGGGGATTGGACTGAAATCAGGGAGACTCGTATCTCAGAAGCTTCTGCCATGCGCGCTGTTATGGAGAAGGAGATAAATCTGGGCAATCATCCGGTTGATGTCAGCGCCGACAACCTCGGCTACGACATCGAGAGCCTCGACCCCCGCACCGGCAAATTGCGTTTTATTGAGGTGAAGGGGCGCAGGCCCGGCTCTGATACGATTACCGTCACCCGCAACGAGATCCTGACCGGGATCAACAGCCCCGAGGGCTACATCCTGGCGGTTGTTTTTGTTCAGGATGGGGCAGGCTCTGATCCGGTTTATATTCGCGAACCCTTTGGAGCCGAGCCCGATTTTGGAGTGACAAGTGTGAATTACCAGATTGACAAATTGCTGCCAAAGAGTTCTGAACCTCAACTGTGATTTATATTGGCGATAAAATATTTAAACAGGCACCGAAATGACCTACTGTAAAAAATTAATCGAAGTTGCCCTGCCTCTTGAAGCGATCAACAAAGCCAGCGCCCGCGAGAAGTCCATTCGCCACGGCCACCCAAGCACCTTACATCTCTGGTGGGCCCGCCGTCCGCTTGCCGCTTGCCGGGCTGTTATATTTGCATCATTGGTTGATGACCCGGATGACCCGCATGCTAACCCGGAGTTCGTGCAGGCTTGTAAAGCTCTTCCAAAAGGAGTTAATGCTTCCGCAAATGACACCCCCCGTCAGCGTTTGTTTGATTTTATCGAACGCCTTGTCCAGTGGGAGAGCACCACAGATGATGATGTGATTGGCAAAGCCCGCGAACTGATCAATATCGCCACGGATGGAAACCCGCCTCCGCTTTTGGATCCATTTGCCGGTGGCGGTTCTATTCCATTGGAAGCCCAAAGGCTTGGTTTGGAAGCCCATGCCAGTGATCTTAACCCGGTTGCGGTGATGATCAATAAAGCCCTCATCGAAATCCCGCCTTTATTTGCAAATATGCCTCCTGTAAACCCTCGCGACCGTAAAGGCACTGGTGAGGGAGCTCACTGGAGAGGTGCTGCGGGTTTAGCTGCTGACATTCGTTATTATGGGGAATGGGTGCAGAAAAAAGCTTTTGAAAAAATCGGTTACTTGTTCCCTAAATTCAATGGTGAGGTTGTAATTGCTTGGTTGTGGGCACGTACTGTGAAATGTCCAAATCCTGTCTGTGGTGCACAAATGCCTTTATTAACTAGTTTTTGGTTGAGCAAAAATAAAGAAAATGCATCTTGGTTAAAACCAAAAATCAATAAAGAACGTAAATTAGTTGAATTTGAAATTCAATCGGGATCGGGAGCCCCAAAAGAATCGGTGAAAGTTGGTCGTGGAGCGAATTTTCGTTGTTTAATTTGTGGTCAAACTGCTAATGAAAAAAATATCAGGGATCAGTTTGTAAAAAAGAAGGATGGGAAACAACTTATTGCGATTGTTACAGACGGTGAAAATCAAAGAAATTTTTGGGTACCGGATGATAAGTATCAACTAATCGATGATCTTGTGGAAAATGTTTGGATACCACCACAAGAGATGGATCAAAATAATAGCAATTTGGTCAGTGGTAGAGGTTATGGTGTAAAGTATTGGTCTGAACTTTTTACAAACCGTCAACTAATAACTCTGTCCACTTTATGCACCATTCTTAGCGAGGCGCAGAATCAAATATTTAGTGATGCTGTTTTATCGGGAATGTTTAAAGATGATATTTCTTTACATTGTAGTGGCCATGGGGCATATGCATACTCTGAAGGACTTCGAATATATCTTGCATTTGGGATAAGTAGAATTGCCAATACTCTATGCAAATATTCCCGCTGGACTTCTGTCAGGCAGCAAACAGTAACAGCATTTGCGCGACAAGCACTTCCAATGACTTGGGATTTTCCTGAAGTTAATCCCTTTTCAGGAGCTGCTGGTGATTATCTAATATCTATTTCCTCAATTGCTAATGCAGTACAGAAATTACCAGCAGCGGTTCGAGGTTATAGCAATCAAATTGATGCGGTTGAGTTAGAGTTCAATACCCCATTTTTTTTATCAACTGATCCTCCTTACTATGACAATATTGGTTATGCAGATCTTTCTGATTTTTCGTATATATGGTTGCGTAAAAGTTTAGGCAATGTTTTTCCGAATATCTTTAGTACTTTACTTGTTCCAAAAGAAAAAGAAATTGTAGCTATGTCTCATAGATTTGATGGTGATATTAATGCTGCAAAAGATCATTTTGAGCTGGGGTTAAAGAAAACGTTTGTAAACATGAGGGAACAAATAAAGCCAAAATTCCCAATTACGGTTTATTATGCTTTTAAACAAGAAGAATTGATTGTAAACGAAGGCGCATCTAGTACAGGTTGGGAAGTTATGTTAAATAGTTTGATTGATTCTGGTTTTGTTATAGTTGGCACATGGCCTATTCGGACTGAGTTAAGCAACAGATTGATTGCATCTGATGCCAATGTACTTGCGTCATCAATTGTTCTGGTTTGTTTACCGCGTTTTCATAAAGCTACAATAATTTCACGAAGGGATTTCATTAAGAAACTGAACAATGAAATTCCCTTGGCATTGCACGAGATGCAATCAGGAAATATTGCTCCCGTTGATTTTGCACAGGCGAGCATTGGTCCAGGCATGTCTGTTTTCAGCCGTTACAACAAAGTCCTTGAGCCGAACGGCGAACCAATGACGGTTCGCACCGCCTTACAATTAATTAATCACGAACTCGATTCTTTTCTTTCTGAACAGGAGGGGTATATTGATACCGATTCACGCTTTGCAATAGCCTGGTTCGAGCAATTTGGTTTTAAGGAAGGCCCGTTTGGTCAGGCGGATGTGCTCGCCCGCGCAAAAAACACCAGCGTCGACGGCCTGGTTTCCGCCGGCGTGCTCGAATCGGGCGCGGGCAGGGTCCGCCTGCTGCACTGGTCCGAGCTCGACCCCGGCTGGGATCCCTCCACCGACCGCCGCCTGACCGCCTGGGAGGCTGTCCATCACCTTATCGCTCGATTAGACGCCCACGGGGAGGAGGGCGCGGCTCTGCTGCTGGCGAAAATGCCCTCTGATCTGGCGGCTGAATCCCGCCAGCTGGCTTACCGACTTTACAGCATCTGCGACCGCAAGAGCTGGGCAAAGCACGCCCGCGACTACAATGCCCTCGTCATCTCTTGGGGCGCCAGCCAGGAACAGGCCAGAGAACTACGCGACCGCTATCAGCAGTCCGAATTATTTAAATAACAATTCCGCTCGTAGTAACGACTTCAGTCGTTACCAAAAAACAAATAAGACTCACAAAAACGACTAAAGTCGTTACTACCAACAAAAGCTCATACCTAATACATTATCGTCTCACCAGAATGTACAGATACCGCAAACTCACCCCTCAGCAGAAACGTGAGCTCGTTCAGGAGCGCATCCGCCAGGGGAATCCCGCCCACCAGCCCCCGCACCCGGTCCGAGGCCAGCTCTACTATCTCCTCACTGCCGCCTGCTACGAACACAAACCGCATCTGAACAGCCCTCCCAGGCGTGATCATCTCCAGACCCTTTTACTCCAAGAATTTTCCATACCCGGAATTGAAATATCTGCCTGGGTGGTGCTCCCTAACCACTACCATATCCTAGCAAAAGTTGAAACTTTCGATGTTCTTGGAATAATCTTCCAGAAAATCCACGGTTGCACGTCCCGTGAATGGAACATTGAAGATGACACCCTCGGCCGTAAAGTATGGTATCGCTACAGCGACCGTGCCATCAGGTCTGAGCGCCATTACAACGCCACCTTGAACTACATTCATTACAATCCCGTAAAACACTGTGGTGTGTCCTCTCCCAATGAATGGAAGTGGAGCAGCCTGTTCTGGTATTATGAGGACAGGGGATCCCAGTGGCTGCGCGACCTCTGGCAATGCTATCCTCTGAAGGATTACGGCAAAGGATGGGACGATTTTTAACCATTGTTATTATTCAAAGTTCGTAGTAACCACTTCAGTGGTTATCAATGTTCGTAGCAACCATTTCTAGGGCAATCAGTGTTTGTAGTAACCACTTATGTGGTTAAAAAAGAAATAAAATGCCATTTCGAAATATTGATCGTAATTCAGTCCTGGATTGGCTAATCGATTATTCAGATTGGGCCGAACAATCCGATGGCCCATCTTATGAATACTGCTTTTTCGAAGATGTTGTTCTGCATGGTGAAAATTTGCGCGGCTATGTTTTAAAGTACATCAATTTCAGTAATGCCGATTTGAGCGGGGTTGACCTTCGTGGCGTTGATCTCACACGCGCAACCTTAAAAGGTGTAAATCTACTAGCCGCAAAATTATCTGAGACCTGCTTGAAAAACGCTGATCTTCGAAATGCAGATCTGCGTGACGCTGACTTCCGTCTTGCAAAGCTTCACAATGCTGATTTAAGAAACGCAAAAATTGATGGTGCCGATTTCAGTTTTTCGTATTTGATCGGAGCTGACCTGCAGGGAGTCTATAAATTAAATGCAAATTTTTATAAAACCAGGTTCTAAATACAAGGAGGATTAATCATGGCGATCAGCAACCGAGAACGTGTCGGGCGTGTGATGGAAGCCCTGAAAGAGGGTCTTGGTCCTTATATCCTGCGCGAATACCGGATGGTCTATAAAGGTGAATATGTCGATGAAATTGGTTCCGTTTTGTCTTTCACCGGCCATCCCGGGTTGCCTCAATCTGCCAGGTCGGATGGAAAAGCACTGCTCTCCTCATTGGATACCCAGGCTTGTTTCAACTTGATGTGGCGCCGTTGGACTGATGTATTTCAGGAAAAACTGGGTTTTACTGCCCGTTCATATGTAAGTATCCTTATTGATGCCCGCAATAAATGGGCCCATCAGGAGCCTTTCACCAACGAGGATGCTTACCGGGCTGCTGATACGGCTGCCGAGTTGTTGAAGTCCGTCAGTGCCGGGGAACAGGCAAAAAAGGTCAGGGAGCTTGCGAGCGAACTGCTGCGGCTGCGATTTGACCAGGAAGCCAAACGTTCCCAGCGCGACGCTGTCCCGGAAACCGTCGAAACCACTACCACAACCGGCTTGAAACCCTGGCGTGATGTAACCCAACCTCACCCGGATGTCTCAAGCGGCAAGTATATACAGGCTGAATTTGTAGCTGACTTCGCTCAGGTATTAACAGGTAGTGCAGAACCTGAATACCAGCAGCCGGTTGAGTTTTTTAACCGCACCTACCTTACGGAAGGTTTGCTGGGTATGCTTGTGACTGGTATCAAGCGCCTTACCGCTCAGGGCGGCGATCCGGTTGTCCAGCTCCAGACTGCCTTTGGGGGCGGTAAGACCCACAGTATGCTTGCCCTTTACCATCTGTGCAGCGGGGAAATTAAGTTGAGCGATTTCTCTGGTGGGGAGCGAATCGCAGCCCAGATCGGAGATGTTGATCTGCCGGAAGCCAACATCGCTGTTTTGGTGGGCACTGATCTGAATCCTTCCGAACCGAAAAATTACCCGGGGGTGATGGTGAACACCCTCTGGGGTGAGATCGCATACCAGTTGGGTGGCGAGGAAGGCTACCGGATTGTTGAAAAGGCTGACCAGAAAGGCGTCAGCCCGGGCGCAAATGTCCTCAGCCAGGTTTTTGACAGGTTTGGCCCCTGCTTGATAATCATAGACGAGCTGGTAGCTTACGCCCGCAACATGTACAGAGTGGAAGGGCTTCCAGCCGGGTCGTTTGATTCATTGATGACTTTTGTTCAATCTCTCACCGAGGCGGTCAGGCGTTCGGATGATTCGATGATGTTGATCTCTATCCCTGAATCGGATATTGAAATTGGAGGCGATGCCGGTCGCACCGCCCTGAATACAATATCGCACATTGTAGGGCGAATTGAATCGGTATGGAAACCGGTTACAGCCGCCGAGAGCTATGAGATTATCCGCCGACGGCTCTTTTCTTCCAGCATTGATTATGCTGCTCGCGATGCGGTTGTGGAGGCGTTTGGCACGATGTATCGTGATAATCAGGGGGAATTCCCGGGTGGGGTGTCGGAAAGTGATTATCTGGACAGGATAAAGTCCGCCTATCCGATCCACCCCGAGCTCTTTGAGCGGTTATACCAGGATTGGTCCACTCTGGAGCGCTTTCAGCGCACCCGCGGCGTGCTCCGTTTTATGGCCGCCACAATCCACCAGCTCTGGTCTCGTGGAGATCCATCCCTGTTGATATTGCCCGGTACGGTACCTTTAGATTCTTCCACAGTCCGGGATGAGTTGCTCCGATATCTGGTGGATTCATGGGATGCAGTCTTCGATACCGATGTTGACGGCACCGATTCGCGTCCTTATAGCATCGATGGGGACATCCCGGCGATTGGTCGCTATAATGCTGCCCGGCGTGTTGCCCGAACGATTTTTCTCGGTAGCGCGCCTTCAGGCTCGGATCACCCCGTGCGGGGGCTGGAGGAGGTCCGTATCCGTCTGGGATGTGTCCAGCCTGGCGAGCCGGCTGTAGTATTTGGGGATGCCCTCCGCCGGATGGGAGGCCAGTTAACATACCTTTATTCAGATGGAAATCGATACTGGTACGATACCCGGCCCACTGTTAATAAACTGGCTCGCGATCGCGCCCAGGGTTTTCGTTTGCCTGAAATTTATGAAGAGATAATTCAACGCCTCAAAAATGTTGCCAGGAACCGTGACTTTGCTGCTTTCCACGTGGCGCCGCGCGAGACATCTGATGTGGTAGACGAGCCGCGTGCCAGGGTTATTGTCCTACATCCGGAATCTGTTCACCGCAGGACGACTGCTGAGACTGAAGCTGAAAAAGAAGTTTTTGCGTTGTTAACCTCCAGGGGGAATTCTCAACGCCTGTATAAGAATATGCTCGTGTTTATCGCGCCTGACGAGAATGAAATGGAAGCCCTTCAGCAGGCGGTCCGTGAATATCTGTCATGGAAATCAATCGATGACCAGAAAGAGGAGTTGAATCTGGATGCCCAGCAGCGCCGTCAGGTTGCTGAAAGCTGCCGCAGAATGGACGAGACAGCTGGGCTTCGTCTGCAGGAGACATATTCCTGGTTGCTCGTACCGCTTCAGCCAGATCCGCTTGGAAAAATTGAGATTCAATCCAGCCGGATTCGAGGCGACGATAATTTTTATGACCGCGCATCCAGCAAACTTCGCAGTGACGGTTTGTTGATTTATCAGTGGTCGCCGGATATTCTTCGTATGGAATTAGAGCGTTATTTTTGGAATGATGAGCGTGGCATGCAGATCAAGCTCAAACAGCTTTGGGAATATCTGGCTCAGTACTGCTATCTACCGCGTTTGTTGGACAGTGAGGTTATGCTGAAAGCTGTAAAAGACGGCGTCGGGCGTTTGGATGCCCCCTTTGCTTATGCGACCGGAGTGAACGAGCATGGTTTCCACACCGGTTTGGTCTTCCGTGAGTTGGGAAGTGTTTATTTTGATGAAAACAGCCTTCTTGTCCACCCTGATTTTATTTCGAGGCCGCCAGAAGTTGAAACTGGAAAAGTACCTGTCGCTGGTGGTGAAACAGTTGAACCTGGTGGTAAACCTGAGGTTGATGAACCTGAATCAAAGAAAATGACCCGTTATTACGGAAGGGCGGAGATCGATTCCCAGCGTATTAACAAGGATATGGCGTTGATTGTCGAGGAGGTCATTGAGAGGTTAACCAGCCAGCTCGGCTGTGAGGTTGATATCAGTATGGAGATTGTCGCAAAACTGGCGGATGGATTTGATGAAGCCACTATCCGTACCATCAGCGAAAACAGCCGTACTTTAAAGTTCAGCGATTTTGGTTTTGAGGAAGAATAAGAAAATTTTTGTTAAATAAAT
>Ga0180438_10001730_pt1 | contig 37892 bp, 38 predicted proteins | sample SS_ome_12_FD_132455 | JGI IMG/M metagenome (GOLD analysis project Ga0180438, IMG submission 132455) | Hypersaline lake sediment archaeal communities from the Salton Sea, California, USA - SS_3_D_2 metaG | ecosystem: Environmental > Aquatic > Non-marine Saline and Alkaline > Hypersaline >... | reverse complement strand
TGCCAGGAGTGCTGGTGATGGCGGGGCAGGTCAGCAAACCCAGTCCCCACATCCACTGCACCAACCGGCTTTGCTGCTCTTCAACGGCGTACAAACAAAAACGTTTCGCCTTCCGTTATGAGGCATCTGCCCTTGCAGGAGGATTGGAAGCGCGGTACGACACGTGACAGACGATGGTCAGTGGGCAGGCGAAAGAGGTAAAGACTGACACCAATCTGCCGTCTGCAACCGAGGTGGGGCAATCGTATGAAAGCAGTGCTGTCTGCTTGAAACAGAAGAAGGAGCTTGACAATGACCGAGCACATTGTTCACAAACAGTTCCGTTGCCCATATTGCGGTTATCTGAACACCTATCATTATGATCGCGGAAGCGTCCCCAGGCGCATGAGGAATCCCCACACATGGGATGGTCAGCCGAGAGGCTCTTTTTGGCGCGGATGCAATGAGATTGCGGTGAGATGCGTAGAGTGTGACAGAGAGTACCACATAGACTGTGACTAGATCGTCGGCTGGGCCCTGTGGTATCTTTTCATCTCTCTAAACTGGCGGTTCAACCAGGATAGGTAATCGAAACATATCCCTTTGCGCTGACTAAGTTCGATCTCGTAAGCGAAAATCTCTCGATGCGAGAGGCCTTTCGCTTCCAGATGTTCGTGGGCCGAGACAATGTCACGGAACTGCACGGGAACATCCTCACGGATCTGCACAACTGGTTCAGGCTGTTGAAAGCGCGGAGCGTCGAGTTCCTTGAGTTTGGTGCTGGAAACCCATATACCTCTTCCTCTATATGGTTCAAGTATAGGCAGTCTGAACTCCGCGGGTGTTTGCAGGTCTTCCTTGGGAACGATTTCGAATCTGCTTGCCGATTTCATTGCGTAAGCAAGATGCTTTTCATACTCTTTCCCAATTCCGTGATAGCAAGTTTCCAGGGTTTGCATATTATCATCTTCCCGATCTCGTCATTGCTGAAACCAACATTGAGTTCAGTCTTGTGGCTCAAGGTGTATCGCTGTCGAGGTTCTCTTCTGTTAGGGCGAGCAGTTCACATCTTTCTGCGATGGGTTCTCCCCTTGTAGTTCTTCATCATACATAGTGACGTGCGCACGTTTATAAAGCTTTCGGTCTGGAAGATCTGAGACCAGCAGGAAGGGCGCTCGACTAGAGTCTTCCGCTTGGCCCGAAGCGTTCCCGGAGTTGACAACGGTTCGCCGAGAAGAACGCGCGATCAGGTACGCAACGGGGTAAAGCTTGGAGCGGTGACCCGTCAGGCGCGCACCTTCGAAGTGGGATATGCCCAGCCGATAACTCTGCACGTTATCCAACTGGGGAACCAACGGCCAGGATAGACTGGGTCGCGCGAGATTAGCTTGACGATGCGAACAGCTCGGTGTATAACTGTAAACGGTCATGGTTTCGGGAACACTGGGCAGCTATAGGACGAGCGGCAGCGATAGCCATTAGGACGGAGGGTGGGGAATGTCTCTAATTCTTTCTTGTGACTGTCGCATGTTGCCGAAGAGCTTTCGGGGGGCTGTCTAAGTGGCATCTGAGTACTCACATCGTGACACCAACTCGCTCTTCGAGATGTACCACTCTGCCGAGAGTGGCAAGGCGCTTTGCATACACGAGTATAGGAAGCGCCTTCAGGATGTGCCGCTCGACATAGCGGAGGAGGGCCCTTCATGAGCCAGACCAGTGGGGGAAGCGGTGGAATACAAGATTCCACTGCTGGCCGACTCGCGTTTGCCAAACCGTGGGAGTTCTTGAAGCCGGTTCCTCTGGGTGCGGCCTACATTGTGTTCGTAGTCGCGGCACTTGCCGTGGCATATGTGTGTGCGGTTCTCGTGCTCTATGAGCCGCCAATCTTCGCCGAGGAACTCAGCTGGGACCCGGTCGTCATTTGCGTAGCGGCGCTGGTCCCAGCAGTGGCGTTGTGGATCTCATTCTGGCGTGTGGGAACAGCAGTGAAACGCGGCTCACCGCGCACGTACGGTTACTTCTCCGTAGGAATGACCTTCCTGGCCACCTGCATCGTGTGGTCGACGGTGCTCGTGCGTGACACTGGCAAGGGCCACGGCCTTCTACTGCTTCCGGTTATCCTGATCCTCTGGGTGATACAGGTCTGCATGGCAATCAACACATACAACTGCCTCTGCGGGCTGGCTCACATTGCCTCGCAGGGAAAGCGAGATAGTCTGCGTGCCTTCTTCTCAGAGCGGAGAGAATCCCCTGAACTTCCGCTTGTTCACGTTTACCTACACCCGTCGGTCTATGCACTGTCGGTGAGCGCTGTGGGCACGTTGATTCTGATCCCAGAGCTCCTTTGGCTGAACGGCGGCTGGGTCAGGTACGCGGAAGAATTCCAGATAGTGCTAGCCACTGTCGTGCTTCGGGACTTCGCGCTCGCGGCGGTCACCGCAGCCAGTCTGGTTTGGTACCAATCAGGTCTGGCTCATCTTCGGAGAATCGCGGGAGCGAGTAAGACCGCGCAGCCAACACGACGAGAAGGCCGCGGCTTGCAGGTTCAGCATCTCCCCGAGGAATCGGGGACGCTCAGAGATGATCGTTCCGTAATAGCCAAAAGTGCGGCTGCTGGTGAGGGCGAGCTTGAGAAAGGGAGAGACGAAATCGGAAAGCTCGAAGGAGTGGAAAGACAGGATGATTTCGGGGAGATAATCGGGGGGAGCCCGGCTGTCGTGAAGTTCACAAAGCAAATCGAACGGGTGAAGGATACCGATACTGCCGTGTTGATTACAGGAGAAACCGGGGTCGGTAAAGATCTCATTGCTCGCGCCATCCACGACCACGGGGCTAGGCACAATGCTCCATTTGTAACAGCCAACTTAGCGGGCTTTCCCGACACCGCCCTGGAGAGCGAGTTGTTTGGACACGAGAGGGGAGCATTCACCGGAGCGGTTGATAGAAAAAAGGGGAAGTTCGAGCTCGCCGACAGGGGAACCATCTTTCTGGATGAAGTAGGGGATTTGAATGAAACCTGTCAGATGAGATTGCTGCGGGTGCTTGAGCACGGTGAATTCGAGCGTATGGGAGGGACGAGAACGCTTCGCGTTGACGTGCGTGTCATTGCCGCTACCAATAGAGACTTAAGAAGAGCTCTCAAGGACGGAATCTTCAGGCAGGACCTGTATTACAGACTGAAAGAGTTCCACATCGAAATTCCGCCTCTGCGTGAGCGAAAAGAAGACATTCCTGCGCTTGTGGATCATTTCTGCAAGAAGTTGGGGAAACCGAAAACGCGATTCACGAGTGCGGCGATGGACCGGCTACTGACACACGAGTGGCCTGGGAATATACGCGACTTGAGGAATTGCATAAAAAGAGCTCTTCATAGTGCGAAAGATAATGTTGTCGGAGTAGCGGAAATAGATATTGAGGATTTGGAGATACAGCCCGAGCTGCTGTATCGTGAGGATTCCGAGGAGCAGTTGATGATCAGGGCTCTCAAAGAATCGAGGAGCTCGAAGGATGCGCGACGTAAACTGAAGATGCGCAAATCGACCTTCTACGACAAGCTGAAGAGGTATGGCATACGGCCCAAGGACTTTCTAAGGGGGGGTGAGTAGGAATCTGTAAACGGCGCGTTCTATTTCTGCCGTGGAAGCTTCGGTTACGACGGCGTCCATTTCAAGAATACGGGAACAATCTTCCTCGCTTATCCGCGTGTCGTCGTCCAGACTAAACTGATAAGGAAGGAAACTACCCACATTGAGCCTCCTCGTCCTGTATTCACCGTCGAAGTATAGTTCTCCGTCCAGCCTAGCGGTGTCGACAACCAGGACGACCGGCGAATCCCGGTAAAACAGCGCTCTTTCTCGAGCGTATCCCATGGCTGTGAACGGGTCTTCGCTCAGGTTAATATAGTTGTCGATCCCCTCATGACAGAATTCCCCCCGTGTGCGGACCATGTCGCGGAAGTACCGTCTGGACGTTCCCGTGTATAGCACTCTGGCTGCCTCGAAATCTTCGCCAATACCTTCAGTAACCTCAACTACGAGTTTTGCTACCATGCAGTAGCGTTCGTTTGGTGGTTTATAAAGCTTTCGGTGTCCGAAATGTCCGGAGCGTCCGGACAGCTGTCCGAGTATCGGACGGTTGCGTTCGGCGGATTTGTTTGAGCCACCCTTCCGATTGTTTCCACAATTCCTTTCCTGGAAAGAACTTCCGTACGTGCGACAGAGAAGGCATATCGTCCGGCACGGTTCTTCCTATATCAAATAGCGACCAAGCGTTGCCTGCAGGATCCAAGGGGGAAGCGAGAAGCAGAGCAGGCAACGGACCTGAGGGCGGTCCAAGTCCAGGCAAGAAAGGGGGTCTTGAGAAGAGGTCTCATGCCAGGGCCGGCCTCAACTGGGGATGTGCCCAGTGGGAAGGTAAATAGAGAGGAGGTGGAGATGACACAACAACTGATGCTACGAGAACGTGCGGGGAACTCCCTGACGCTCGAGGCGCTGCTAAACGGGAGGAACACGCTTGTGCCCGTGGCAGCTGCGAGCAGCGGGATAGGACTCGCGGAGGTGGCGCCGAGAGTCGCGGATCTGCGCGACGAGGAAGCGCGCCGGGAAGAGCGGCGACGCCAGAAGGAGGAGCGGGCTGCGCAGCGCAGGCGACTTGCCGAGCAGCGCCGGAGCCAGCGGCAGGTCTTCTCGTTCGACTAGCATTGCCGTGAGGTACGAATCGGGCGGGAGCAGCCCGCGCGGTTGCTCCCGCCCGCGAAAATGGTTGGGGCAAAAACACTGTTGGAGGGAACGACGATGCGTGGGATAAGGATACCACAGGCAGTTCACGAAGACCTCCTGTTGGGGCTGGAAACGCGGGGCAGCGGCTCGGTGGCAGTGTGCTCTGCCGGCGAGTACCGCAGAGCCGATTCAGGTGTTCTGGAGTTACTTCACGTCTCAACAACCTATGCAAGAGGCGACGGCCGCGCTGAAGTGGACTCGGTGGTGAAGCAGGGGCTGCGCCCATTGTTGATCTTCTCACGGAGGAGCATCGACAAGCGGGTAGCCGAAGGCGTAAACGTTCTGACCCGTTCAGGTGCTCAAACCGCTGCTCTCCTGGCATTCGTTGGGTCCAGGCGGAGCATCCGGGTTCATGGTGGCCTCACGAATGGTTCGAAACTTGAACGCGTGGACTACCTTTCGCTGCCCGGGCCCAGGACGCTGCGGTTGGCTGTCCAACCATTGACCAGTGGAAAGAGCGGTAAGGGCAAAGGACGGGCCAGAGCGCCGCGGAAGGGCAACGCCGACACGAAAGTTCAAACTGCCGTGAAGCGGGGCGAAAGTGGTCCCGAAGGACGGAGGAGCAGGCTCGCAGGGGCTCTGGGGGAGGGTGATCTGAACCGCGGATACGGCTACCTGGAGCAGGCCGAGGCGATGACGGCCGGGGTGCTCGGGATCGGACGCCTGGGCTCTCTCATCGCATTTCGTCTGGCTCAGTCCGGTGTGGGGTCAGCAGGCGGTCTTGTACTGGCTGATGGTGATGTCGTGGAAAAGGCGAATCGGGACGTCATGTCGCTGCCGCCTGAAGCCGAGGGCATGCCGAAAGCGGTTGCCGTGGCACGCATGATTAACGCGCTGCTTCCGGACGCGGCAACGGTCCTGCCTATTGTGGGAACAGTAAGTGACAGCCGGGTGGCCGAAGCGCTGATAGCGTCCGACGTAATCTTCAGCGCAGTCGACGAGGAATACGCGAGACTCGCGGTAGGAGTGCTGGCGAGGCGCTATCATCGCATCCACATCGACGTCACGGGAGGGGTCGCTCGTGTCGGTGAGGGCCGCGTTGCGACCGGCGGAGAGATCCGCATATCCGTTCCAGGGTCGCCTGGCTGCGTAAGCTGTTTCGGAACGCACCGCTGGGACGAGATCGAAGACCTCCTGGACATGAGCGCTGAGCAGGAGAGGGAAAGGCGCGGGAGAACGGTGTGGAGCGGCCAGCGCGCCGGGTCGTGGGGCGACGTGCTGCTGCCGATAGTCGGTGAATCGCAACAGCTCTTCTGGCGCCTGATCAAGGGGGAGCTGAGGCGATCGACGTGGCTCCATTACGAGCACGCGACAGGCGGGCTTCCAGTGTGGCAGGACTGGACCCCTCGGCGGAGTAGAACACGGCGCTGCCGGATCTGCGGGCGCCAGGAGGGCTTGGGGGATGGAGACCTGTAGGGAGGGATCTGAAGATGGGAAACAGAGTTAAGTGGCGGAAGTTCTTGCGTAGCGGCGCGGCCGCCGTTACGGACAAAGGGAAACGGCGCCAGGCACTTGGCGAGATCTCACGTGAGCTCAGGTTCAGGCGTGCCCAGCGGTCGCTGTCACTGCTCCTCGTCCTGCACGGGTTGGGGCTTGCATCGCTGGCGCTGTGGCAGGGGGACGGCTGGGTGAGCAGGAGCCCTCTGCTGAATCTTTTTGGGGCCGGCACGGTCCTCGTGCTGCTCTGCATCACGTGGCTGGCAGGGCTCGGCTGGTGGTGTATCACGAGCAGTCTCGGCGTGACGCAATGGGCGCAGGATTTGTTTCCCTGGGGCATTCAGCCGCACCGCTCAGCGCTGGGTGTTGCGGCTCTGTTCGCACTGCTGGCCTGCCTGGTTCGGTGGCAGGTACAACGCTCTCGCTCGAGTCGGCGAGTGGTGGAGCCGCTGTGTGTGGTGCTTACGGTGACAATCGCCCTGCTCGCGTTAATGGCGGCCTGGATCTGGCTTGGAGAAGTTCTCTACGAGTAAGTGGAAACGGTGTAAGGAATACGAGGACGGGGAAGTGCTTCTCGGAAGCAAACGGAGAACTGATGGACGCTGGAGGGTCGGAGTAGAGCTGCGGAACCGCGCTGTCTTAAACGGTCGCGGGGGCTGGACCCCCGATCCACCTGAAGGTTGATGAGAACTATAAAGGATAAGAAGGAAAGGAGAGAACCATGGGACCTCTACTCTGGATAGCATTGCTGCTGAGCGCTTTGAGAACTGTTATGCCATGGGTTCTCACGGTCGGCCTGGCGTTGTTCGCGATGCACCTGGCTGGTCCGATCTCGGGAGTTTGTGCGCTACCGGCGTTCCTTTTCGCGGTGGCCTTGATCGGTTGCTTCCTCAGAAACCAGGTCTTCAAGCAAGAACGGCAGCCCCGTCAGCGCTATCGCGAGTACCCGCCTCTGAGGAGGTACAGGTCTCGAGACGACAGGTGGCGAAGGCGTTTTCGTGAATGACGTGACGGTTGTCTCTGATAGAAAGGAGGTTCAGCAATGAAGCTGTGCGAGGGATGCAAAGGGGAGTTGACGGAGCCGGAGTCGGAAGGTCGCTTTCCGTTCCCCTGTTCCACAGTTGCCGGTGGGGCGCTGGGAGCAGCCGGTGCAGCCGTGACCGGCACACTAGTGCTTCTCCCTTTAGGCCTAATAGCTGGAGCAGCGCTGGATGCCGGCCAGTGTGAGCGCTGCGGCGGTACGATGGACGATGCTGATCCGGCGTACGCCCTGATGGAAGCCGGGGAGGACGGAGCCGGTGAGTCAGTCTTTAGCCCCTTCCGTCCCTCCCGTTACCAAAGAGACGATGAGGAAGACGTCTGGCCGGAACACACCGTACGTGACGCGCGGCCTCCGGCCCAGGGGGAAGGTAACTGGGAGCCGCCTCCTTCAGGAGGTGCCGTTGATACCGAGGAGGAATCGCAGTTGCAACCCGATCGGGTGCGCTACAGATATGACCCGGTTACGGAGAAACTCGTGCCGGTAGATGGAACCGAGACAGAAGAAACCGGCGCTGTAGATCAAAGCTGGTCGGTCAGTTCCGGGGTCGACCTCGGAGATTGGCAGATCACGTGGCCCGAACACTCACCGGATCCATCTTCCATGACCGGTTCCTCCAGCACTGGCGCGGAGGGGGCCCCGGGTCCCGAAGGAGGGGAGAAAGCATGAGAAGGATTGTAAAACGGATCTTCAAGCGAGACAGCCTGGGAAACGTCCACCTGGAGAGCAGGCAAGAGCTCCTGGACGACGAGCGAGGTACCATAACGGAGACGACGTCAACCAGCTTTACGGTCTGTCCCACCTGCTCTCGTCCTGTCGAGCAGCTGGGCGAGCTGACAGGTTGCGGCCGCTGCGGCACGCACTGCTGCGACCGGTGTACGACTTCGTGTGCGGTCTGCTGCCGTCATCTTTGCCCTCAGTGCCGACGCGGGTTCGGGGAAAAGCAACTCGCCGTCTGTCCCGAGTGTCTGTCCACGTTGAACGAGAGGTTGGAGCGGCAGGACAGGCTCCTTCAGGAGAAGGTGGCTTTCGAACGTCGGCTGGCCGTGTATCGGGAACAGATCCGCGTCGTGCAGCACGGGATGTTTCACGCATATCCGGGCGGTAACCTGCTCGAGCAGCTGGCGGAATCCTGGTTGATGCGGAGACTTAACAGGTTGGAAAGAGGCATTACCGATCATGTGGGAAGAGAATAGAGATTTCTGGTCACCGATATTGAAAGAGCGCGGATTCGAGAAGATAGGGGACGTCCAGTACGAACTGCACGTCCAGTTATGGTGGCACCCCCGAGACAGAGTCAAGGTGCTGATTTACGTCACAGATACGGCTATCCTGCTAAGAGCGACGAAAGCGTACTCCATGAAAAGTATAAGCGAGGAGGGTGAGAGCTATGCCAGGGATCTGAACAGTCTCCAAGAATATCTGGAGTCCCACCTGCCCGAAGTCTGCATTGTGTTCCACTATGTGAGGGACATCACTGCAAACCTTGCTTTCAAGCGAATGAAGGAAAAGCGACTGGGTCGCGACACGGAAGAATCGCACGAGCATCTCACCGATCGCGAGGCTCAAGTTCGCCTACTCAGGGAGGAATTTGCCGCCAAACGTGAGAGTCTCCATCAGACTGGCGAGTTGCTGAAGCTCGACAGTGGCGGTTCCTCACTTGTCCAATCCTACCTCAAACGAAGGTCCGGTGAGATCAAGCGCGAACTCGAAGAGATCGGACGCCGCGGTAAGGAGCTCGAGAGCAGCGCAGCATCAACGAGATACCTCTTGAGCGAGTACTTGAAGAAGGGCTCGGCGGCGTGTTTCATGATCAACTTCTCGTCGAATCTCCATAAGTCGAGCGGGCCGGAGGAGTTCCAAGATTGTCTGTATCAGGTAGTTAAGGAGGTTATCGACCTGGACCGTTATCAAGTCCGGCAAAAGTTGAATGGCGGCAAACTGAGGATCTTCGTGGAGGAGGTCGAGTCTCCTGATCTGTCGTGGCAGATACAGTGGGCGGGAGGCGTGCTGAATCCCAGACAACTCGATCGGCTCGGTTCGGAGTTCGAAGACCTTGGCAAGCGTGCCAGCGAATTCCTTATGGTTACTCCTGCGCAAGACGTAAAGTTTGAGGGTGCTGTCAAGGACGAGAAGAAGCTGTTGTCTGCGTGGGTTGTTCGAAACTTTCTGAAGAGGTTGGATAAGCTGCCGAGGCCCGGCGACGTTCACGAAAAGGGAATTCTAAGGGGGGACATGCCGATCTGGGTCGGACGCCTTATAAAGGAGGATCTTGTCACGTCTGAACCCGCGATATTGTCGCTTGGCATGATCGAGAGTATCTATATCTCGGGGTGTACAGGCTCGGGGAAGACGTTTTGCGCCCGCGCGCTTATCGAGGGTGCAGCAGTATATGAGGAAATCAACATTCTGGTTCTCGATCCAAGGAACCAATCAGTGGGTCTCCTCCTGGCTGAAGATCGTGAAGACATTCTTGCGCACTACCCGGAGTTCGGTTTGGACCCAACACAGGCACGAGGCTTTGAGTTCCGGTACTATGGGCCGGGCATCGCCGCGGGCGAGCCGTTGCCGGCCGCTTTGGCTGAGCTCGGAAGAGGGAGAGCAATCGTGAGTTTCAAGGATGTGCCCGATCGAGAACGTTGCGCGAGTTCTGCCGCTATCCTAGAGCAGGTCTTTGCGGACCACACCCGCGAGGAGTCGGGAGGCCTGAGAACCCTCGTGTTGATAATGGAAGCGCAACTCCTCACCAAGAAGAAAGTCGCCGACGATGCGAAGGGCGCCGCTGAAGGGGCCGAACGGGCCGTCGAACGAGTTCTGAGAGAGGGCAGGAAGTATGGGCTGCGGGCTATTCTGGAGAGTCAGACGATCAAAGATTTCGGGTATGGCTCGGCCAGTATCCGACAGAATACGAACACGAAGATCTTCATGCGGAATTCCGATCGCGAGGTCGACTACGCCGCCGATTTCATCGGAGACGGCCGTCAAATCATTCGCCTCAAGACGGGAACCGCCATCTGCTACAACGCTCAATGGGGAGCCCTGAAGTTCAAGGTCCGACCTCCCTTCTCAAAGGTGTGGGAGCTCAGCGCAGCAGATACGAGGCGGCTTGTAAACGGGCCCGTCGCGAGATCGGGTCCATCCTTCTCTCCCGATGGACTTCGTCTCCTCGAGATCGCAAGACGGCATCACGGCGAGACGGGCAGCCCGATTAATCTGTCTGAAGCAGCAAACAAACTCGGTATCACGAGCAAGCGTAGGATGCAGGAGTTAGTCCGCGAGCTGGAACGCGCCGCTCTGGTCAGGACAACGAGACTGAACAAAAAGGGAAAGCCTCGCGTGATTATTCCGATGTCCGGTCCAGACCCGGACTGAATAGCGGACTGAAAGCGGACCAAGACGTGGACTAAAGAGGGACTCTGAGATCTCGGACTATTTTAAGTGCGGTCGAGAGAAAGGCTTATGAACAACACATTTGGTCCGGATGAACGTGTTATGGTTGGTTTAGAAGATTTTCCTGACGGGGTTTCATTCACAATACGGGCGGAGCCCGAAGAGATGTTGTTGAGTAGAAGGCTGCTGAATCGCAAAGAGGCGGCTGGACGCACTGGCAACCACATGCGCGCCGTGCAGCATGGCGAGACGGGTCATGGACAAGACTGAATCTCGAAGAGACGCTGAGGTCAGGCAGAAGCCTGTGAAGCTCAGAGAGGTCGAGAAGATCTGGCTCGACACGGGGCAACTCTGCGAGTATCTGAGTATCTGTGAGAGCCAGTCATATCAGTTGCGCAAACAGGGGCTACCGTATTGCAAGGTAGGGAAACTAGTCAGATACGATAAGCGGGAGGTTGATAGGTTCATAAAGAGGCGGGAAGTGCGCGAGAGGCCGACAGACGAAACGCTGTCGGAGCTGAGGGTGAAGTGAGCGACAAACGAGAAAGAGGATTCGCAACTGCCCGGTGCACGAGTGTGGACAAAAAAGCTCTTGACACTAGATCTCTCGCGTGCTATCTTACGAGCCAGGTAGAGGGACACGAAATGCGTAAAGGCGATTTTTTTCAGGAGGTGAAGCCCGGCATCGTTGAGGTTGAGATACGCCTTTGCGCAGTGTCTCTCTACCGGCCTCAGCGTGCCGGGCTTTGTCTCTATTCAGCTCAGAAAGGAGGTGAGATAGGATGGGTAGAGTGTACAAGCGTGGTAACACGTGGTACATCGACTACCGCTGGAACGGCAAACGCGCCCGGAGGAGAGCTGGCGGTGACAAGCGCACGGCGGAGCTCCTGCTCAAGAAGGTCGAGATAGACATTGTTAAACAGGAAGCGGGGCTTGGTCGTCAGAAGGTGCGCTTCTTCGAGTTCCTGAAGGAACATCGGGAGCACGTACGGGCGACGAAGAGTTCCGGCACGATCAGGCGGTACAGGGCGTGCCTGGACAACTTCGAAAGGTTCATCGCGCTTCTGGGAGCGATGTGGCTGTCAGATGTCACGCCGATGGTCGTCGAACGGTACAAGGCGAAACGGCTTGCCGAAGGCGCGCAGCCGAAGACCGTCAACGTGGAACTGGACGCTGTCAGCGGACTGTTCGGTCGTGCGGTGAAGCTCGATCTGCTGGAGACCAATCCGGTTGCCAAAGCGGGACGGACAAAGGAGCAAAGCCGAAAGCCGCCGCGGTTCCTCTCGGCGCCCGAGATCGAGCGCGTCAAGCAGGCTTGCGATGGGCAGGTGCGCGACATCTTCGAGGTGCTGATAGAGACCGGGATGCGGCGCGGCGAGCTCGAGAACCTGCGATGGAGCGATGTCGATCTCGCGAACGGGTGGATCCACATCCAACCGCGAGACGATTGGACTCCGAAGCACGGACGATCTCGCAAGGTGCCGATGCGGCCGCGCGTGCGTGAGATTCTCCTGCGCCGCAGGTGCGACGCGAAGTACGACTGGGTGTTCCACCGAGCTTCCGGAGAGAGGCTTGGGCACCTGTGGCATCTGCTGTCGCGTGCATACAGGAAAGCAGGTGTCCGCAACGCGTGCGTCCACACGACACGGCACACGTTCGCAAGTCACGCCGTCATGAGCGGTGTCGACCTGTATACCGTGGGGAAGCTCCTCGGTCATTCGGACGTGACGACCACACAAATCTATGCCCACCTAGCACAAGATCACCTCAAGCGAGCTGCGAATCTCATAAGGTTCGGTTTGCGCGTTATAGAAGGCACAAGAAAGGCACAACGTGTCTCAGGCGAACCGGAACCTGCTGCTTTGCAAGCAGTTACGAAGTGAGGGTGAGAGCCTCGCCCTCCCACACACCACGCTCCCGCGCATGCCGCTCTATCTCGGTGACGGATAATCCTGTTTACTCGCTACGGAGAGTCTGTCAGTGGGTTGCCGTTGATGCCGGACTCTCCACGGCGACTCTTCGAGTACCGCCCCTACCGTTGGTGCAGCCGCCACCCGATTGGAATCGCCTGTCACTGCAACACCCTACGCCACGTGAATTGAATAGAGAGAGGTTTATCGAGAGGTAAGACCGGCTTCCGGTCCGACCGCCAGGAAAACCCCAGAAAACAGCAAGAGAAACCGAAAGATTTTTAACAACTTCTTCTGATAGAACTGAAGCGGTGCACTAAGGAATGTTTTTCCCTGGTAAACCGTCTATTTTATCGGGGGACCATTTCCTGAAGGATTCTGGAAGATCTTAAACGTGCAGGGCTGCATTCATACGGAGGACTGGTTGACCAGGAGGGTGGCGGTATGGATCGGGGCTGGAACGATACGCATGGACGCTTATCCGAGGCTGCGCTGAGATGGATCAGGTCGAAGATAGAAGGTCTCGAGTTCGGGGATGTGAAGATAACCGTTCGGCAGGGCAAGATCGTCCAGATCGACAGGGATGAGAAGGAGCGTCACAACGAGGTGGTCCGCGGCTTGACGCCAGCGAGAAGTTGCGGACGCAACCCGTCGGAGGTGCGCTGAGAGAATGACTTCTATTGGTTGAAGTCTCCGCTGTAACGAGTGGAGACGGAGCCGGTACCGGGGAAGGGAGGCTCTCCAACGGCCGCGCCGATGAGCGCGGCGGGAGGGTTTCCCGATGGCCCGGATACCTTCGTACAAGTTTCTCGAGAGGTTGTTTGACCCGAAAGATCTCGAACGGTTCACCAACGAGGATGGTCTGTGGTACGAGTCGCCGGAGGAGGTTGAACAGGCGCTCGACAGAGGCAGGGAACGGGCTGACCAGCTCGTTCTTCTCGTGAGACTCATCGAGAAGTGTCTCACAGCCCCGCAGTGCACGTGCACGAAACTGTACTACCTTGAAGGAAAAAGCCTGAGGGAGATCGCGACGATAACCGGCGTCCATTTCACCACCGTTCACCAGCACGTGCGGGCAGCCACAAAGAAGCTCCGACGCGAGGTGGCAGAGATGGGCTTAGCGTGACTTCGCCTGAGATTCCTAGGTGCGTCGTCCGTCGCGGAGGTCGGTGAGGTAACGGTTCACCCGGTGGCCCCAATCGCGGAAGAAGGTGGACCATTGGCCGCCGCGAACGGTGCGACCGTACTCCTCGAACAGCCCGGAAAGGTGCTGGGTGACCGTGTCCTTCATGGCGGAAGGGATGCGGGTGACGGTGCCGGACAGAGTCGAGGCGTTTCCCGTGCTCAGGATACGGCCGAAGAATATGTCGCCCGTCGCTAACGGACAGCCGTCGGGCCCTTCGACGTTGAAGGTGTCGCTCTGGAAGACGTCGCGCAGCCCCAGCCGCGATTTCCAAACGCCCGCGACTTCGAACAGGCCAAACCGTGTCTGCTGCCATTGTCGAAGGAGCTGGCGCTGATCGTCCGGCAGTGTGTACCCGCGAAACTCCTGGAAAAGCGCGACCGGGGTCTTGCCGCGCTGCTTGGTCTTGTAATCGAAAAGGTACCACTCGAGGAATCGCGCTGAATCGGCCTCGTCGAGACGAGCGCCTGTCAGCTTGCGCCGTCCTTCCCAGAACATCTCGAAAGCGCGTGCGACTTCGTCGTCGTATCGTTTGCTTGTGGAGAAAGCAAGAAGCTTTTCGCGCAGGGCAAGCTCGGCATCCATCGAATCGTCGTCACCCGGGTTCAGGGACCATCGTTATGGCCCCGTGAGGACATATCTCGACGCACAGACCGCATCCGTCGCACCGGTCGTTTATGGACCGGGGTTCCTGTGCGGTCTCTATAGCGCCGTAGATGCAAATATCATCGCATGCGCCGCACTCGACACAGGTGTCCGGATCTATCGCGGCGCGGTACAGGTGTCTGCGGTCAACCGACTGAGGAGTTCTTATTCGTTCGGCGATCTTGCCGCGAAACTCGCCGATCGACTCGTATCCTTTCTCCTCCATAAACGAGCTCAACCCGTCGATGATCTCGGTGATGGCGAAGTAACCGCGCACGTAGACCGCCGTACACACCTGGACTGCCGTCGCTCCTGCAAGCAGATACTTTGCGACGTCGCCGCCGTCCACGACACCGCTGCTCGCACATATCTCTATGGAAAGACGTGGTGAAACGACGCTGATCCATCGCAGCGGGTAGTGCAGCGCCCACGTGCCGCCGTGACCGGCGAACGATCCGTGCATGATCGGGCGCTCGGTTCTCGGGTCGATCTCGAGGCCTGTGAACCTGTTGAACATAACGATCGCGCTCGCTCCGGCGCGTTCGAGGCCGAGGGCTACCTTAAGAGGGTCGGTAAGCTGTCCGGTGCTCTTCGCTGCGACGGGAACCCGCACGTTTTCCGTAACGGCCGTTACGACGTCAAACATCATTCCCTCGAGATCGCGCTCTTCCATGATCTGCGCCCCGTAAGGGCAGGAGAAGTTCAGTTCGATTGCCTGGGCGCCGGCATCCTGCATGAGTTGCGCGTGTTTGACCCAGCTGTCGATCGAGGTGCAGTTGAGGCTCGGGATGACCGGTATGTCCACGAGCCCGGATGCCCGTGCGATCTCCCCGGCATATTCCTGCGGTCCGAACGGGCTCGCCTGTTCGAACGAATAGAGGGTGTCTGAGCGGAACCGGCTCGTGCCGCGCGACAGGATCGCGAAACGCGGCGTCGGGGACGTGCGACAGATCTCGTTGTCGAAAAACGATTTCATCACAACGGCGCCCGCACCGGCTTGGGCAGCGTTCTCTATCCGCTCGGCGGTTTCCGTGATGCCGGCGGCCGCTATGATGACCGGATTCCTGAGTTTCAGCCCAACGTATGTGGTCGAAATGTCCAAGGTCGCTTTCCTGAACTTGTATAATGGCGAGCGTGCGGGGACCGCAAATTCACTGCCGGGAAATCTTACCACAGATTGGCGGCGAGGGACAATGCGGAGCGGCAGGTCGACATTTTCCGCAGCCCGTCGGAAAACCCGAGGTTGCCCTGTTGACACGGACGCTATGGAGGTGTATTATACTCCTGAAGTGGTGATGCATCAGACTGTGCAGGGAACTTGACGGTAGAAATGTAATTGTCTAACCGGGGACGGACAGTTCTCGTTATGCTGAGCGAGCTCAAACCAATTCACTTTAGCACAGATTTAATATTCCCTCCCTTCGACCTCTCAACCGCGCCCTCTCTAGATAGACATCGGGGGCGCATAAGGGAGGTTTTCGAGAAGGTTCGCGGTGAGAAGGGTATCGAATTCAATGAGCTGAACGTTCACGAACGTGACGGCCCGCACCTTGTGACGCGTGGAGGGTCGGGCAATGTGAGGAGTTACTCGTTCCTTCCCGACAGAATACGGGCGCGCGACGAGTGGACGGAGAGGACACTGGGCGAGTTCGCACGTGAAGTGAAGGAGATGGTCGATGTATGCTTCCGCGTGTTCAGCATACCCATTATCGTATCGCAATCGTGCGTTATCCGTGCGACGGCAAAGCCTCATGGATACGAGGATTCAAGGGAGTTCCTTTTCGATCACGGGCTGAATATTTCCGGGAAGCGGGTCGCCGATCTGTTCGGGCGACCCGCCCACGTGGCAGGCATTGCCATAGCTTTTCCGCTGATGAAGGATACGCCTGACGCACATCGCGTAAGGATAGAGTCTTACGGTCGAGATCCGTCGTTGGTGTTTTTGGAAGTCTCTTCAAGCTTTCACGCAAACCCTATTCCGGCCAACGACCAGGATCGACTGGAGAAGAACCTCGAGAGCTGCTACGAGTTCATGGAAACACGAGTTCGTGCGTTCGTTGACAGCCTTTATGAGACCAAGGGAGAAGGCGGACAATGAGTACAGTCTGGATCACGAATGAACTCGATCTGCTCGATGTTGCAAAACCCACCGGCCTGTGGGGCAGCGAGGAAGGGTACCCGGAGCCTGCGACTCCATACTCCACCCATAACTCCCAGCAGGAGCTCGACCTTCTTTTCAGCGAGGCATCTGAAGGTGTAACCATCAGGTGTCCCGATATCGAGTTGACGATGTGCGGGAGAACGGAGGGCGAGGCGTGGCAGAGCTTCCTTGGAGCTTTTAATGACTTGAAACATTTTCTGGAAGAAAATGTGGCATCTTTGTCACCTGAATTGAGCCAACGGCTTGCTATACTGCGGAAGGAAACAGCTTTCAGGTTTATCAGAGACCGTGCGTGAATGCCATCCAGCAGAGACATCGAAGCCGCGCTCCGACGGATCGGGTTCGAGATTGACCCGAGGCGTGGCAAGGGTAGTCACAAGATGGCCTTTTTCCGCAGAGAAGGCAAGGTTGTGATTGCCTTCCCCTTTCCCGATGCTGGCGAGTTGACCCCGGGCACGTTGGCTTCCATAAGAAGAAACCTCAAGCTCACATCCGTTGAGTTCGGATCTGTCCTGAGGAAAGATTTGTCCGCCAGCGAGTACCAGCAACTTCTTGCGAAAAGGCTCACACTGGACTGAGCGATATAGGACTGATTCTCCTGCCGCCCGGCGGTTTGTCGCCGTAAGCGGTTTTCTGATATAATTAAATTGCGGGTGGAGGTTGCGACAGGTTGGCGGTGGAACGCGCAACGCCGGTGGCGCGTCGCCGGTCGAACGCTCAGCTTGGGCGCGAGGGGCGAGACGTGGGTATCTTAGAGAAGATTTCCGATGAGAGGCGGAGCGAGCTAGCGGGATTGTTGTTGTTGGGCTTGTCGGCGCTTCTTTTCGTGTGCTATATCGGTTACGGTCCGCGAGGCGTCATCACGTTTTCGAGCGCGGCACAACCTGCTGAGCAACCGCTCGGCTCGGCCGGCAGTGTCATCGCGCGCGCTTCGTACCTTTCCTTCGGGTGGTCATGTTTAGCGCTGCCGACCGTATTACTGATCTGGGGTTTCGCGTGGCTCTTTCATAGGCGAGCGGAGTATATTTGGTTGGGGCTGGCGGGACTGGTTCTTTTACTGTTCAGTCTGTCAGCCGTGTTCGATCTTGCCAGCCGCGCCGGGGAGCTCGGGCTGGCGAGTCCGGGCGGCATAGTTGGATCTTACGTTGCGGACCGGCTGACGGGCCTGTTCGGGCGGATTGGCGCGTTCGTCGTGTCGGGCACCGTTCTGGCGATCGCCGTGCTCCTGACCACCGAGCTGTTCTTCATCAAGGTCGCGGCAGGGATTGGTCGAGGTGCGGCGTGGTTATGGACGGCCGCCGCGGCGTTGTTCTCCCGCGTGAAGGGTGCCGTAGCCCGCGATCGCTCGCAGGAAGAGGCCCGCGGCCCGGTTGCTGGGCGGAAGGCTGCTAAGAAGCCGCGGGCCGCCCGCGCAAAGTCGGCCCCGAGCAAGCCGAAGGAGCCGGCTCGAGCTGCCGAACCGTCCGAAAGTCGGCCCGAGCGAGCCCGAAGTGGAGGATATCAGAAGCCGCCGCACCGGCTGCTCGAGTCGCCGGAACGAGGCCACAGGGCTGCGGTTGGCAAAGACCTCCGATCGACGAGCGCTATGCTGGAGAGCACATTGCGGGTGTTCGGTGTCGAGGCGGATGTCGTCAACTATACGCGGGGTCCCACGATAACGCGCTACGAGCTCGAACCCGAGCCGGGTACCAAGGTTGCCAAGTTCGTGTCGCTCGCGGACGATCTCGCGTTGGCACTCAAAGCGCACCGGGTCAGGGTCGAGGCTCCGATACCCGGCAAAGGAAGGGTCGGCGTCGAGGTGCCCAACGAGGAACGCGAGAACGTATGCCTGAGGGAGATCCTGGAATCAGAGCCGTTCAGCCAGTCGAGATCCAAGCTCGCGCTCGCTCTGGGCAAGGATATAGCGGGCGACCCGGTGATCGCCGATCTCGGAATGATGCCCCATCTTCTAATAGCCGGCGCCACCGGAGCCGGCAAGACGGTATGCGTCAAGTCGATCATCGCCAGCCTGCTGTTCAACGCGACGCCGGACGAGGTCGAGATGCTGATGATCGACCCGAAAATGGTGGAGCTGTCGATCTTCAACGGGATCCCCCACCTGATCTCACCGGTTGTCACCGACCCGAAAAAGGCCGCCGCGTCGCTCGATTGGCTTATCCGCGAGATGGAAGCGCGATACAAGCTGTTCACGGAGCTGGGGCTGCGCAATATCGAGATCTACAACGAGAAGATCAAATCGGGCGAGCTGGAGTTCGACGAGGAAACCGTTGAGAAACTAGCCGGGATATCGAGGAGGTGCGTTGACTTCTCAGGTAGTACGCCGACGGTGAAACCGCTCCCTTACATAGTCGTCCTTATCGATGAGATGGCGGATCTGATGATGATCGCAAGGGTGGATGTCGAGGACGCGATACTGCGGCTGGCCCAGTTGGCCCGCGCGGTAGGCATACATCTCGTGATCGCCACGCAGCGACCGTCCGTGGACGTCGTGACCGGCGTGATCAAGGCGAACTTCACGCATCGCATAGCGTTCCAGGTGTCCTCGAAGGTGGACAGCCGCACTATTATGGACATGATGGGGGCCGAAAGGCTCATCGGTGCGGGCGATATGCTCTATCTGATTGCCGGTTCGTCAAAACCGATCCGCACTCAGGGCGTATTCGTGTCGGATAATGAGATGAGCGCGCTCATAGGGTATCTGAAAACCCAGGGTGAACCGCGCTACCGCGAGGAGGTAGTGAAATGGCAGGATGACTACGCGGTGACGCGCGAACTTATGGGAGAGCAGGACGAACTGTACGACGCTGCCGTGCGCGTGGTAATGGAGACCGGTCAGGCGTCGATCTCCATGGTGCAGAGACGGCTGAGGGTCGGGTACAATCGTGCGGCACGGTTGATTGACGCAATGGAACAGAAGGGTATCGTGGGACCGGCTCAAGGCAGTCAGCCGCGCGAGATACTGGGGTCGCCCGGATGATGCCGGAGACCGCGTGACGGGTTATGGACGAGCTTCCTCTCGGCAACTTGTTGAAAGACAAGAGAACGAGCCTGGGTGTGTCGCTTGAGCAAGCGGCTGGCGATACACATATACCTCCCGATTATCTTGAGGCGTTGGAGAAAGAACAGTTCGAGAGGATACCCGGGGAGGGGTATATCAAGGGGTTTCTGAGAACGTACAGCGGCTATCTCGAGCTCGATCCGGATCCGGTGATGGACGTTTACGACACGCGATACGGTAACGGAATGAAACACAGAGTGCAGCTTCCGGGGTCGGGCGCGCACGCGTCGAAGGACAGAATGGCGCGTCTGCGGTGGCGTCTAGTGCCGACAACCGCCAAGGAGCGCCGCACGAATCTCATCGTGTGGCTGGCAATCTGCGCGATCTTGCTTGTCGTGTGGATTCTGTACTACTATCTGCTCATACGGGAAGCGGACCTCGGCGTTGGGATTGAGACATCCGCGCTCTTTGAAGGAGTCCGGTGCATAGGCTGCCTGACGAGGACGTTCCTGCTTGGGTCGGCACGGCTCCTTATTCTCTGAGAGAGCAGTATAGCCGCTTATCCTCACCAGGGTGGTTTTGTACCTGTGTCCCGTCTGCCGGTTCGAGGCAATGAAGCGAACGTTCCAGTCCGGAGAGAGAAGAAGCGTGAACGTCAATAGCCCGAACAAGAGAGTTAACGTGGTAAGCCTGGGGTGTCCGAAAAACGATTCGGATACCGAGGTGATGTTGGGGATCCTGGCGGCGGCGGGGTTCGAGTTTGTGTCAGAGCCGGAAGAAGCGGAGATACTGCTGATCAACACGTGCGCGTTCATAGAACCCGCTGTCGAAGAGTCGCTCGGTTTTTTGGAGGAAGCCGTGGAGCGAAAACGGCGCGACCCGGACGTTCAGATTGTGGTTGCCGGCTGTCTCCCGCAGCGGTGGCGGATGTCGGGCGAGGCTCCGCCGGCGGAGATTGATTGCGTGCTGGGTACGGGCCAGTATCAGCGCATCGCGGAAGCGTTGAGTAACGTTTCAAAGGGAGGGAAGAGAGTTGCCTGGCTGGGTGAGCCTCGGTTCATGCCGACGGGTACCACCCCGCGAATGCGGATAACGCCGCCGCACTATGCGTACGTGAAGATATCGGACGGGTGCGATAACCGGTGCAGCTACTGCCTCATCCCCTCGTTGCGCGGACGGTACCGCAGCAGAAGCGTCCGATCAGTCGTGTCGGAGGCGCGGGCGGCGGCCGCCGCCGGCGCCAAGGAGATAATTCTCGTCGGCCAGGACACGACCGCCTTCGGCAAGGAGAAGGGCCGCTCAGAGGGCCTCGCTGCGTTGCTTCGAGGCGTCGCCGCGATCGAGGGGATTGAGTGGGTGCGAGTTCTTTATACCTATCCGGACCGTTTCACGGCTCGTCTGATCGACGCGATGCGCGACCTGCCGAACGTCGTCCCGTACCTTGACATCCCTTTGCAGCACAGCCATGACGAGATTCTCGCACGGATGAACCGACGCGGTACCACCGACGAGATGGAGCGGCTCATCGATACGCTCAGGGAGAATATAGACGGTATCGCGTTGCGGACCACGTTTATTGTGGGGTTTCCGGGCGAGGAAGAGCGCCATTTTGAGCATCTTCTGGACTTTATCGAGCGGACGCGCTTCGATCACGTAGGCATCTTCGCGTATTCGCCCGAGGAGGGAACGGCTGCCGCCGCTTTTCCCGATCAGGTGCCAGAAGGGACAAAGGAGGCGCGGATAGACGAGGCCATGAGGCTGCAGAACAGGATATCGCTTGCGAACAACAAGCGTCTCATCAGCGAGAGGATGACCGTTCTGATTGAAGCGTCTGCCTCCGAAAGGGAAGGGTTCGCCGTGGGTCGAACGTATCGTGACGCACCTGAGATTGACGGGCAGATATACGTCGACGGCGAGTTTCTGGCTGCCGGGACTCTGGTTGAGGTTGAAGTCACGGACGCGGAGGCGTATGATTTGATCGGAAAGAGGGTACAGCAACCATGAATCTAGCCAACCGGCTCACGTTGACGCGGATGGCGTTGATACCGGTGTTCGTCGCGATAATCAGGGTGGACGCGCTCTGGGCGTGTTTGCTCGCGCTCGCTATCTTCGTGGGCGCGTCGATTACCGACTATTATGACGGGAAGATAGCAAGGAAACGAAATTCGGTCAGCAATTTCGGCAAACTGTTCGATCCCGTTGCAGACAAGGTTCTCATCGCAGCGGCATTTATCAGTTTTCTCGACAAAGAGTACCTGGGTATTCCCTCATGGGTGGTCATTGTTATCGTGGGACGCGAGCTGCTAGCGACGGGATTGAGATCGGTCGCAGCGAGCAACGGTGTTGTGGTCGCGGCGCAGATATGGGGCAAGGTGAAAACCGTCTCGCAGATGACGTGCGCGATCACAATTCTCGTTATGATGTCTGGGCGTGCTGCGCTCGCGGCGTTTGCCGATTCGGCCGGCTCACGATCATTGTCGTTGTACGATCAGGGCATGCGTGTGGCGACGCTCGTTCTGATCATGCTTGTAATGTTCTTGACTGTGGTATCGGGTTTAAGCCTGTTTCGGGGCCATAGAAGTCTTTTCGTGACGCCCGGGGCGGATTAACCGGGTTGCGGTCACACCTCTGTGCTTCGAGAGACCGCTGCGGCGGGTCTTGGAGGTACTTTGTACGGCGAAACGTTTGCTCAGACAGCCAAAGAAAAAGGGCTCGAGGCGCTGGGCTCCGTGCTCTATCTCGGCCGCGTTCCCTGGGCGTCCGGCACGGTGGGGAGCGTTCCGGGGGTGTTGCTGTTCTGGCTGTGCCGAGAGCGAGCGCTGTTGTTTGCGGCGCTGACGGTTACCCTGTTCGTTCTCGGTGTGGTCGCTGCGGCTTATCTGGAACGGAAGACGGGTGATGCCGACCCGGGCTGCGTCGTCGTTGACGAAATGGTCGGCATGATGGCGGCGCTGGCGCTGTTCAAATGGTCCTGGGTGACCGCAGTGGGAGCGTTCGTTGCGTTCAGGTTTTTCGATATTGTGAAGCCGTTTCCCGCACGGCAGTTCGAGGAAAGACGGGGTGGACTTGGTATCATGCTCGATGATATAGTGGCTGCCGCGTACACGTGGGCGGCGGTCCGTCTGGCGCTTGGGCTGGTGCCTCATTGAGTCGCGTTGGACGCGGCACACGGGTCGGTTGATGTGCGAGAAAAACGGTGCAGCGGCGGCGGGTTCTCTCGAGGAGCGTTTGGGCGATGTGTTGTCGCGGCGGGGTCTTACCATCGCGGTGGCGGAATCGTGTACCGGGGGGTTGATCTCGCATAGAATCACGAATGTTCCGGGATCTTCCCGGTACTTCCTTATGGGAACCGTGGCATACTCGAACGAGGTCAAGGTGGAGCGGCTGGGGGTTGACGCAGCTCTACTTGAAAAGGTCGGTGCGGTCAGCCGCGATGTTGCGCTTGCAATGGCGCGCGGGATTAGGCAGGCGGCAAGCAGCGACATAGGAGCGGGCGTCACAGGTATCGCGGGACCAGCCGGGGGAACGCCCGAGAAACCTGTCGGGCTCGTGTTTATCGCCGCGGTAACGGGGGAAGACGTGCGGGTGGAACGGCACGTGTTTACCGGTGACCGAGCCGCGGTAAAACGGCAAACCGCGGACGCGGCGTTGGCGCTCGCTGTTGAGGTGGCGCAAACATGATCCGTGGCGGCATCGATGCCGTCAGGGACTCAATGTTGTCTCGTCGGGATCAATAGATCGAGGGTCGAAAGGGAACGTATATGGCGGTTAAGGACGAATTTGTCCATCTGCACGTGCACACCGAGTACAGCTTGCTGGACGGAATGTGCCGCATACCGGCGCTTCTGGAGCGCGTCAAGGGCTACGGTATGCCGGCGGTTGCCATAACCGACCACGGCAACCTTTTCGGCGTCGTGGAGTTTTACCGGCAGGCGATGAAATCGGGTGTCAAACCGATTATCGGCACCGAGATATACGTCGCGCCGGGAAGCAGGTTCGAGAAAAGCGCGCGAAACGCCGCGGAAACCGCCTACCACCTTGTGCTGCTCGCCGAGAACGAGACAGGATATCAGAACCTGCTTAAGCTTAGCACATCGAGCTATCTTGAGGGGTTTTACTACAAACCTCGCGTGGATAAGGAACTCCTGGATAAGCATCACGACGGGCTGATTGCGCTGAGCGCGTGTCTGTCGGGAGAAGTCAGCGTCGAGTTGGCCAGGGGCGAACTCGAAGCCGCTGAGAAAGCGGCATGCACGTATCGGGACATTTTCGGCGCGAACAACTTTTTCCTTGAGCTGCAGGACGAGGGGATGCCGGAACAGCACCGGGTCATACCCGAGCTCGTCAATCTCGCGCGAATATGCGGGCTCGGGATTGTGGCGACGAACGATTGTCATTATATTGACCGGGCGGACGCGGCCGCGCACGATGTGCTGCTGTGCGTTCAGACCGGTTCGACCGTCGAGCAGACCGATCGGCTCAAGTTTCCGACCGACGAGTTTTACGTGAAGTCGCCCGCCGAAATGGCCGAGCGGTTCGCCAGGTGGCCTGAAGCGCTCGAGAATGCCGCCGAGATAGGGCACAGGTGCAATGTCGAGCTGGAGTTCGGCCAGCGGCTTCTTCCTCGGTATGCCGCGCCGGATGGATATGAGAGCAGTTCGCAGTACTTGCGTGAGCTCGTGCAAAGCGGGCTGAAGGAGCGGTATCCGGAAGTGACGGCCGAAATATGCGAGAGAGCCGACCGCGAGCTGGCGATCATCGATCAGATGAACTACACGAGCTATTTTCTCGTCGTGTGGGATTTTGTCAGTTTTGCACGACGTAACGGGATACCTGTGGGACCCGGACGCGGGTCCGGCGCGGGAAGTATTGTGTCGTACGCTCTAAGAATCACTGATCTCGATCCGCTCGAGTACGGGTTGCAGTTCGAACGGTTCGTGAATCCCGAACGGGTGTCGCCGCCGGATTTCGACATAGACTTCTGTTACGTCAACCGGGAGAAAGTGATCAACTATGTCCGCGAGAAGTACGGCGACCGCAACGTTAGCCAGATCATCACGTTCGGCACGATGGCGGCCCGGGGCGCGATACGCGACGTAGGTCGTGCGCTGAACCTGCCATACGGGCTGGTGGACAGGGTGGCCAAGCTGGTGCCGTGGCAGTTGAACATAACGCTGGCGGAGGCCCTCGAGCGACAGGAAGAGCTGCGCAGAATGAAGGAGCAACCGGAGATCGCGCGTCTGTGGGAGCACGCGACGGCGCTGGAAGGGCTTGTCAGACACGCCTCGGTGCACGCCGCAGGCGTGGTCATCTCATCTCAGCCGCTCACGGAGTACGTTCCGTTGTACCGGGCGAAAGGCGACCCGAGAGAGCCGATCACCACCCAGTATGAATCGACCGCGCTCGAGAAGATCGGGCTTATGAAGATCGATTTTCTCGGGTTGCGTACGCTTACGGTGGTTGACGAGACGTTGCGGGCGGTGAAAGAGAATCGCGGAATAGAGCTGCAGCCGAACGATATCCCGTTTGACGACGAGAAGACGTTCGAGCTGTTGAGAAGCGCGCACACAGCGGGTGTGTTCCAGCTTGAGAGTTCCGGTATGCGCGACCTCGCGAAGAAGATCGGGATTGACAGGTTCGAGGAGATTGTCGCGTTGGTGGCGCTGTTCCGGCCGGGCCCGATGCATATGCTCGAGGATTACGTTCGACGCAAGCACGGGCTCACCAAGATCAAGTACGATCACGCGTCGCTCAAGCCTATCCTGGAGGAAACGTACGGTGTGATGCTGTACCAGGAACAGGTGATGAAGATCGCGAGCGATGTGGGCGGGTTTCCGCTGGGACAGGCGGACCTTGTTCGGCGCGCGATGGGTAAGAAAGATCCCGACGAGATGGCGAAACTTAGAGAAGGCTTCGTCAAAGGGGCGCGCAAACGCAAGGTATCGGCCGCGGCCGCCGAGAAGATATTCAACCATATGGCGCAGTTCGCCGGGTACGGTTTCAACAAATCGCACAGCGCCGCTTATGCGCTCATCGCGTACTGGACCGCGTACTTGAAAGCCAATTTCCCGCTCGAGTTTATGGCGGCGACGCTCAGCAGCGAGATGGGCAACAGCGATAAGCTGGCGGGGTACATCGAAGAATGTAAACGGCTGGAGATCGCCGTCCGACCGCCCGATATAAACGAGAGCCGCAAGAATTTCACGGTTGTCCGCGACGCGATCAGGTTCGGGTTGGCGGCAATAAAGAATGTTGGCGAGGGTACCGTTGAATCTATCGTTGAGGAGCGTGAATCCGGAGGTAAATACCGGTCGATATTCGACTTGTGCGCCCGGGTGGATATGCGCCAACTCAACAGGCGCGCCCTCGAAAGTCTAGTTAAAGCGGGCGCGCTGGACAGCACCGGCGCGAAGAGGAGCCAGATGTTCGAGGTTATCGACAAGGCTCAAGAACAGGGGAATCTGCTTCAACGCGAGAAAGAATCGGGACAGACCTCTCTGTTCGACCTTCTCGGCGAGGACAGCGCCTCAGTGAGCGACCAGACGCTGCCGGATGTCGAGGAGTGGCAGGAGAACAAGCTGCTAGCTAACGAGAAGGAGGTGCTGGGATTCTACGTCACGGGCCATCCGCTGGCGCGGTTCGCCGAAGCGCTCGACCGGTTCGGCACGGCAAAGACGAGCGATATATCGTCACTGAGCGACGGTGCGGCGGTCACTATGGGCGGTATACTCGCTAAGATCAAGCTCCAGACCACACGGCGCGGCGACAGGATGGCGTTCGTGACACTGGAGGATCTCGACGGGTTCGTCGAGGTCGTAGTCTATCCCGAGACGTACCAGAAATCGAAGGGTATAATCATGGAAGATGTGGCGGTGATGGTCATGGGTCGCACCGCCGCCAACGAGGGTGCACCGCGTATCGTGGCGAACGAGATCTTCTCGCTCGAGGAGGCACCTAAACGGCTCGCAAGCGCCGTTCATATCAGACTCGTGACCGCCGGGCTGGAGAAACCTCTTCTCAAACAGTTGGCTTCCATCATATCGTCGCATTCGGGCCAGTGCGACCTCTACCTGCACCTGGTAACGCCGAGAGAGGGTGAGGTGACGGTCAAAGCCGGAGCGCGGAATAAGGTGGAACCGTCAGAGGCGCTTGTGCAGGCGGCCGAAGAGCTGCTCGGCGAAGAGACCATCTGGTTCTCCGCAGCGAATCAGAGGCAAGAACGGAGATGAAGGCGCCTCTGTTGGGGGACCCGTCTTGGAAGAAGGCACCTTTTTCAGCGCTCCTCAGATCGCGCTAGGCCGGGCGTTTGCCTGCGCCGCGGTCTGTGGCTTCCGCTGAATTCTCTCTACCTAGCTACTATCTACTTTCCAGAGGTGGTATTGTCGGTATCTCGATCTCGCCGGAGCTTCCCGGGGTGAGCAGCACTCTGATTAGCAGCGGGTCCTCTCGCGGGGTGACCCGAATGGCCAGCTTGCGGGTTCCCTCATTCTGTTTCTGCGGCGGTGGCGGAGTGGTGGATACCACCTCGAACACGGCGTCCGCCGGCGCCAGTATCGTAGCGGTTAGCGTCTTGCCTTTCTGGTGCAGGATCGCCGTTGCACCCTCGAGTTCGACCTCCGCCGGGGTGACCATCCCCCAGACGATCTCCGCCGTTGTATCGTTAAGATCCAGTTCGTCTCGCACGAGCACTTGGCTCCTGTCGATCAACGCGATAGTGCGGTGGGCGCGGTCGGCATGTTCCGCGTACGCAGCGGTCAGGTCAGCAACGGCGTACGCGAGCTCCGGCGTCGATTCGAACGCTGTCAGCGGGGCTTTCGCTTCCGGATTCTGATTCTCCCCGTTGATGACGAGGGTGTTGTGACTTTCTGTTCGCAACCGGTAGTACGTCCAACGTTTATTCCCGAAATATCCCGGCATGTTATAGTCGTCCGAGCCGAGATCGACCGCCCAACGGACACCATCGGCGTCGAGAACGAACGTGCCGAGGTCAAGATGAGAGTGGTTCGCCTCTTTGTCGCCTCCTTTGAACCCGACGTAAATCGCGTTCGGATCGTGCCACTTGCTGCGGAGGAAAGCGACGTCCACCCCGGTAAACATCGCGTCGAGGGGAAGTTCTTCAGTGTCCGGCGTTTCGCCTCGCGGATCGTACCAGAGGACATCCAGCGCGTTCGGACTGCTGCGTTTCAACGTCTCCCGCTGATGCCACGCATACAGCGGTCTGTCGAACTTTCGCGCGAGCCAGAACATCTCTTCTGCGGGTCCGGAACCGCTACTCGCGTCGGCGTAGTTGAACGTTTGACCGTGCGGACCGATCGAGTGAATGCGGAATAGGCCCGCCTCGGCGAAGCCGGGCGATTCCGAGAGGCCGAAATTCGTTCCCAGCGCGCTGTCGAGTGCGGCGAGACCGTAAGCGTTGTACCTGGTCGCGTAGTGCCAGTATCCCGGTCCTTCGGCCCAGCCGCCGTCAGGCGCGTAGCTCGCCATAGCTCTCGGCAGCGACTCGAGAGCACCGGTGACGATCTCGGCGGCTATTTTGGGATATTCGTCTGCGACGGCCAGCGCCCCGATCAGCAGACCGCCGTTGCAGACCTGGTTCCAGTTGTGGTGCCGCATTATCCACCAGCCGTAACTTGCCTCGCCGCGATAACACAGCAATCCCGGCTTCAACCCTTTCTCGATGAGCGCCTCGCGGATCGTGACCCGATCTGCGCCAAGCTCCTCGTACAGCCAGTCGTAACCTATCCCGAACGCGTGGGACATCTCCGCCGTGTCGAGAAAGTGGGACGGGTTCCAGTCCTTAAACGCCGCCGCGGCGAGCAGCTCGGTTTTCGCGCGCTCGGCGAACTTCATCTCGCCTGTCAGCCGGTACGCAAGCGCCAGTGCGTACACCTTCATGAGACACGCGCGACTCTGGGATAGCAATCTCGGCCCGACGATTATGTACTCGACGGTCGGTTTGCCGAGCAGACCGGTCGCTTCGGCCACCACCTTGTCGACGAGCCCCTGCAGTTCGGGGTCGGTTTCCAGTAGCGCCCGGAGCGATACGAGATCATCGTCGGTCAGGATGAGACGGGGATGGCCCGGTCTCAGAGTCGAAATAACGTCGAGATCGATCTTCGCCACGTTCTCCTCCTTTACCGGCGCGCGGAAGAGTGCGCACCCAGCCACGATCGGAACAAGAAGGAATACTAACCTGAATGCTCGCCGTTTTCTCATCCGGACCTCCCTTCCAAAGCGGTTGCTGCGTTGGACTATCCCAGGTAACCACAGGAGGCATTCTATACCACGCGCGCGACATCGCGCAACAACGAGCCTTTAGGGTCGGGGTCGGTCGAACACTCCTCGCATCGAGTTGATGAATCTTCCTTCCCAGAAAGGCACCTCCAGACTCGACCAAACGCTGTGCTCTACCGGCGCGGGTTGACCCCGGGGCTTTTTTGTACTACGATTTGACCGGATCGTGCCACTTCGAAGGAGGGTACCATGTCTGATCTGTACAGGTTCGGGATATCGATAGATGCTAAGTTGATAGAACGGTTCGACGCTGCCATTGGAAGGAAGGGTTACAGCAACCGGTCGGAGGCAATCCGCGATCTTATCCGCGACGTTCTTGTTCGTGAAGAATGGGGTGCGGACGAGGAGATCGTCGGCACGGTAACCATCGTTTACGATCACCACGTTCGCGACATCACGTCGAGGCTCGTGGAAGCCCAGCATACCGAGCCCGATCTTATACTCTCCTGCATGCACGTTCATCTCGATCATCACAACTGTCTCGAGGTGGTCGCGGTCAGAGGCCGCGCGAAGAAGGTCCAGGGGTTCGCCGACGAGATCATCGGCGCTCGCGGGGTGAAACACGGTAAGCTTGCGGCCACAACGACCGGCAGGAAGCTGACCTGATGCACTTGCGCCCGATCAGGGGTCGTCGCCCAGTTGGGCGAGATACGCGGTGCGCACGCGCTGGAAAAAATCTAGCGCTGCAGCCTGGCGGTAATCCGGGTAGGTCCATTCCAACGGTTGGAACCCGCCTTCCCGGTATATCAACGTCACCTCCGCGTATATCCCTTTCGCGAGGTATATCCGGTGGGCGAAATCTTTCGTCGTGGCGAGCACGAGTCGCGGCGGCACAACGTATCCCGGATCGAGATTCACCGTGCGCGTCCCGTCCGGTCGCGCCAACCGCTCTTCGAGCCGGTTTGTCGTCAGTTTGGCATCGGCTATCTCGTCCTGTTGGACGAGCTGCTTCAAGCTGACCCATTCCCTGACCAGCTCGCCGCCCATTTCGTGCTGATAGTACGACGTCTGGTCGAAGGCAATGCGTTCCGAGCGCAGATCTATAGGGCCCAACGCTTCTTCCAGTAGGTTCTCAACTTGGCCCAGATCGCGTTCGGGAGACGCTATGATACCGCACACCAACTTCGCCGGAACCGGTTCGCGAGCTGCTCCATCGTAAGGAATCTTCAGTACTCCACACCCTTTCGCGCGGTTATCCCCTGCTGATACGGATGTTTGATCAGGCGCATTTCCGTCACGAGATCCGCGAGATCAATAAGCTCCTGCGGCGCATCCCGTCCCGTCAGTATGAGTTCCATCTCCGGCGGTTTCATTTTGATCAACTTTACTACGTCGCCGCACTCGATGAGACCGAACTTGACCGCGTACAGAACCTCGTCGAGTATCACGATATCATGTTCGCCTTTGCGCAGAACGTCGGCGCAGAACTCGACTGCATCGCGTGCCGCTGCGATGTCCTCCGGTTGCGGTTTTTCCGGATGGACGAAACACGCTTCACACTCCATACAATCGGCTTCAGGTCGGCTGCACGGTTTACCTTTCTGCACGATCTCAAAATTCGGCGCGAGCCGCTTGACGGATTCGAGTTCGCCGTAGTAGCGGACAGTTTTCATAAACTGGACCATGAGAACTTTCATGCCGTGACCGGCGGCTCTCAGTCCGAGCCCGAGCGTGGCGGTAGTCTTGCCTTTGCCGTCGCCTGTGTATATTTGAACCAATCCTTTCGGCGTTGTCATCGGTACCTCACAAACCTGCGAGCGCATCGATAATGGCCATGGGGATCTCAAGGAGCGCCCACAGGATGCCGGTCCCCAGCAAGATCAACAGTATGAGGAAGCTGAAAGGGGCGATCCGCCTGTACCGTGCCGCGAGGTCTAACGGAAGGAAATGGAGCAGCACGTGTGAACCGTCCAGAGGCGGGAGCGGAATCAGATTGAACACGCCTAGAACCACGTTTATCCTCATTAGCCATCGCAGAATTAAAAGGACGGGTATAACGCCGCTCAGGGGAAGCAGCGCTACCACCCGGAAAAGAAGGGCGGCAGCGATCGCCAGCGAGAAGTTGCCCGCGATGCCTGACAGCGACACAATGATATCGTCGCGTCGGTAATTGCGGAAGTTCCTCGGGTTAACCGGCACCGGTTTGGCCCAACCTATGAGAATCGGCGCGCCGAACACCATTGCCGCCAACGGCAGAAGCACCGTTCCAATCGGGTCGATGTGCGGCAGCGGGTTGAGAGTTATCCGACCCAGAAAACGTGCGGTCGGGTCGCCGCATCTGTCCGCAGCGTAAGCGTGGAGCGTCTCATGGACACAGATTGAGAACACCAGGACAATGTATAATGGCAGGTACTCAAGTATCGGGTTTGACTCCATATGTCCCTTCCCGCACTACTGATTTCCGTCGTCTCGGTTGCCTCGACTTCCCCCGGTTTGGTATCCGAACTGCGACAATTTCGCCCAAGTCTTGACAATGTTACCACGAACAACACCTATTGTCGAGAACGATATGGCAGCGTTAGCCTTGACGGGGAGCGCGCGAAAACGTAGAATCCTCTTGGTCGCGTTGCATTCGGCGGGCGCGCTCGGGGGGTAGCTCCGCACCGGCTTTGCTGAGGTGACATCCGTGAAACAGGTGCTCTTCCGGCTATGGGCGTTTATCGGGCTGGTGGTGATGTGTGTGGTTTTGGCGTTCCTGTCGGAAGACTTCCTGACCGAAGAGAACCTGATGAACGTCGCGCGTCAGGCCACGGTGAACGCCATCCTCGCGCTGGGCATGTCGTTTGTGATCATTTCGGCCGGCATCGACCTGTCGGTGGGGTCTGTGCTCGCGTTCAGTGGATGCATACTGGCGCTGGCGCTCAAGCAGGGGTGCCACCCCGTTGTTGGTGTTCTAGTGGGTTTGGCGGTCGGCTCCGCATGCGGGACGATTAACGGGCTTGTTATAACGAGGCTGCGGTTGCCTCCGTTCATAGCCACGCTCGGCATGATGAGCATGGCGCGCGGGCTTGGTCAGATAATTACCGGCGGTTACACGGTTTCCGGCTTGCCGGACCAGTTCAAGGTGCTGGGTTCCGGATATGTGTTCGGCGATGATATTCCTGTTCCGGTTGTGATCCTTCTTGTTTGCGCCGTATTGGCGCACATCGTACTAACCCACACACGGCTTGGCAGGTACACGTACGCTATCGGCGGGAACGAAACGGCGGCATACCTGTCGGGCATTAACGTCCGGGCGTACAAAACCGCCATCTATATGATCTGTGGAGGCTTTGCGGGTCTTGCGGGAGTCATAAGCACGGCGCGCGTCGCTGCCGGCCTCCCCACGGCCGGTCTGGGCTACGAGCTGGACGCCATTGCCGCCGTCGTCATCGGCGGCGCGAGCCTGTTTGGCGGCGAAGGTACGATTCTCGGCGCGATAACCGGCGCGCTGATCATCGGCGTTCTGAAAAACGGGTTGAACCTGATGAAGGTGAGCGAATACTGGCAGACGTTTACGATAGGTGCGGTTATAGTAGGTGCGGTCACGGTCGAGCGGTTCAGACACAGACGGTGAAGTAGAAGAGGAGCAGCCCGATGAGAAGCAATAATGAGAGGTCCGGCGGCTGGAGACGAATATTCTTGGCAGCGCTCGCCGCGATGTTGTCCCTTACTCTGGCTGTGGGATGCGGTTCGCGAGAGACAAGCGAGGAGCCGGGTCGCGCCGAGCGCAGGATAGGGGTCGTTCTGAAAGCAATAGACAGCGAGTTCTGGCTCGCCGTTCGCGACGGTGCGCAACAAGCGGCCCGAGAGGAAGACGTTGAGGTGACGGTTCTCGCGCCGAGATCGGAGACTGACGTCGAGGGACAGCTCAACAAGATCGAGGATCTCATCGCCCAGAAGGTTAACGGGCTGGCGGTTGCCGCTAACGACGTCGAATCGGTCATCCCGACGCTCGAACGGGCCGCCCGTATGGGCATACCGTTCGTCACGATCGATTCCGACGCGAACGCGCCGAGCAAACTCTCGTTTATCGGTACGGACAACGTTTATGGGGGAAAACTTGCCGGCGAGTTTATCGTCGAGGCAATCGGCGGCGAGGGTAAGGTGGCGCTGATAACGGGCGTGCCGGGCCAACAATCGCACATCGCCCGGCGCGACGGGTTCTTGCAGGCACTTGAGGGGGGCAGCATAGAGCTTGTCCCGCCACAGCCGGCCAACAGCGATCGTATGATGGCACTGAACGTCACGGAGAACCTGCTCGAATCCGAACCGGACCTGCGGGCGATGTTCGTGACCAACTCGACGATGGCGCTTGGTGCGTCCGAGGCTATCAAGGCGCGCAAACTCCCGGAAAAGGTTGTGCTCGTCGGGTTCGATACGAGCGAGGAGTCGCTCGAAGCGGTCCGGAAAGGCGAGATCGACGCGCTGATCGCGCAGAGTCCGTTCAACATGGGGTACCTCGGCGTCAAGAAGCTCGTCGAGCATCTCGATGGCGGGTCAGTAGACAAACGGATAGATACCGGCACACAGGTCGTAACCAGTGCCAACCTCGAGGAGTACATCCGGTCAACGCAGACGAAGCCTTAGAAGCTGTCCGTCTCCCCGATATTCTCATTCTGGTGAGTGCTCTCATAGGTATCCTCTTGACTTTCCGCAGCATTAAACTTAGACTTGTGTGGCGGGAGAACCGTGCAGTTTGAAGTCGGGTATAACCCAGAGCGCGCGTCCTAGGCCACAGGACTGCATAAGGAGCTAAATCGCTATGTCCAATACGATGACGGCCGCCGTTTTCAAAGGGCGCGGACAACTTGCTATTGAAGATGTGCCGGTGCCCGAAATGCAAGCGCCGGACGACGTAATCTTACGGGTTGAAGCTGCAAGCATCTGCGGTACGGACGTTCACATACTGGATGTTCCGCCGGGACATCCCGCCACGGAAGGTGCCATTCTGGGACACGAGTTTGTCGGCGAAGTGGTGTCCTGGGGCGAGGCGGTCGGCCATCTCGAGAAGGGTGACAAAGTCGTTGTCTCTCCCAACATCTCGTGCGGCACGTGCATTTACTGTCGCAAGAACAAGGCGAACCTGTGCACCAACATGACCACGCTCGGCATTTTCATGGACGGCGGGTTCGCCGAGTACTGCAGGACGCCGGCGTCCGCCCTGCATCCATACTCTCCAGATCTGCCGCCGGATAAAGCGGTTCTGGCGGAACCGTTAAGCTGCGTGGTGAACGCGGTTAAGAAGGTTGCTGTTGTGCCTGGTCAGTCCGCACTGATTCTCGGTGCGGGACCGATCGGCCAACTGTTCATCGACGTGCTCAAGGCTAACGGTGCGGGGTCGATCGTGGTCTCGGAACCGAATACGTCGCGGGCCGATGTTGCGCGAAAAGTGGCAGGAGTCCGCGTGGTGAACCCGAACGACGAGGATCTCGCGGAGGTGTTGGCGGACGTCACGGACGGAGGCGCGGATCTCGTGGTAGATGCCGTCGGGTCGTTGTTCGGGGTAGCGCTTGACCATGTAAACCCGGGCGGCACGGTACTGCTTTTTGGGATGAACGAGACCGCCCGCGCCGATGTCGGCCAGTACTGGATAACGCGGAAAGAGATACGCGTGCTCGGCACGTTTATCTCCGGCGGGTCGTTTCCGGAGACGGTCAAACTTCTTGAAAGCGGGTTGCTCGACGTCGAACGACTGGTGACACATCGGATCGGCGTAAGGGAGATTCCCGAGGGGATCGAGTTGATGCGCCGGGGCGACGCGATCAAGATCGTCGTTACCCCCTGACGGTTCTGTGCGCAAGTCAAGAAGTGCATACGGAATCCTCAATGAAAGCGAGGTGCATATAATGAAGGGAGTGAGTCTAAAGGCAGAGTGGGCGCCAAGATGGGGGTTTGTGCTGGGTGCAAAGGACCGCGAGGGAAAACTCACCTATCTGGGAAGCCAGGTGTGGAAGGATCCCGAACTCGAAATCGTCGACAAACCTAAACCGAAACTCGGTAACACCGACGTCTTGATCGAGGTCAAAGCGTGCGGGATTTGCGGCAGCGACGTTCACATGGCGCAGCCTGACGATGAAGGATACATATTTTATCCGGGATTGACGGCGTTCCCGGCCATTCTGCGTCACGAGTTCTCCGGTATTGTGGTGGATTCGGGCAAGAAAGCGATAAACAAGCGGACAAATGCCAGGTACGAGCCGGGCGAACCGGTCACCGCCGAGGAGATGTTGTGGTGCGGGACGTGCAGGCCGTGCGTTGACGGGTACCCGAACCATTGCGAGCGGCTCGAGGAGCTCGGGTTCAGTTGCGACGGCGCGATGGCCGAGTACATTAAGGTCGACGCCAAATATTGCTGGAGCCTCAAGGGTCTGGAAGCCAACTATTCGGGACAGGATCTGTTCAAAGCGGGCAGTCTCGTCGAGCCGACATCGGTCGCGTACAACGCGGTGATCGAACGTGCCGGCGGGATTCGACCGGGGGATAACGTCGTGATAGTCGGCGGCGGACCTATAGGCCAGGCGGCCTCGGCGATACTCAAGCGTGCGGGAGCCGCGCACGTTATTCTGTCGGAACCGTCGGCGACACGGCGCAAACTCGCCGGGAGGATGGGCGCGACGGACCTCGTCGACCCTACAAAACGGGATCTGGCTGAGGCAGTGCTCGATATAACTAAGGGCGAAGGCGCAAGCCTATATCTTGAAGGCAGTGGCCTTTTCGAGCGGGTGTGGCCCGCCATCGAGAAGTGCATATGGGAGGGGAAAGCGCTCAACGCGGTTGTCGCGCTTGTGGCCCGCGCCCCGCAAAAAGCGCCCATGACGCCGGAGGTGTTCCAGGTACGGCGCGCGTTGATCGTCGGGTCGCAGGGACATTCCGGTCACGGCACGTTCCCGCGCGTCATCTCGGCGATGGCGTCCGGTATGGACATGACGCCTATGATCACCAAGACTATCGCCCTGGACGAAGCGCCGGATAATATCGTCCTTCTGCGAACAGACAGGAAGGAGTGTAAGATAACCATTCTCAGGTAGACGCGCAATGCCGGTTGCGGTGCATGAAGAGGTGATCTGTACGATCGTTTTTGGCGACAGGAAGCCAATAAAGAAAGGAGTTACTGTAAATGAGCAAGTGGGAGTTGCCGCCGAAAGGCGGGTATATGGAATCTGCCGAAGGGTTGTACGTGCAGAATATGACGTGGAAGGATATCACGAAGCGGTTGAAGAAGAACGACCTCATAATCGTGCCGCTCGGTTCGACCGAGAACCACGGACCGCACGCGTGCATCGGCGAGGATACGTTCCTCGTGACGCGTATGGCGGAGGCGGTGGCGAAACGTACCGGTTGTACGATAGCCCAGCCGGTTTGGTACGGATCGCATCCGTACCATCATATGGGCATGCCGGGCACAATAGTCATTCCGGAAGAGTATTTCATCGGAATAGTGAAAGGTGTCATGGCGGGGTTGTGGAACATGGGTTTCCGGAAACAGATACTGCTCAACGGTCACGGCCAGGAGTACGTCATCCCGACGGCGATACACCAGTTCGCTAAACAGTTCCAGGTACCGGGCGTTTTCATCAACCTGAACTGGTACCACGCGATACCGGACCAGTTCAAAACGAAAGCGGACGGCGGACCGTACGAGACGAACTTCATCCATGCGGACGAGGTGGAAACGTCGTGGTCGCTGGCGCTGTTCCCGGAGTTTATCAAGATGGAGGATGCCGTAGACACGACGCCGCGCGGGTATTTGCCGGACGGACATATCGATAAAGCCGGGAACCTGCTGCACAGACCGATCTGTTGGTACGGCCAGGTAGGGTGCGGTCCTATGGAGATCGCTGCAACTCCGGAAGGGTGCGTCGGTAAAGCTACCCTTGCGGACGCGGAAAAGGCTAAGCCCGGCGTCAACGCGCTGCTGGACTATATGGAGAAACTCGTGACCGACATTCTCGAGACGTTCCCGGCAGGCAAACTCCCGCCCGCCGATGAGGTGTCGCCGAGGCCGAAAGAGGAGATCGAGGCCGCGATCAAAGGGCCTTTGGCAAAGGGCGGACGAAGCATCTACTCTCTTGCCTACCCGTTCTAAGGAAGCTGGATCCAGATATGGCGCTGAAGCTTGCCGCCGTGGCCACCGTCCAGTCAACGTCGTTCGAGGCGGTGGCGATCCGTGAGGGTTTCGAGGAGAACCTTTGTCTTATCGCCGACCTGGGGTATGACGGTGTTGAACTGGCTGTCCGCGACCCGTCGCTCGTCGATGCAGCCGGTATCCCCTCTCTCGTGACCGGTTTCGGTCTGCATGTGCCGGCGATAGGTACCGGCCAGGCATACCTTGAAGAAAGGCTTTCCTTCGCGAACCCGGACCCCGCTGTTCGGCGCGACGCCGTCGACAGGATCAAGCAGCAGGTCGAGTTCGCGAAGAAACTCGGTGCGCAGGTGATCATCGGTTTGATTCGCGGAACCTGCCAGCAGCGCGATGAACTCGCCGATGCGCTCGACCGGGTGGGCGAATGCCTGCTCGAATGCGGTGCCTATGGCACGCAACACGGCGTGCGGCTTGTGGTTGAACCGTTAAACCGGTATGAGACGACGTTGTTGAACAGTATCGGCGAGACAGTTGAGTTCCTCGAGCGCATTCGAGCGGATAATATCGGAATTCTCGCCGATTCATTCCACATGAACATCGAAGAGCCGAGCATAGAGGAGAGCCTGGTTCGTGCCGGCGATAGGGTAACGCACGTGCACGTTGCGGACAGCAACCGCGAAGCGCCGGGACACGGACATATAGACTTTCGCGGACTTGCAGATACGCTGGCGAAAATAGGGTACGACGGGTTCTACTCCGCGGAAATCCTTCCCGAACCTGACGGGAAGACGGCGATAGCTGATGCCATTGTCCACATGCGGTCGCTCTAACGTCGTGATACGCAGAAACCGAAGGGCCGCCACGTGAAGCGAACAGTTCCGATCCTACTGCTGCTTCTCTTCTCATGCAGCGCGAATCTTGACCATCCTGAGTTCAAGGCGCCGGCAGATATCATCCCGACGCTCTGGGACGTGAGTGACGGAACGCCCGTCATCTTTCCGGACGGCGGCAAG
>Ga0180438_10001729_pt1 | contig 37909 bp, 55 predicted proteins | sample SS_ome_12_FD_132455 | JGI IMG/M metagenome (GOLD analysis project Ga0180438, IMG submission 132455) | Hypersaline lake sediment archaeal communities from the Salton Sea, California, USA - SS_3_D_2 metaG | ecosystem: Environmental > Aquatic > Non-marine Saline and Alkaline > Hypersaline >... | reverse complement strand
TGCACTTCATTCAGTATGTTTTCATAGTCTAATAATGATTCGTCCATATGACATTCTCCTACTTATATATCATTGATACTATCCTAAAATAAATTTTAAACATCAATTGTTTTTTTGTAGCACTCTTGAACTTCTCTCTTCTGAAGGAGAAAGATTCCTGATTCATCGCTCCCAACTTAAGGGCAGCTCCAACAGGCTTTTATCCGTAGTCCCTACGGCCAACCAGCTTGTTTGCTGATGTGAGTTAATATAGCAAAAAAAGCACATTTTATCCCAATATTAAAACACTAGGTTTTAATGTGTCATTGAAGGATAATTAATTGCTATCCAATCCTGATTATACGATTTCTTTTCATTTCGATTTGAATCAAACAGCACTTTTTTTCTCTCGTATTCTTACCCCGTACCAACCCGTTACTACCTCCATTGTTTTTGTTGATGACAATGTAAACTGTTTGTTGAGAACTGTATCAACAGCCATGTTTTTTTGTATTTGTAGGTTTCCTCTAGCAGAATGATTCTCAAGATATGTTTGAAGTTTTTTAATGTTTTTAATGTTTTCTTTTACCCTTCCTTCTTCTGCTTTCTCTTTATTCTTTTTGTTTGTCAGAGCTAGTTCAACCCAATTCTGTATTGCTTTCATATCAGATTTATATTGTTTACCAGTATCTTCCTTGTAATGATTAAGCTTGTCTAATATCCAATCTAAATCTTTTGTCGAGTATTTCTTTTTGAGCACTTCATGTTGCTTTTCTGTGAGCTTTACTCTTTCTCTTAATTGTAAAAATTTAACATCAGGGGCGCGAATGCGCTTATTATTCTTATTTTTAATATTCTTAGTATAATTCTTCTTATGGTTCCAATCGGAACCACCCCCGGTTCTATTTGGAACCACCCCCGGTTCTATTTGGAACCACCCCTCTTTTGCTGAAAAATGATCCATGTTTAATTTCCAAATATCTAATATTTTAATTACATCCCGAGTCTGACCATTCGTTGTTATTTTTTTTAAAGATATCAGTCCTTTTAATTCCAAATTCTTTTTTATCTTTTGTAATGTCTGAGGACTTATTTTAAATTTCTCGCAAATCTTCCTTCTTCCAATAAAAAAACTTCCTTTTTCTCCCGCAACTCTTTTGATAAATGTATAAAATCCTACTTCTTGAAACGATAGGTCTAATTCGTAAATAATATTTGGAATTTGAGTGTAGTATTTATGATCTGACCCGCAATTATATATATCAATGCAATCATCCATTAATAAACTCCTTGGTTAAACTATACCAACAAGTTCTGTTAAAGAGTTTTTTATTGAAATTTCTTTTTAATTCCCTCCCTCTTTTAATACATGATTGAAAATAATAAATTATAATTGCTTCGTTAACTCCATATTTTGCAGCTATCAAAGTGTTAAATGAAACGTGAAGGTTACCCATAAACCACCTCATTGTTATATATTAAATATTTTAATTGTGCTTTAGACATAGATGTACATCGGAATGATGTTTTAAATGAGTCTAAGAGTTGACTTTTATTATCGAATTTGTTAATCTGATGTCTCCTTTATTGGTGTTAAAGGTAAATATTGAGGCAGAAGATTTGTGTTCTTCTGTCTTTTTTTTTACAAATAAATTATTAAAGATATATACGATCAATTTTTAAATTGATAGTTTTTTCTGAAAATAAACTGTTTAGGGTATAGTTTAGGAGAGAATGTCTTCTAACGAAGGTTTATTAAATATACGTCTTAATTCTAACTCTTTGTCTATGGCTTTTGGTTTTTGTACTATTCTTTTGACGCTTGTAAAATCGATGTCATTATTTGTGTATTTTTTTATTTTTTCGGTTAAACGTTTACTTGGGTTTCTTTTGCCATTAAATATTAAATAGAGATATTCCCTTGAGATGCCTAAAAATCCACTAAATTCAGATATAGTAAGGTCATTATCGGTTATCCATTTCTTAAATTCTTTTCTTATATTCATTTTGTTTACACTTGTTGTTGACATAATAATACACAAATTATATTATGATATCAAATTTAAAATCAAGGTGTCGTTGTGAATGCTTATAAATGTTGTGATGAAGCTTGTTGGATTTGCTGTGAAGATAGGATTAAAGAAATAATGTATGAAATAGATATTGATAAGTATCTTTTCATTGAGGATTTTGTTGACACTGTACATGAAGTTGTTAATGAAAATAATCCCTCTATAAAAAAAGAGTTAGATGTTAATAGCTTTGCTAGTCATTATTGGGATGACTATTGGTATAACAAAAAAGCTGACGAGTTGGCAGGTGAGACAATTGAACTATACGGGGAAACATATACAATATAAGGAGACGTAAAATGAATGAAGACAATGTTAATAATATAGAGGTTCTTGAGGAAGTCTCTTCTTTAAGAATTCAAATGAATCAATTAATAAAAGGTTTGAATGATCAAAGGATTCAGACCAGGATTTTCGAATCTAATGAGTTAGATCAATTGTTTGCTGCTCTTTCTAATGCTCAGTTGAATATGGAAGTAGCAAAGACTGAAAACATAAATCCTTTTTTTAAAAGTAAGTACGCAGATTTAGCCACTATTGTTAAAGCTTCTCGTCCATACTTAGCTAAATCAGGCCTTTCTGTTATCCAACGTATTATAGATAAAGATGAGAAGATGTTTCTTCTAACAAGACTTTGTCACTCCTCTGGGCAGTGGATCGAAGAGAAGATGCCTATCAATCCAGATAAGACCAATATTCAAGCTATTGGTAGCTATATCACATATCTAAGAAGATATTGCTATGCTGCTATTGTTGGAGTTGTAGCTTCTGGTGAAGATGATGACGGTGAGAAAGCTATGGAAAAAGCTAGAAACACTGGAATAGGTGGCAGTAATAAGTGTATTAGTAAATCACAACTTGAAGTACTAAGTATTGAACTCGAAAAAGATGCTTATCTTTTGGATAACCTTTTAAAAGGATACAATATTAAGAAGTTAGCTGAGCTGCCAGCTTCTAAATATACATCATGTTTAAACCGTATAAGAGAGATAAAAAAATCAAAAAATGATTAACGCAATAACTTTTTCAAATCCTTTTCCAAATGGTTTAACCAGGCAAGAAAGAATTATTAATAATATTTCATTGCTAGTTGGTATGATCGCTCTGCGTGTTATTTTTACGCTAGGAGGGGTTTTAACCCTTCCTATGCAGTTTATAACTGATATAGGGTCTTTCTACCTTTTCTACCATATTAACACAGCTAGAGGTCGTTAAAATGAAAATAATAAATATTAAGCAAGGATCCGAAGAATGGTATAAATTCCGTTCACAAGGTGTTGGAGCTTCCGATATATCTGTCATTATGGGAACCAATCCTTATAAAGATACTGTTAAATTATGGAATGAAAAATGCGGTTATTATGTCCCTAGAATAACAGAACCTATGCGATATGGAATGCATACAGAACCAATTGCTAGAGAATGGATGAACTTTCATTTTGGTTATGATCTACAGCCCATATGCATAGAACATGAAAATGAGTCTATTTTTAAAGCTTCACTTGATGGATATGACGAACTAAATAAAACGATTGTTGAAATCAAATGTCCTGTTAATAGAAAAACCATTGAAGCTTTTAAAGATTCTAAACAAATTCATCCTTATTGGATAGATCAGATTCAATGGCAACTTGCTTTATCAAAGGCAGAGCGAGCTTTAATAGCTATTTGGGATAATGAAACTAATTCATGTTTAGTTGCTGACATTCTTGCTGATGAAGAAAGGCACGAGCTTATGTTTAAAAAAGCTCGGGAATTCTGGGATTACGTTAAAAGAGGAATTCAACCCCCTCCACCTGATATTAAATTTGAAAATATTGAGGATGATAATTTAAAGCTTCTTGTCAGTGAATTGAAAAAGATTGTTAATAAAAAGAAAGTTTACTCGGAAAGAGAAAAGGAGCTTAAACAACAAATATTATGTTACGCTTCTGGCAAGCCTTTTTACGCATATGGAATGAAAGGACTTTTAGCTAAAGCTCCTAAAAAATACAATTTTAAACAAATGGAACTTGATGGAATTGATTTGAATAAGTATATTGAAGCAAGTAGTAAAACGTCTTATCGGTTTACTTTCTCCAAAACTTAGTTTACATTTGGGGCTTTTTGTCTAAAATTGACAATTAGCCCCTTTTTAAATTAATTAATTTCTGATTCTTTTACTGCTCTATTTTTGTAACCAGTTTTTTTAGTTACCAGATCAATCAAATCATCAGCATGTGCAGGTATTGTTAAAATTTCAGGGTCTTTTAATATTTTACCCCCCTCTTCCTTGACAAAAGCTTTTCTTCTTTGAACAACTTTATTATTAAAAAACCATTCGAGGCTCTTCTCATAATCGGTATAATAAGCCTTTAAAGCCTCTTCTTCATAATCTTCAATGTCAAAACCTTGGTCCCACATTTCTTCGTCCTCTGGAAATTTTTTATCAATAGGTTCACTTTTGGGAACGTCCAAATTATATGGCTTAAATTCTTTCATGCTAATAATTGCAGGTATTAAATCTGCATATGATGCAGAAATATCACCAGTCTGTGTAGATTTATATATTTCAAACCAATCTCGAATAATGGTTTTAACCGCTTTATTTATCATTCCTTTTAAACACTTCTCTGTCCATTCAAAAGGGGTTTCTAAAAGGTAGTGCTCTAAAGCTTTTTTGTCAGTTTTAGATATTTTAAATCCTTTTGTTCCTATCTTTTTCATTTATATCTCCTTGTCTTTTTTTAAGGTGTATATTCTGTTATTGTTAATGTTGCTGCTGCAGAACCGCCAAGTTTTCTTCCTCCTCCAGCACCATTTATTGCAACCCTTAACCCATTACTCGAACCATAGCGGATAGAGAATGTTGTTGGAGACGTTGATCCAGCAGTAACATAATGACGCATTTTTACCGTTGTTGTAGATTGAGATGCAGCAGGAAAAGCTGTAACACATGATTGGATAGCATTTACACCACTATCTCTAAATATAGAAAAAACTGCAGATGTTACAGAGGCAGCTGTTGATGAAGACCATGCTGTATATTCTATTAACAATATATTTGATGCATCAGAAGGAGTAATAATTAGTGAATCCGCTGAACTTCCTTCGGAAATTTGAGGTATAGTATCATCAAATGGCACTATGGATGTAGTTGATAAATATGTTGAAACATCAGATCTAACTTGCTGAACTACTGTTCCTGTCGTAGAATTGCTTTCCCATGTAACAACTCCTGCACCATTTGTAGTTAATACTTGATCAGCACTTCCGTCTGCGGTTGGCAATGTATAAGCATTATTTATTGTTATTGCATTAGATGAAGTTGGATCAATAGATAATATTTCATTTCCTGAGGAAGGGTCACTTCCATCTGTTAATTTTATTTTATCACTATCACTATTATCTATACCTAAACTATATGTTTTGGTACCTGTTATTTCAAAAGAAGTGAATGTATCTGCTAATGAACCGTTTGCTACTCCTATTACTAAAGATGAAAACGAAGTGGCATCTGTATCATCATTTGAAACTGATAATGTAACAGGCGTGGCAGCTGTTGTATTTTTAAAATCCCAGTCTCCCACAAATGGTGATTGCATAATTACTGAAACTTTATCGCCAGCTCCTCCAGTAGCAGTACCATTACCACCTAAAATATCAATGTTATTAGCTGTAGGCGTAGCCGTTCCAGAATCTGTGGTATATGTTTGAGCTAAATCATCATCAATGTTAATAGTAATTGTATTGGTTGAACCAACAGTTTCTAAACCAGTGCCACCTGTTATGGTAACTTCATTGTTTGTATCTGGTATAACAGGAGAAGTACCAGAGTCCACTATGAACGATTCCGATGCTCCACTTGTTCCAGCTAGTTTGCGCCATGTGCCAGATGCACTGGAAATATCGCATAATATCCACCAATCATTGGAATCGGTATCAAGCCACAAATCTCCAAGATTGAAATTTTTATAATCTGCACTTGTAGGTGCTCTATCTAATTGAAACCTTTTAAGACTATTTGCCGAATTAGGCCGATAATTTAAAGGTCCTGTTTCAAAAAAAGGCATTTATTTTTCTCCTTAACATACTAAATAACCGCTAATAACACTTGCTTCTCTACTCCCCCCAACAACGCCCATAGTTTTAGTACTACCACTTGTTTGTGTGGAAAAAGATGCCGTATCTGCTGCATCCATATCTACTAACATGCTTATATTTTCTCTATACCCACCTGTGGAAATCTTTCTTGTTGCTGGGCTATCGGTATTATAATAATCACCATTAGATGTCACTATACGATATTGACCATCTGTATGAGAGGCTGTGGCACTCGATAATTCATAAATTGCGTTAAGATGATACCTTCCAGTAACTGGAGCTGTAAAAGTATATGTAGTATTATCATAATCCGCATTTTGATCAAATATTTCTGTGTTAGCAGCGATTGTATAATAAGTGCCATCTCCTGTCACATTAGGAGCGTTAGCACTCATATACGCTAAAAAAGCAGGCTGCAATGGCATCGTCCTTTCACCTGCTGTTGTCATCTCCCATTGAGTAACTCCGCCAGATGGACTTGGAAAAGGGCCTCCAGCAGAATCATATGTTATCTTAAGCTTGTCTGCATCTGAATTATCTATACCCATGCAATTAGCACTAATACTACCAATTCTAAATGCTATACTTGGGTCTGCAGAACCCGCTCCTTCTACCCATGAAGCCATTTGTGCTGCTGAAGATGCCGTTGTGCTGTTATTATATGTTTTTAATAAATTGACTTTGCCTGCATTTGTAGAGCCAAACTGAAATTGGTTTGTGGTAGTACCAGCGTTAGAACCAAAGAAATATTGCCAGCCATTGGCTGTACGTTCAAAAAAATATGATCCTGATGGAGACGATCCAGGTCCTATCTTAAAACTAGGAGTGCTTGTATCTAGTCCAACATAAAACTCATTTGTTCCATCACTAAAATGAACGGACGCATCCCCACCACTAGTTCCACCTACTGTAAGATCTAGTACAGCATTTGATGAAGTATTAGTATTATCACTATGATTAACAGAAAGAACAGTTGCCGTTCCAGCTGTTGATCTGTTTACTGAAAAATCATTGTCAGCAACAGTGTTATTGATTGAATTATTTGTAACCATCTTCTCTCCTTATTTTAGACAACGGTAAAGCTCCCTGTAGATGACAAAACTGCGAAATCTGTATTTGATGTTATACATACAATTTTTATAGCATCATATTGGTTCGTAGCCGTTAAACTTCCCCCTGTACCCGTTGTTGTATCTGATGATCCATAATGAATTGTTTGACCAGCATTTTGGGCTATTTTATATAAACCAGCCCCTTTTCCTACAAGTTTAATTACATCTCCAATAGATGCTGTTGTTGGTAAAGTTAATGTTACAAGAGCTCCGTTATTGGCTATATACCCATTATTCACTGCAATAGCTTGTGTTGTACCCGTTACCTCAGTCCAGCTAACTCCACCTCCTGTTCCGTCAATAGTAATACTTCCAGCTGCATTAGTAATTGTTATGCCAGTCCCCGCTGTAAGAGTAGAGACAGAAGGAGCGTTTCCAGTATTACCGATAACTAATTGTCCATTAGTTAAGACTCCCGTTGAACTAATATCATAACCTGATCCCGCTAACAAGATTGAGTGTTCAGGGGTCACGTTGAGACCTACATCATCAAGTGTATCTAAAGCTGATTGTACTGTCGTATCACTTGCAGATAACCATCCATTGAAATTTGATGTGTCTGTCAAAACCAAAGAAGCATTACCAGCAATTGCGATTGAAATATCACCTTTAACAGTTTCCTTCTCTATTATAACGTCAACTATTGTATCTGACGATTCTTCTTTTATAACATATCCTAGTTGAGCAAGTTCTAACTGAGCTAGTTCTGCTGATTTACCAGCTATATTTCCGCTAGCTATGGCTGTTTGAGCTGCAGTTAAATTATTGTATTGAGATGTATTATATACAGCATAATAAGTCGGTGTAGAGGAGTTTATGTCACTTTTAGATACATACAGCCTAAATACTCCATATTTATTACTCCCAAGAGCTGTAACAGTTCCAGCGTTATTATATTCACTTGGAAAGGTGTTCGCTATAGAATCTCTTACCCATTTACCACTCCCATCTGTGAACATAAAGCTAAAATTCTCTGCTGCTCCTCCAGAATCTGGGATCGTAGTTTCTAATCCATGATCTTCTAATTCATCAGCTCCAACTATTTGAATAGACTTTGTTCCTTGCAACGTAATATTTGCACCGTTATTTTTATTTGCTATTACAGGACCTATTGTATCATGGGCCCATTCCGAAGCTTCAACAGGAAAAGTATATGGATGATTTTCCGCAACTACGATAGCATTAGGAGTTCCCGCATTATCAACTAATATCTCAAATAAACATACATTGTCAGCAAATAATGCTGTTGAACGCGTAGCAGTGGAACCTATGGTTCCAGTGCTATCCATATATACATAATGTGTAGCTCCTTTTGTCAATGGCCCCGTATCTTGTCCAGCTGCCCATGTTATCTTTCTGCTTTTAATATAACCAGTGCCAGATTGTGTTACTGTCAATGTTGTTCCTGTAACTGAATAGTATGGACCCGCTCCATCCCATTCATAAAAACCTGTGTTGGTTTGCCTAATAGTATTATATGCTACTAACTCTCCTGTATGGGTATAGTTATCTTCGTTTAATGTTAATGTGCCAGCAATTACATCTGAATCAACAAAATTTACTCCATTAATTGTAAGTAACCCAGCCCCCGTTCCACCAACCGCTGTTGAGTTTGATGTGTTAATAGAAGAATTAGTTAAAATTGTCGGATTTGAAGAATTATGTGTTATTGAAGTTAACGACCCAGTTGAAATCTTAATATTAGATATAGATATTGTAGCTGAATCTGAAGTAACTAATGTTCCATTTAAAGATGAACCTTCATTTAATATTGCTGTTGCAGTTCCCCCTATTGCTGCAGGACAACCTATTCTTGTACTAATTATGTCGATATTACCATTTGAGAATGTTAATGTATTTACAGTTCCTCTTCCAGCAAATGAACTTGAAATAAGACAGGTTGCCCCTCCAATACAATTAATAACACCATTATTAGCAGAGGCGTCAGTACAACTAACAATTGCTAAAGTTCCACCAGCCCAATTAGGCAAGTCATATATATATCCATTAACAATGGTTATATAACAATTTTCGGTTAAAATGATCGCTGTCCCTGCCACTGCTGATGTAAAAATATCTCCAGATGAAGCTGATAGAAATAAATCTTTAAATGTAAAAAAACCTGAAGAAGGAGGGGTGTGATTTCCTACTATGACTGTTTCTAAAGTAGCTCCTCTAATAACATGCCCAGCATAAAGTGTTAAATCTTCTATGTAAGTCCCTGGCTTAACATATATTTCAGCGTCTCCACCAGCGGTATTTGCTGCGTCAATGGCGCTTTGTATTGTTATATATTGCCCTCCACCTGCAGCGTCTACTACATATTTTGTTATCAAGGCTGGAGCTAATGATAATGGGGTAATAGCCTTGGTATTATCAGCCAATAAACTAGTTTCCACTAAAGTAGCCAACTCTACGACACCTTTTTGTGTAGTTGTTGAATCTGCTATTGTTAAAGTTATTGTATCAGCAGCTCCGCTTGTAGAAATCCCTTGAGCTGCTGTGCCTATTATATTTAAATTATTTAAAAGAGGCGTTGCCGATCCTGAATCTGCTGTATAAGTTTGGGCTATATCTCCATCAATATTAAACGTAACTGTATTTAAACTTCCGACCGTTGTAATTCCTGTTCCACCAGCTATTGTTACTTCATTTGTTGCATTTGGAATTACAGGAGATGTTCCTGTGTCTGGTATGAAAGTTTCTACTGCAGATCCTGTTCCTGCCATTTTACACCAAATAGCATCATGTGTCGTCTTTTTGCATAATTTCCACCAATCATCGCTTGATTCGTCGAGCCATTCATCACCAACACTAAAGTTCTTATAATCATCAACCGTTGGAGAATGACTAGATTTGAATCTCTTGATTGGATTTGAACTATTAGGCTTATAATTTAAAGGACTATAATCAATTCGTGCCATTTTTTTTCTCCTAAACTGTTAAGGCGCCTGTAAAATATGTATAATAGGCGGAACTCCCTGTTATCTGAACATCTGCTTGAGAACTTCCAGCATTTGGGATGTTAATTTTTGCTGTTGCGGTATCTCCTGCATCCATATCTACCATTACACTTAATGAAAAAGGAACTCGATCTGCATTTGCTGCATAGATTGAAATATCTTGTCCTTGAAATATAGATCTATTACTTGTTTGTAAAATTAATAAATAAAAACCTGATGCAGGGTCTACGTCATTCAACCATGTACCTACATTAAAGGTATATAAACCTGAGATGGGTGCCGTAAAGGTATAAGCGCTAGTACTATAATCATTGTTTTGATCAATTATTTCGCTGTTTATTGTAAGTGTTGATGTATTATTAATTGGCAAATTATCTTGCGTAAGAGTTTGGTGGGCTGAAAATGCTGGTTGTAACGGCATATTAATATAACCATCTTGAGTAATTGACATCAAAGTGTTTCCACTAGATGGATTAGCTCCTGTTGTAATCTTAATAATATCACTATCATCATCATCTATTCCAACAGAACCTTTTGTCACTCCGTTAATATTAAATGTTATACCACTATCTCCAGATGCTCCTGGATCAATTATTGGGTTTTTACCGACGTCATCTAATGTATTTAAAGCTAATTGAACATTTGTATCCGCTGATGACAACCACGTATCAAAATTAGTTATATCGGTTGTAATAGTGGATGCAGCCTTTGATGAGGCTGAACTGTGATAATTTCCTGACTGACTCATAACCCCTCCTTAATAAATTACTGCTGCTGTTACTGAACCACTCGCCGGTGCAGTTGCATATTTTACATAAAATTGTGTTCCTATCGCTAGAAACTTGCCGTCATCTCTTACTTTATTAGCTGTTAAATCTAATATTACAAATCCTTCTGGCGGTAATAAAATATGGTCATTTGTTCCATCAACAGAAAAATATGCAGCTGTATCCATTAAATTTTGGAGCATCACTATTCTAGCTTGATTTACTAAAACTTTTCCTAATGCTCCATATGTTGCCCCAACTCCCCCAAATAGTACTTCCCTTAACGGTTCAAATTTAGCTCTTGTTGCGTATCCCATTTTTTTTTACTCCTTTTTCTTTCCTTTTCCTTGCAATCTCTTATATAAGCATTATAATAAAAATAAAATAAAAATTTAACGACGGAGGATAAAAATGTCGGAAAATAAAGAAAAGAAAGAATTAAAAGTTTTCACTAATTACAAAGGCAAATATATAGTAGTAGATAACGATAAAGATTTTTCTTTTGAGTTTCCTACTAATTCAAATTTAGAAAAGAATTTAGAAATCATTACTTTTATTAAATTTGAAATGAAAAAAGCTATTTTAGAAGCTAAAGCGAAGCAAGAAGCAGCTTTAAAAGCAGCTGAAACGCAGTCTAAAGAAGAAGCAAAAGCTGTCATAGAAATGACTGAAGAGGAATTAAAAGAAAATATCGAAAAAGCTAATCAGTAATTACTTAAACTCGGAAGTTTTTTAGCTTCCGAGTTATTTCTTATGAAAACAATTCTTACATTAAGGTGATATCGATCCGAAATATGGTATCCATTTAACTGTTGTTCCAATATATACTTTTATAAATCCTTCATTATCCCCGTTATTAGCATTTGTACTCTTAATTGATAAAGTTCCTGTGCTTAAAGAGGTGTTAGTTACATTTGTAATAGATGTGGCTGATGCTAATCCTCCTACATCACCTGTTGAAGTTAATTCATTTCCTACAACAGAACCGACAGAATTAATATATGCTTGCTCAACTGCTGTTTGGTTTTTAACTGATAGTTTAGATACTCCTATATCGTCACCTAACTGAAAACCATAATCATCTCCTGCTAATAATTTAAAATTCATTCCATTAGCATCTGAAAATATAGTGGCTTCATTCCATAGGCGAATATCTGCTGAACCATAAGGATAGGTAGCGTCTGTATTATATAAATCTAATCCATAAGTATAATCAGCGCTGCTAGGTGAATCAGAGATCACTCTAAAAGCTGCTGAAGTTGTAATTAAAGCATTAGAATACTCCTTTGCTGCTATATGAGATCTTGAAACGGTCGACGAAATAGAACTGCTTCTAGTAAAAGTACAACCTCCTAAAATAGTTGATCCAGTACCACTCATAATATTTGCATTAGAAGACCAAATAACACTCTCTTGAATTTGTGACGTTGAAGAAGAATTATTAACAAGAGTCGCTAATGTAGCTGTATAAAAAAAACAATTATTAGCATCTATTTTTGCATTTGATGTTAGAGTAATTGTTTTGAAAAATGTAGAATGAGTGAATACTGATGTACCAGAAGATAAAGCCATCGGGCATCCAATATAGGAATTAGTAATAACTACAGCCGCATTCGAAACAAAAGAACTTAAAGAACCTTTTCCTAGATCAGAATTCTTTATATTTAATACTGCTCCTGCGGCACCATTAAATATACCATTATGTGTCGAACCTCCATCTATACAATTGTCAAAATAAAATTCTTTAGTATAGTTAGGCACGTTCAAAATATAACCATTTCCTGCTGAAAAAGAACAATTATAAAAAGCCATATCTACTAGAGAAACGCTTGCAGCATTTGCAAAAATATCTACGGAAGAAGTGAATTTAATATTTGCAAAGGATGCCTCAGAGGAGCTAGTAGCAGGTGGTGTATGAGTACCTGTTATAACCACTCCTAACTCTTTTACATTACCTGACGCTCCTACTAATTGAATTTTATCATATAAAACAAGGTTCTCTGTGTAAGTTCCTTCTTTAATATAAACAATACCCCCGCCAGCGGCATTTGCAGCATCAATAGCGCTTTGTATTGTTATATAACCTCCGCTGCCGACAGCTCCAACAACATAATCTGATATAGGATAGGCTTTGGATGTTTCTGTAATAGTTAAAGTGTTTCCACTTCCAGCTACGGTATATAAATCGTTTCCAACAATATTTATATTTCCTGAAACTGGATTAATAACACCACCAGAATCACCTGTGAGAGTTTCTAGATCACCAGTTCCAGCTGCCATTATATTCCAAACAGCGCTTCCAGACGATAAACCTGCTAAGCCATAAATGTTATTAGCTGCATCATCCACCCAAACTTGACCTAAGTGAAATTTAGAGTCTGCTGTTGTCGGTGGTCTATCAGATATAATTGGTTCTGGAAATACATCTATTAAAGGATTTCCTAACCCATAAGATTTGAATTTCTTTTTTGTCATTTTTTATCCTTTTATTGTAAACCAACTTTAGCTTCTATTAAATGCCATTTACCTGGTGTTGTTGTCCCATGTAATCCATAAATACATGGCATTACTACATCACCATTGTCAAATGTAAAGGTTGCTGTAGCTGTCGGAGCAACACCATCTATTGTGAAGGTAACAACACCAGCAGCGGAAACATAAACACCTACACGATGAGTTTCTCCGTCAGCCCATGCATCTGTTGTATTAGTATAAGTTGCACCAGCTGCATTTAAGTTTGTCGCTATTGTAGTTAAAGCGCTATTTTGAGTTTCCTCTACTCCAATCAATGCAAAATCAGTATAGGTAGTATAATCTGCTTGATAAGCTTCTTGTTTTCTAAAACCTATATATACTGGATCACATCCTGTTACATCAGCTAACTTCAGTTGAAATTCACAATAAAAAGCTTCTGAAGTACCAATTGTATAAGTGTGTTTATTATTACCTAAAACCCCCCATGAATATTCAGCCCCTTCATCATCTGTTAAATCTAAGGAAATTAATAAACCATCAGCTTCCATCACTGGTGCTATTATTGTTTGACCAGCTCCTAAAATATGTTGTTCAAGTATTTCTCCTCCTTGAAGAACCATAAGGTTTTCATCCCCTGTAGCTCCAGTTGGAACCCCACCAGTATTTGCTTTAGTGGACATTACAGGAGCTGAATTAATTACTAAATCAGTATTTGATGCAGATATTGTTGTAAATTGACCAGTAGATGGAGTTAAATCGCCAATTGCAGTAGCGTTTATTGATAAACAATTTAATTTACCGTCAGAATCTAAAACAGCTACCTCAACATCATCACTATCAGTAATAGATATTTTATTAGCAGCGGCATTATCTCCAGTTTTAATCAATACATCTTGACCTGTAGGTGCAATTATATTCATGTCGCCACCTGCTGTTGCAAGATATCTGGGAGATGTAACAGAAGTTGCTAATGCAATAGCATCATCTAAATTAGCTGTAATAGTACCAGCTGTTCCCGCAGTAGTAATATTTGTACCACCAGTTAATGTAATGTTAGATGAAACAGGAATAATAGCACCACCAGAATCACCGGTTAAGGTCTCTAAATCAGTTGTTCCAGATGCCATTACAGACCATGTAGCCGAACCAGCAGTAACATCTGCCAGTCCATAAAATATGTTAGTGCCTGAATGTAACCAGATTTGTCCTAATCTATAATTATGATCTGTTGCTAGCGGAGCTCTATTTGCTATAATTGGACTCGGAAATATCCCTTGTAGTGGAGATCCTAATCCATAACCCTTGTTAAATTTAGTCATTTTTCACCTTGCTTGTTTTATGTAGTTATGCTATTATGTATATTCATAATAAACATGGGTATTATCACATATGAAAATAAATTTGAAAAGAACAACTATTCTTTTGAATGAAGAAAAGCATAAGCAAATAAAACTGGCTGCTGTTGAGCTAGGAGTTAGCATTTCTAAATTTATTGATGACGCTGTTGCTCATTATATTGATTATTTGAAAAATAAAAAGAATGTTAATTAAGAGAGGAAATATAAAATGAATCAATGGATTAATACATTTGTTTTAGGGATATTATTATATCCTTTGTTTTCATATTTAGGTTTTTTTAGCGCAGGCTCTTGTTCTGAAGACAAAGACGATGATTATTTTTATTAAACTTTTAGGAGAAAATAACATGTTACTTTTTTGGTTTTTAATCGTTTTTTTTATAATAGGCAGGATTATTTTTTTAAAAGTTGAAGAAATAAACCATAGAAAATTACAGGAAGAAGATGATTCATGTTTTTTCTTTGATGACGATTAATTATTTGTTCTTAGCTTTTTCTAATTGTTCATTTAATTTCCTAGCGTAATGTAATGCTCCAGTTTTATTGTTCTTTGCAGCAGCTTGAAGAGATTTAAAATAATATTTCCTTAATTCTGGTTTTGTCAAAATTGTTTCTGTAATTGCGGTTATGCCTTTTGCTCCTAGAATTGCAGGAAGAGCTTTAAACTGTCCTGTCAAAACAGCTCCGGCTAATCCATAGTTTTCAAGTTGCTTTAAAGATTTAAAAAAATTATGCATTTTATTGGCTTGTGCAAATTCTGAATAGAATTTATTTGCTTGATTATAAGCTTTTAGAAATTCTGGATTTTGTTTTTTTCCATAATCTTGGATTAATTGACCTGCTTTATTGTTTAATTGCTTTAAAACTCCTTGTCTTCCTTTTGGTAGCTCATAATTTATTATTTCATTTAAATCCTTTTTTAACTCCGTTAGGGCCTTAACAGTTATTCTGTTATTTCTTATTAGTTTTTCAGTTTCACGGGTTGTTGTTAATATTGCTTTTTTAGCTGGTGTGGGTATTCCTTCATGAGAAAATTTACGTAAGTTTTTAATAGTCGAATGCAAAGGTGCTGCTGAAGTTGTAGCCCCTGGATTTAAAAGCTTTTCTGATGTTTTATAAAGATTAGATCTATACTTTTTAAAACCACCTAACCCTTTTGAGCCAGCAAACGTACCTACAAATTGCATAAAATTTTGAACACCTTCTGGAGCATTTAAAGATTTAGCTCCTTCTTTTAACAAAGTGCCAGTTGCAGCAGCTGTGAGCGCTCTAGGGACAGATCCAAAACCAATTCCCGGAAGAGCTAAAGTTGATCCTAAGGATATAATTTCATCGGCTGCTTCTTCTACTTTGCCCTTAGGTTCTAAATAATCTCCGGCTACTGTTTTTAATAACTCGCGCATTTCACCTGTGGTTTTTAAATTAGGAAATAACTTAAAATCTACATCAGGAATATCTTTACCCGTTACTTTCTTAACCAATCCTTTTGATAAATTAGAAGCCATTTGCTGAATATCTCCTGGAAGACCCATAAGAGATTCTCCTGCTCGAGCTAGAGAACGTAAAATATGCCTTCTCCCCTTTTGACCAATAGTAAGTTCCTCTGGTTTTTTTTCTAAAGGAACAAAACCAAAATCAGGTGTTTCCTGTATTTCCTTTTCAACAACTTCTTTTTTTTCTAAAGGAACAAAACCAAAATTATTATTAATTGCCATAACTCTTATATCCTGCTTTTAAAGCTGCTTCTAAATTTTCCTGAGGAATATAACCCATTTCTCCACTAGGAGACTGTACTTTTACTGATCCAATTGGAATGTTTTGTTCTTTTGTCTCAACTGTTTCAGCAGGTACATCAGTAGTAAATTCTTTTGAAAGTTTATCAAGTTCGGGGCCTACTCTTTCTTGAATTTGTTCTGCTAAATCATAAGGAGGAACACCATTGTTTTCTTTAATTATGCTTCTCATCTCCTTAGCTCTTAAAAAATTGCCTTCATTCATTATCTTTAAATTTCTTAATACTCTATTCCTACCTTCCTGTGATTGGGAGAGATTAGGGATAGCTTTTAAAAACATTTGTACTTCGAAATTAGTCACTCTACTACCAAATATTTGACGGGCATTTTTTAACATATCTACTGAAAGCTTTTCAAATTCTTGTGAATCTGGGTTTTTTAAAGATTCTATATCTAAACCGAACTTTTTTAAAGCGGCATTAAAAGCTCCGGGGATTAGTGTTCCTTTATCATTTAATTTTTGCATCCGATCATATCTCATGGCGTTTTCTTGAGCTGATTTCTCTGTTTCAAGAATGTCCTTTCTAACTTCTTTAGTTTCCTTAAATCTAGATGCCTTTTCTCTTGCAGTTTCTTTTCCTTTAGCCATCTCTAATTGCGCTAATTTAATAGCTTGATCTTCTGTTAATCCCAGTTTAGAAATATCTGTGCCTTGACCGTCCTCTTCTGGACCTCCAAGTATTTGTGAAAGAGCCTGACCGAAAGCTTGTCTCTGCGGAGCTTGCAATTTTTGTTTTAAAGCTTCCTGCTGCATTTGAGGGGGTAGTTTAGCTAATGAGCGAGCTTCTTCAGTTGAAAAACCCATGGATTCTAACCCAGATGTAGCTTGCCTTTCTTGCAACTTCTGTCCTATTAACGCCTGCAGTCCTTCTCCTAAAGAGCGACCAGCTTCACTGCCGAAGTCCTGTTGTTCTAAAATTTGTACCATTTTTACCTCTTTATTTTGTTAAAATAGACCGCCAACTGCTGATGGGGCTGCTTTTAATAATGATGATAATAACTCCTGTAAAAAACCTGGAGTTTGTGGTTGATACATTGTTTCAAATTGTCTTCCCATAGCAGGAGATAGCATGTTTTGTAATTGTGAGATAGCTCCCATTCCCATCTGTCCTCTTTGAGCAGCTAACCTTTCTGAAAGTCCTGCTCCCGCTTTTCCTAGCTGCTGGCCAAATGCAGAAGATTGTTGTGAACCCTCTCCAAATTGGCCCGTAAATCTCTCAGCTATTCCAGGTATTACCTCTTCTTCAAATTGTCGCATTGCAGGTCTCTCGAACTGCTTCATCATTTCAGGGTCTTGAGATAAAATACTCTCTAAATAATCAAATCCTTGAGGCTGCATTTGTCCTCCACGCGATAGAATCTGACTAAAATAATCTTTTTGTTCTGGTGTATAAAGATCAAACTGCTTTGTTTTCTCTCCTTTGCCCAGTAAAAAATCCATGAACGAACTCATAATAACCTCATAATTTAAATCTTTACATACTCAAGGACTACATGTCCACTATATCCATTATAACCTGCAGGGATTGTTACCACTACATTTGTCGCGTTAACAATGATACTAATACCCGTATCTGGAATGGCTGCATATACTGGTGTTGCATAATTTCCAATTACTCCATATATCCTAGTAAACCTATAATCTGTTGTTACTGCAATATTGTGTGCGATGTTATTTGCTCCAGTAGCAAGCACCCCAGTTTCAATGACTTTTCTAAAAACAGTCCGTTCTTGGATGTTTTGTGAAGTAGTGGCACTATATGTCGGTAAAAATGTCTGTCCACAAATAATTTCTTCGTTAACATAAAGTCCTCTGTCTTTTGAGTTCACATTAATAGCAATATCGTTCAAATCTTGAGTAAGCTTTATTTTAAGCTCTTCTAGATTATCTGGTATTACATATGTAGTGGGGAGATATTGTGCCTGTTCTGTATTTCCTGAAAAACTCATAATTAACCGATTAACCTTCCTTCTGGTTTAACATACAACATCATTGCATGCATCTCAAAATCAGACTGAGCAATCTCCTTATCTTTCATTTGTTCATCTGACATTTGTATTCTTAATTGAATAAATTGTCCATCCGTTTGAGTATAATATCTATGCCATATTTTTTCTTGGAACTGCTGAAAAGTTTGATCGTCTTCGGGTCTAGTTAGCAATACATTAGATCCCAGTATGGCATTTGTATCTGCAATAAGATTAATTGGATCTCCTGTTGATTGATCGACAAAATAATCTAAGGATACTTCTCCAAGTGATGTTCTATTTATTAACATATCTATATATGGGAAAGTAAACTGCTGCCCAACAGGTGTGCCAGGATTAAATCTTTTTGATAATATATTTATATTAGATATCCTCGTAATAACTCCCCCACCACTATAAGTCCCCGTTGATATTGAAGATGGATCTAATGTTATATTATCTGCGTCAACTACTGTTGCAATTCTATAAATATTATCATTTAACTCTGTTACTCCTGTGCAATCTTCTATCAATATATAGTCTCCCGATTGCAATCCATGATCATTGATCTTCAAACTCGAGGGACTTCCGCTAGTTATATCATAAATAAACATACTCTTAGTATTAGAGGACTTGTCTGAATTAAATAAAAGAGTTACTCCAAGCTGATTACCAGCTATTATCCATGGAGTACCAGATTGAGCATAAGATGAATTCCACGGGTCATTCCATGCTCCCCATGTTCCATATTTAGAACCAAGATCAGCCCAAGTTAAATCGCTTGTTTCTTGATAATAACCAAAACATGTAAATGAATCGTTTAAAAAAGCCCATGTGTTATTATCATAATTATATACTAAGATTCTGTTGGGATAAACTGGATCTGTAACGCTCGATGGAAACGTCCATAAAACTACCCTATTGAAAAAATCCCTTATGCCATAAACCCGTTCTACTCCATCATTCCCATTATGAACTTTAAATACCTCATTTGGGATCTTATCATCTATTCTATCAACACTAACTCCATTACATGCGTGAATTCCAACATTTCCAACGCCAACAATACCTTTGTCAAAAACTACTTGGGAAAAAGTAGATTCCGCTCCTAATTCAGTGCTTATCTTTTGCCATCTGAATGGAAGCACTTGGTTAGAAGTGTATACTAATTCCCAAGTAGAACGTTCGAAATATACAATCAAACGGTCTTTTATAATCTGTGCAGTAACTATTTGTTGTTTAGTTGGAGCATCAATATAACCACCCCTACCAGGAGTGTCATCCAGCCAAGCTGTAACAGCAGCCGTAGGGTCTCCGTTTTGACTAAAGCGGCATCTATTATAATATAACCTATCATTACCCCCCTCATCTTCTATAGTATTTAAAAGTATTAATCTGTCTTTAAAAGGTAATATTATTCTAGCCGTTTCTAAATAACGTGTTGCTCCTGAATTAAGCTGCGGTCTCAACGAATTCCAAGTTGATGACCCTTGAACTATATATTGAATATTATCTGCGGCCATATAATTTACAACATAGAAAGCTGTATCATATGGGTTTGCGGATCTATAATTACATGTCCAATAGAAATTTGTATCACTCCCAGTCCATAGACCTGTTCCAAGACGCGCCCACGCTCCTGCTGTTCTTTGATATGCAAATTGTGTGTCAAATCCTATAGTGCTTTCTTGGTTTATATTAGTAAGTTCTCTTGTTCGAAGTCCCATAACGGGAAGGCCAGGATAATAATAAACAGCAGTCGTTGCATCAGCACCATTAAATACATATGCTCCAGTCGTTGTATCGAAAGTATGAGTCGTGGCTGACCCTCCATTTTTTAACAATGTAACAGGTGTACCTGTAACATTACACGTGAATATATCATCGCCAATAGAAAAAAGCTGCTGGCCACCACTTGGTATTGGTGTTGCACCAGGTACTGTCCCACTCGCTGCACCTGCACCATCAGTTGTGTCAATTTGTATTCTAAATGTTGATTTTAATATGTCATCACCAATTAATGCAGTTCCATATCGTTTTTTAACTCGTCCCCTCCACACATAACAATCCTCAAGTTCTACAAATGCATCTTCTGGTAAAAGCCATGGTTGTTTATCATTTTCTAAACCTGTACCATACGGACCAATTAAATAACTCTTTAAACTCATTTAAACACCTATTGCTATAAAAGAAACTACCATACTGTTATTTGTTGTATACAATTTGAAATTGCTATTTGTTAAATTATCGTACACTGCATTTCTAGTTGCTGCATTTGCCTGTGATGTTAATATTAATGCATGAATTGTAGTAAACGCAGTCGTAAAAGATATAGTTGTTCCGGCAACGCTACCTGTCGCTTGACCCCAATTTAACTTTATACCACTTGGCAATCTCATGTAATATTTACTACCAGATTGTGTAGGTGCAATTGTTGTTAATTGCCTTTCTGTACCACTTGACTCTTCTTGAAAAAAGAGCTGAGTTATACCGCTTACAGCTTTAGTATAGAGAGCTCCTTCATCCGCTGCCGTTCCAGGAGCTGCACTTTGTTCTGGCATTTGCATGAATTTATGCTTGCCTTGATCTGCATCATTAAAATCTACATGATTTACAGAGTTAGATGTATTTAAACTCTGAAAATTTTGCAGTATCTGATCCTGAGACTGGCTTGGATCATCAGTCGGTTGTGGAATGGAACTCGTATAGGTTGTCATATTTTCTCCTTAAAACCTTTGTTGATTATTACCATAAGGGAATCCTGTCTGCTCCGTGTATATAGTGGCCGTCCTCTGATTTCCTTGTTGAATTATTGTCCGCCTTAACACAAGCTTTTGTTGCTCTTTATATCCAGGCATTAAAACGTTTACTCCTTCTGGGTCTTGTGAGTCTTCAAGTACCTTCTTAGCCGCTCCATATGCAATATATTGCCACCATTGATCAAGCTCTGGATGATCACCAGATGAAATTAATTCTGTTGGAATGCGATAAGCGTTAACCTCTACTTTATATGGCTTATCAGGAACTGGCCTAACAGTTATCTGATTATCATAATATAAAATTGCCTCTGGGCGTGCTGCTTGATACGGAACAGATGTTATGGTTATTTCATTACCAACAGGAATAGTATTAGCAAAAGTTATTGTTCCTACTCCTGTGATGTAATTAATTGAACCAGTAACTGCAGTTGTAGTGTTAATAATAACCCAATTACCTGACGTCCTGCTTTGAGGATCATCTACCACTTGAACAGTTGATCCAGTGCTATCGACAACGCCTATAGTTACATTATTTTGTAATATCGGTACATTAGACAAAGTAAAACTATAAGGTCCCACACTACCATCACCAACAATACTCGTTGTGATATCGGACAGTTTAGGATATAATCTAAAAAACTGCTCACGGTCTTGTGAGAAAAAACTTTGGTATCCAGAAATATACACAGGAGGCATAACGTTATAGTAAATATCTGGATCAGGAACAGTATAAACATCGACATTCTCCTCTGTCATAAATTCATAAGTTGTGCGAAGTGTAAACAATCTAAGATGCTCAGGTAAATCATATAAATAAAAATCATTTACGTATTCATCTAACTGATCATTTGTGATTTGATTAGCACTCGGCCTACCAGTTAACCTTCTTATTTTAGTTCTTATCTTTTCTAATGTACTCATTTATTAATCTTCCATATCTATAAATTCAAGACTTTCAAATGAACATCGCTTGACCTTCCTTCCTACATCCACTGTTGGATTACCATTTATATCCATTACATGAGAATGTACTGGGTATGAGCAATTTTGATTTAAATGTTTTGCTACCATTAATGGCAACTCATATTGCTCACCATCATTTAATGTCATCGTTAAAGTATCTACATCTTTATATTTTTTAAATGAAAAAGTAAATGACCCTCCCACTGGCTCAAAGCATCGAAATATTCCTTTTACCATTCTCAAGTCTTTATCTCTCATTTTTCTTAAATCTTCAGGGGTAAGTTTCTTTGTGTTTTTCTTTTTCCCTATTTGTATTGTTTTTGAACTCATTTAGTCCTCCTCCATTTTTTTTAAAGGAGGAGGAGGGCCTGAGCCCCCCTCCGCCATTTTTTCTTTCTACTCGTTATCAACTATAAGTGATTTACCAGCTCTCCAGTATATTACATCAGATGATGATCCAGCAGGTGCGTCCGCACCAGCGCCAAGACTCATTCCAATATAATCTACATTATCAGTAGCTGCTTCTACACTATTAGTTCCTTCAGATCCAACAGGAATAACTTGAGCAAAGGTCACCCCTGCAGCTGCTATTGCAGATGTTGGGAATGCAAATGTTGTAAATGCAGTAGAATCCACATTTACAGTTATTGTGTTATTTGCTGTAGAAATCGCTGTTACTTTTCCTTGCACTCCATCAAGTTCTACCATACCAAATTCACTAGGTACTACAAACTTAACTACATCATCTACATTGTAACCATGAGTTACAGATAATGTAATAACAGCTGATGCTGCTTTTGTTACTTTTGTAATATATCTAGCTCTTGGATAGAACATTGGCTGGAATGGTACTTTTCTGAATGAACATGTTGTACCTGCTGCTGCAAATCCAGATGCATCAAGATGTACTAATTGGAAGGAAGTATTTGTTGTAACTGTTCCCAATGTGAAATCCATGCCTGCAATCTGCTGCATTCCTGCAACATTATACATTCTAACTACATCACCTGCAGCTAAACCTGCTGTAGATGTTGCTGATACAACCGCAGGGCTCGCTGCTGTTACACCAGAACCTGTAGCGTTTAACGCGCCTAAGGTCTTATCAGATGTATCTAAAAGTGTGAAACCACCTGCTGTAATAACTTCTAAATCAAGTGCATTAGCAGAATCTTGCTTTGTATACATGATACCTGCTGCATCTGCCATGCCTCTCTGCCATCTAAACATTACTCCACGACCTGTTGTCTGTGTAGTTGCAGATTGTGTGTAATTTATTATTTCCATCCAATCTACATCAGATCTTATGTTTAGAAATTTAGAACTACCATCAGAGGTAAATTTTCCTTGCTGTATTACTGTGCCGTCCATATTTTACCTCCTTACGCTAATGTGGTTCTAAGATTAATCACCCAAGCATCATTTGTGATTCTTGGTACTTGAGCAAACTTATAACCGACGCTCGCGTTTAGTGCAAGTGGTCCATCATAAATAGGCGGTCTATATATAAACTGTGAACTATATCCATCTTGCTCTACTACTGCAAAGGCTTCCATACCCACACAAAATATATTATATACGTCATTTCCTAACGCTGATCCAGATGATGTTATTGATCCAATTGAAGATAATAAGAATCTTAAATTAGATATTGAACCCCATTCTGGCTTCATTGCATTCATCGGTGCAGGATATTGCGCTTTTGCTATAAAGCCATCAACATCTTCTAAATCACCAATAAGTTTTGTTGAACCCATAGCAAAGTATGCGTCTCTTACTGGTGCTGTACCAAACTTATCTTCACCTTCGATATTTTGACCGATGGTATATGCGTTGTTATCAGCTAGCGTTTTAATAACTTCATCTACGTCAGTCCTGGTTAGATTAGTAGGATTGTCACCATTCGTTCCACCAGTACAGTTAATAAATGATGCTGTAGACGCAAGCATGTTGCGTGTAAGCTCATCTTCTGTCTGTCTAAGCGAAACACCTAATCTTTGAGCTGCTTCATTCAAAACAGGGTCTTGATTTTGAAGCGTAACCTGCTCATTTAGAATTACATATGTCAGGGCTGTTACTTTCGGCTTCTAATAACCTACTGACCATATCTCTATGGCGGGGATGGCACTTCAACCTTCCCTCTTATAATTTCTTATAAGTTCAGACTGTCGATTCAAACGGCGCTGATTTATCGCGTCCCCGTCTGCCCTTGGGCTCAGTCGTTGCTGGTACAGTAATCACTCCGTTGAGTTTCCTCATTTCCATCCAAGCATCTTCTCGCATCTGCTGAACTTCCGGAGTTATTCGAGTGCCATTACATGTGATCCATTCTTTTATAAACTTAAGACAAAGATCAGCTTGTTTTTTCTTAACAATCATATAAGGCATAATTAACGGTAGGAATTTTTCTATATCTGCTTTTCTTCTTATCATCCAACGGAACATTGGACGCTTATGATGGTAAGGTTTTTCTTCTATTACCTTACCGATATAGGTTGTGTCGACAATAAAGTCTAATGGTTCGCGTTCAAGCATTCCAATTCTAATACCAGGGGCGTAATGAGGATGAAAACATCCGCTTTTAGCTCTCTGCTCCATAAAAGATTTACTTGCTTGTCTTTGAATCATTATTGATCCTTCACCATCTATTATTCCTGCGATATACGCTAATTTTACTGCTTCCATCGGGTTATCCTATTATGTTGATGTTTGTTCCGCATCTATTATACATAACTTAGACTTTCCCGTAAATCACCAAAGGTTTTACTACGGCACATTTTTTTACAGCTATCAAAATATAGCTTAAATGGACTGTGCATATTGCAACTAATTAAGCTGCAATGTAAATTTCTTTTCCCCAACCGTAGAAGTCCATTTTAGCGTCGATATTAACCGCAGTTAGGTTTTGCGCAGGAGGTGTAACTCCGCTGTTGCCCAATGGTACAGTAGCTGTAGCCAGAGGGTTGTATCTTCTCATACGAAGAGTTGTTCCACCATTTCTTGGCATCTGTTTTAGCATAGCTGGGATATTATGGATCATGTACGGGACAGGAACCGATAAAAGCTTAAAGCTAAAAGATTGTTGACTCTCTATTACTTTCCACTTAGCTAGAGTGTACTGACCATATCTCTATGGCGGGGACGGCACTTCAACCTTCCCTCTCATAATTTCTTATGAGGCTAGACTGTCGCTTACCCTCTCGGGTCTCAAGGACTCAGTCGTTGCGGCTGCTTTATTACCATTGAACTCTCTCATTTTCAAATAAGATTCTTCTCGATAATCTAGTTCGGATTGATCAACCCCTCTGTAACCTACATTTTTAGTAGAGACTTTTTTACAAAACTCTAATAAAAATTGAGCTCTTTTCTTTTTCACCCTTAAATATGGAATTATTTCTTCCAATAATGGTAAAACATTTTTAGAACTTCTCAAATACCATTGATAAATTGGTTTTGAGTTTGGTCGATCTTTACGAACGCCATCTAAATGAACTTTGCCGTATTTTAAATCTTCAGAGAAACATTGAATACCTTCTAATTCAATCATTGCTATTTTAACACAAGGTAGATAAACAGGAGATCTAACTTCCTTATTAATAAATTTTCTCTTAGACGGTGTTTTTCGATTGTGTTTTGTAATCATAAAACATCCGTCTGCGTCTAAAATACCAGCGCCATACATAAGATGCGCTTGCCTCTGGTTACCATGCATAAACATACCGTTAGTTGTACTGACTTCAGTATAACCTTTTTGTCCATTTATGTTTAGGCTTCCCATGTAATCACCTTAAGTTTTATTCCGGCTCAATTAAGCTTTAACCGGAGCTGGAAGAACAGTTGTTGTTGTAATTGACATACTCTATTTCCTTAAAAACATTTTTATTTGTTTCTAAGTTGACGAGACTTGAAATATACGTCTTAGTTGCTGGCGAGGCAGAATTTATACGCCTGAAAGAAAGAGAGCGACTCTTTAATATTCGCTCTCTCTAATAAATGAGATGTGTAAATAAAAGTCAAATAATTTTTATGCTTGTTTCGCGGCATCTGTCATTTCTTTGAGAAGTTGAGCTTTTAATGTAGGAGTTAAACCGTTTGCAAAAGCATTAGCTTCGTGAAGAGCTCCATGACCTTTTATAGCTTGGGTACTCATAGGCTTCTGAGCGTTTTGTTGAACCGCTTCCTTGTCAGCCTTATATGTATCTTCTTTATAGATACCAAAAGCTTTAAGAGTGTTATATGCTGCGATTCCTTTTTTATAGAGGTCTTTTCCTTCAGTTAAAGTAGCGTGTACTTCAGGATATTCCCTAGCTAATCTTTCAACATTTTCTTTGGTAACAACAGATTCGAAGTCATTAAACTTTTGTTTTAATTTATCAGGTATAGCTTGTGTTTCTTTAGATTTAATTTTGTTTTCAAGTTTTGAGATATATTTCTTTACATGCTTCCATTCAGGGATATCATCATCAGACAATTCTATTTCTTCTTCTTTTTGTTCTTTAACAACTGGATTGTAAGTATTTTTCATCTCTTCCATTTGTTTTTTCATTGCAAGAAGCTCATTTTCCATTTGCTTTTTACTTTCTCTTAGCTGTTTGAAGTTATATTCTTTTGAATTCTCTTTTTGCTCCGATTGATTAATATCTTTGGTCTCATTTTCTGTCTGTGTGCTGTGGGGAACAGTCTCAGCTTCCATTTTTTCATCTGGAATTGGCGGCATATCTATTTTTTTTTCTTCACTCATTTAATCCTCCTAGGCATTAAACTTTTAAGATTTCTTTATTTAATTTTATTGCTAATTTATCTAATTCACCGCTGTTGAACTTTATAGTACAATCAATCAATTCTCTATATTCAAGAGGCATTTCAGCGGCATAAAAAGGGAGAGTTGAGCATGTTTCTTTATCAGGAACAACCCATAAGTATTCAAGGTTGTCATTTTCGAATTTATATACACATTGATCATATTCAGGCGTAGGACAGCTTTCTCTATCAAGAAAATATTGGCGTACTACATTATGTAAAAGCCTTTCCTTTTTAAAAAGTATGACTATGAAGAATCTTTTATTTCCGTATTTCTTTTTCCCTCTTTTAATAGCTATTTTTAACTGGTTTTCCCATGAATCGTCATTATTTTTCCCTTTATGCACACTTCGTTGCATGTCAATAGGATTGATCTTTTCATCTTTTTTCGTTTGAAGCTTTAAAGCTGCTTCTCCGACTGTTTTTTTGCTCATAAACCCTCCTCCTCATATTCTAACAATGTAATATTAATTACAATCGTAGTCAAGAATTTTATATTGACGTTATTAGCGGTATCTGTTTTAATATAGCCGTTTTAAACTAAATTCAATTCGAGAGGAGTTATGGCAACACAAGCAAATCAAAATATAAATGTAATGTCAAATTGGTTAACAGCTAAGACACAATATTTAACAAATTTGACATATAGATATCAACAAAGTGAAATAACAAAAACTTTTTATTTAGGCTGTATTCAAAATTTATCAGGGGAAATGCTAAATGCATATGCACAATACGATCAATATTTGCGAGTCGCTGATCAAAACCATGCATTAAGAAATAGATTTAATGTAACGATGAATATCTTAGAACATGCGGGAGATCCAACTACCTCAGAAATGGCAAAAGAATATGCATTAACAGCTGTTAAAGTCGTTGGATTAGGTGTTTGTTTTTATCTAGGCCATCAATATGTAATAGCCCCTTTAGGTGATAGTATCGTGCAGGCAGTCACTACAAAACTAAATCCTGTTTTTTTTTCTCCAGAAGAAAATGTTCCTGTTCAATCATCTAGTAAGAAAGGTACTTTTAAAAAACCAAATAATAATTGTAGATCAAGTATTAAGGCACGCATGATAAATAACAATATCCCTGGAATACCATCTAAAAAGCCAAATATTCCCTCGACTGAAATAGATACCACTGTCCTTGCTCAAAAATGTTGTTTCCCAGGTGGAGAAATACTTCATTTGCATGGAACTGAAGTGGATTTGATTGAAGTTAATGGAATGGCTGATCCTTTTGAAGCAGACAAAATTCTGGATAACGACGGTTACCCTAAAAGGAAGAAATGTACGATTTTATAGCAACTTAACGGTGAGTTAATATAGCAAAAAAGCACATTTTATCCCAGCATTAAAATACTGGGTTTTAATGTGTCATTGAAGGATAAAAATAGATCTTATTTCCCACGATGCAGAAATTGTTATTGGATTGAGGTAACAGACTAAAATTTATATCATTAAGCATAAGCGGCTTACAACTCAAGAATTAGCAGTAAAAATATATTTAAAAATAAACATAAAAAGAATAGAGTGAAAATAAGAATGTGGAGAATTCTTATGAGCACAATCAGAACTAGAAACTTATACAATCCACACAAGCTGGACAACTGGCTTTATAATAAATCTTGTTATTTCATTAACTTGAAGAGTAGATATCACCAAAATAAGTTAAATAAATACCTCTTTGTTGAGGCTATTAAACGAATACGTTTAGATGTAATAAGATCTTTCGCTGACAATGATGAATATATTCAATATCATGCGTTGAATAATCCTCTTACACATAAGTATGAAGCAATAATATCTACTATTGATGAGACATTAAACAGTTTATTTGACGGACCCGCTTTCACTCTTAGGTAACTTCGACTGAAAGTGTATTATTTGTTCATTTAAGCGCTTGATGTCTTTTAGAGTAAGTTTATTGTATTTCTCTAAGTCGATGGCGCTTATTTCCTTTATAGATTCAAAGGCTTCTCCAAGTGCCCCTTTGATTCTCTTGATAGTTTTTTTATAATCTTTGGAAGGGTTTTGACTTTTTTTATAATTAAACTTTTCAACTTCAAATTGTTTGTTTACATACACTGTAGCGTTGTCGCTCATACAACAACCGATACAACACCCTTTACAACTATCTGCTATATCGAATGTTATTGGTACATCTCTCGCACTTACACTAGCCATATTTACCTCATTAATGAGTTTTTTATTAATAGTAAAATTTCTTCTAGAGGTTCATTATCATAAACGATTTTAACATTTATTATTTTCTCTTTAGAAACCTTTTTCTTTTTATTTTTAAATAAATGAGCAAATTTTTTTCGTTCAACTTCAAGCTTTTCAAGAAAGATCTGCTTCTCTATTTGATTGAAGACTTTTTCTTCATATTCGGTGTATGTGATTTTTTTTGTCATAAGGAAGTCTTGGGGTTTTAATGTCAGGGATATGTGGTTTTATATTATCGGTTTTAATCTTTTTTATTTTATCACAATTTTTAAATAAATGACTTACGTCATAATAAGTTGTAGGAAAATAATTCCTTTTAATAACTCTTCTCACTGGTGTAGTCATAATATACCTATATTTATCTTTCTTCAGAAGCAGGGCTTAGATCAATAATAAAGCCTGTGTAATGCTCTATCTTTTCTTCTAACATCTCTTCGACTGGACCGTCTTCATCAATCATATCATTTGCCATATCAATTCCTTTATCAACAAAAGGATTAGTATGTCCTTGTATGATTCCACATCCAGTAATAGTAATCCCTATTAAAAGAAGTGAGCTTATCAAGATAAGTGATAAATATTTTTTTTCTCTTTTAGACATATGGTTTCCTATTCTATTTCGTGTATTTTAGAATCTATTATATAATCAGTTAAACGACTTAGCACTTCTTCCTCATTGTCTTTTATAGAAGTCCATCCTTTTCTGATTTCACGCAAATACGTATCAATATTATAAAGTGAAATATACATATCTGTAGCATTACATTTCATCTTAAACTCATTATTTTCATCTGGTAGATCAAATTCAAAAATAGCCTTCACTTTTTATCCTTTTTGACAATTCATACATTCTCGCTGAAACGCTTATCTAAGGGCATTTTTACCATTCAAACTGAGCCGTTATTTTAACCTCATCAACAACTTGAAACCCGCTTTCTTTAACAGCCTTCTCTACAAGTTCTTCTAGTTCTTTATTTTGTTTGGAAATGACATAAGCATCAGAAAGAAACTCGTTTTTAATGAATGTTGTAGCCTCTGACTTTATTCTTATTCTTAACTTTATCATATTACTTCTTCTTTTTATTTTTGGAACCAATTGGACGCCCAACTTTTTTCTTTATAGCTTGCTTAACTTTCTGATCTTCTTTTATCTCTTTCTTATTATGCTTAATTTCTTTTTTATATGCTTTCTGATCATCGGAAAGATGATTATAAATCTTTTTCATTAGCTTTTTTAACGCCATATTACTTTCTCTTTTTGTTAAGTTTTTTAAGAGTTAAGGCTAAATTAGCTCTCTTTGCTAACTTACCGCCTTTTTTAGCTGCTGCTTTAAGTTTTGAAATAGGTATATCTTTTTTCTCAGGCACTCCTAATTGTTTTGACAAAGCACCTTTTTTAATCTTAGCTTTTTGTATCCACTTGCCATCTTTTACCATTTAATTCTCCTATATACAAAAAAGAGACCCGAAGGCCTCTCTTTTTATTTCTTATGATGTTTTTTTCTATAATAATTAGCCATAAACTTATGATGAGCATGTAATAATGCAGCTTTATGAGCCTCTTTGTCATAACCCTCTGTCTGGAGACCTCTACAAGATTTAGAGGCGTTCCTGAAGGTTTTTTCTACATCAGAAATATTTTTTTCTTTGGGCATCGTTAAATTTACCTCTTGCTTCATTGATATCTATAATTTTAGTTTCAACTTCATCCCTAATCTCTGGTTTTTTCTCTTTTTGTGTTTTAATACTTTTAGATTTAAGACCTGGGATTGTTTGTTTTGCTATCTTTAAAGCTTTTCCTTTCGGCCTGGGCATTACCATAACGAGCCTATTTTGTTAGTTTAGATACATTCTGCTTTTTAAGACTATCAATACCACTAATTTCATCGTTATAATAGTAATTTGGATCCATATTGTTTTTAGGATATGGTTTCATTACTACGTTTTGTGGCATATTTGCTTGTGCGCTTTTATCTTCTTTAATCATCTTAAACTCCTAGAGTTTGAGGCGTTGCTGACCCCGCAGTAGGTCCTATCGCCTGTGTTTTTACTTCCTGCGGCAAGTCCTCATCTTGAGGCTTGATCATTTGATACATGGCAAAGAGCTGTTGAAGTTGTTCTAAATCTAATGACTCAAGTTCTTTTAATGTCTTAGCCCTATTTAGCCTTGCATCTGAAATGTTCTCTATAGCTTGCGATCTTCTCTCAATAGCTAAGTTAGCATTTTCGGAGATACGTGCCATTCTTTCATGTCCTAATCCCTGATTAGCTACAGCTCTAGATTGCAGGTCTTCTATTTGAGCCTGTAATAGCTTCATCTGCATTTGCATTTGTTGATTTTGGGCTTCTCCTTGTTGCTTTTCTTCTTCTTGAATTGCTTTAACAAGTTCATCTTTATTCTGGAATGTTGATGCATTAATAAGCTCTTTTATTGGAACCTGTATACCAGTCTCACGCAGCTGAAGGAGTTGAGCGAAGTACATTTGTCTTTGAGTGGATGTATTGAGACCTTCTTCAACTGTAGTATCATATTTTCCAAATGCTTTTGAATAGAATTGCAGAGTTGGTTTTTCATTTATTATTCTTTGTACCTTGCCAGGCGAGAAACTGGCTTGAATCAGATCTAAATAAATATCGCCAAGAAGTTTTTGTGAATTATCTAAGTTGTCAAATAATCCTTGTAGTGTTGTTAATCCAGCACCCTGTCGAAGCATTGAAAGAACTCCAGCTTTATCGTCTTGTGCCGAGCCTAGAAGCTCTTCATTGACGCCAGATATCTGTTGTATCTCCTCTCCGAGTATCTTGGATAGCTCAATCATTGATGGAGGTATCTGCGGCGCTTGTATTTGTTCTACATCGGTCATTTGCGCTTCATCTTTTAGAGCTATTCCTTTTCCTTGACCTTGAAGATATATATCTTTTGGGTTAACAAGTGCGTTTTCTTTGAATTTAAAGCCAGAGTTAATTTGTGATTCAAGGATATCAAGCTCAATAACCTTTCTTCTATTATAAAGGAACTGAGAATCTCTAAGTCCTCTTACAATCCCTTGAACTCTCCACGGAAAATATGGTATTTGTGGTTCATAATAACCCATTACTGGAACAAATGGATATTTATCTATTCCCATTGGATTCATGCCATGATACATTACCATTCCTTGAACAACGATAGCTAACTTACATGTTTGGACCATTGAATCTATAATTGTGATCTCTGGGTTTTGAGACATAAATCTATTAAGGTCTTCTTCATTTCCCTTCCATTCAAGAGTCTCACCAGTACGAACATCTACTAACATTTTTTGTTTTCGGTAATCCCTGTACCAATACTCGTCATATGTTAAAAGATTCTCCATCCCGTAGTTGTAAGCTTCAGGCATGAATTGAAACTTACCGTCTCTATTTCCTCTAGCATAAAGATTTTCAATATCTCCTTTTCTATCTGGAAGTAATGACATGATTTGAGGCTTAGTAAGCCATTTACGTGTCCATATAAAGTTACAGTCAGAAAGATCGGATTTCTTGAAGAACGGATCAATTAAATATCCATTATAAGAAACATTATCCAATTTTATGTCTCCATTGATTGGATCGTTCCTATAATCCATCCAAACAGATAAAAGATTCATGCCCGTAGTAACAGCTCCATCAAAAGCATCAGATATCGTATTTAAAGCATTATCATTTTGCATAGCCCAGTGAATTATTTTAGTCATTTGCGACGCTGTGAGGTTATCACTGTTTTCAATGGGGATGGCTACGGTAGACTTGCGGTTTTTCCTCTGGAAGCCAGTAATCATATTACAGACGCGTCTAATGCGATTAAAGTTGAAAGTTCGGCGTCGAAACGCGGGCAAGTTGCCGTATAGGTCGTTCCAGAGCGTTTGGTCGCCAGCTTTGAATCTAGTATCTATATCTGCTTCCGACCAAAAAGATTGATTTATTGTAATACTTTCAGCATACGTTTTCTCCATCATCTCTTTTACTGTCTTATCATCATCGGTATAGTATGCATTAAAATTATTATTTGTAGCAGGGAATAAGGTCATGTTTCTTCCTCATGTTTATCAAAGAAATGTTTATAATATTTTTCTTTCTTTGTAAATCAATCTTTTAATGCCAGGGACAGACATGTTGCTTAAATCCTAAAGCATCTTGCGTTGCAGCCCAAAACTCTTGATTTAACTTAAGGGGCTCTTCAATAATCTCCCGTAGGTCCTTGCCTACAATTTCTTTATCTTTCTTTTCTTGATCTGCTAGCTTATCAATGTGTTTCATTATATTTTGTAATGGATGCGTCTTTTTAATATCTATTACCATTTTTACCTCACATAGTTACATTGTTTCTGAAAATATGAGGCATATTGCTCTCTTCTCCGTACATTGCCTCTTGATAATTTTTATCTAACTGCTCTGCGGACATTGAATCTCTTGTTTTAGGTAGAGATACTGCTAAATAACGAAAGGAGTCACAATTTGAAACTAAATAATTATTTATATAATAACAATTATCATCTTCAATGGTTAAATCGTAAACCTCTCTTGGTGTAGCTACATGATAAACTTGAACATTTTTTACTACATGTCTTTTTAATATTATATTTATTGCATTCAAACTCTTTATTGCAAATAATACAAATCCTTTTTTCAAAGTCTTTCCTATCCAGAACCCTTTGTTTAGTTTTGCATTTGTTGGAACAGTACTTTTGCCACGCTTGCTTCCCGAAATATTCTTGGGAACATACGTTGCATGTTTTTTTGTATCTAGTTCCCCTACACGCTGGTAATGATTTTTTAGCATGTTCAGAATGCCATTTTTTCCCCGCTTCGCTTTTGTGCCACTCTTTTGCTTTTTCATTAAGACTTCGCAGAAGTTTTTTGCATTCATTAGATTGTGGCCATGAATTAGGGGACAGAGCATGCCTTCTTCCATGCTCTTTTTTTGTAATAAGCTCCAAGTTTTCAATCGAATTATTCTTTGCGTTGCCATCTTTATGATGTACCACATATCCTTCAGGAATAGCACCATTGTTCTTTTCCCATATATGTCTTTGCAACGTGGTAAATTTCCCATTGCCTGAGTATGATGTGCCTGCTGTACCTGAGGTTCCCATATAATATTTTGATTCGTTCCATCTATAAATGTATCCATCAAACATGATTTGTTTTTCGTCTTGAGAGATAAGATAGTCTTCTTGAATCCTTTTAAATCGGATGCCTCTATATAGTATCCAAATATCTTTTTCCATAACCAATTCCTAAGTTTCCCATAAGGTTCTAATACATCATTATACCTCAATTCATCCGCTCTAGTCAATCCGTTTTGCATAAAGATATTATGCTCTGGGGTACAAAATATGGAATTATTAATTTCACATATTTTATCGGTTTGATTTTTGTGGGTTTTTAATACCTTGCGAAAACCTAAAGGGGTTAAAACTGAATCACCCTCACGAACATTTTTTATTTTGATATCACCTTTAGATGTTTTAACTAACATTTCTCCATCAAAACAAAAATGGCTGTGCTGATCATGAAGAGGCCGAGGTTTATATACCCTTTTCTTAGCATCATATTCTTGTCGATAATTTTCTAATGCTTTTATAAGCTCTTTACATTTATCTCTGTTTATCCACAATTTAGAAAATAATGATCTGCAGGCTTCAATACCATCAGGAATAGAATAATCATCTGCTAGCTTAAATTTAATGCCTAGCTGCCGAGCTTTTTCTATACGGGTAATACCGCTACCCCACTCCCTAACTCTTATGTCATGAGGTGCAATATGTGTACCATAATTATAAGGTTTCGAAGCTACCACTTCCGCATAATGTTCAAGACCATGTTTAGAGTTTTGATAGCAATCTATAATCCGAACTATTTGACCTATTGTCTGAAAGAATATGATAGAAGTGCTATCTCTTACCCCTATATCCCAGGCGGTATGAACTTTAAATGCTGATTCCCATGGAACTTGTCCGATACGGCCGTCAAGCTTCATCTTGTCTATATATTTATTATAATAAGAACCTTCTATACCCATCTCAAAGCTGCAATAATATTCCTGTTGAATTAGATCTTCAGACATCTCCCCATACTTTCGCTCTTTCTCAATTTCTGATATTGGAATATGCTTTGTATCATCGAGAGTAAGCTTATATACAAACCAATCAGGTGATTGCATACCCATTTGATAAAGCTCCCAAAAGGAATTTTTACCACGTGGCGTAGAAATAAAAAATGCCCAGCCGCCGTTCGCTGCAAGTATCGGTTTTATGTATTGCCAACCCATTGGGTCCTGGAGAGCATATTCAGAAAAAACACATCCTCGAGGATTTGTACCTACTAAGGAATCGAAATTGTCAGATCCAACTAATTGGAATAGGGAGCCATTCTTAAATCGAATCTTCATTTCTGATGCATTTTTTTGCTCGACAAGGTCAGCGGGGAAATAGTCAAGTATCCTCTTACCGCTATTATCCACTGAATCCCAGATGACTTTTTTTGCTTGAGAATATGTAGGAAATATATAGAAATATACTCCAGGCCTCTCGTACATCTGTCTAATTACATAATTAAGTGCGGTTATATCCTTTCCTGCACGTCTGGGCAAAATTGCAAGTACTCTTTTGAATCCGCTTTGTAAAGCTTTAAAAAGAGGAAGTTGATATGGACGTGGTTTAAACTGATTAAGTTTATTCTCCACTTCTAGCTTTGTTAACATTGTCCTCGTATATTTTATTATATGGTTCGTCTAACTTCGCTTTTGTAAAATCTTCTACTTGATAATTCTTTTGTCTATCCATCTCGATTGCTTGAGATTGCTGCTTGGCTTTTTTGAAATCATCCCATTCATCCAAAGCTTTATCATAATAACCTATGACTCTATGTGACCATTTTACATTATATGTGCCATTCAGAGTATTTATATGAAATCTTTCTGCAATACGTGTTCTGATATATTTAAGAGCTTCTTTGATTTCTGGGTTGTGTCTAGCTAAATGATATATCCATTCCTGAGGCTTGCGATATTTCGGCTGAACACAAAAAGATGTTATTGTTACTGTTGATTCTTTATCAGCCCAATCCATTAATTCATTGGCAATACCCGTAATTTGTTTCTCCGTATATTGCCTGGCATTCTTATTGCCTTTCATCACCTCTTGAAGTTTCTCTCTCTTACCCATTGTTCTTCCCTCCTTTTCTAATGTCAACGTATCAAAGAGACTTGTTTTTTTAAAGTTTTTATTGTTATCCCAGTACGTGGGTTCTCATCATAAAACTTTGTTGCTTCTGTCTCTGAAATAAGTGAATCGTCCCGCCAAAGAACGCCATTTAAAGCATCCTCATAAAATTTAATTAAATTAGAAATGTCTGGTTTAAATGTATGTGGCTTGTGCAGCATCTCTTTCTTCTTCTTTTTACTCCAGGATTTAGGTATTGGCATATGAAAATCAAATGAAACTTTTATCGGAACATCAAAAGCAAATAAACCCTGTAGTTGCGGAAGAACTTCAAATACAACTGCTTTTTTAACTTTAACTTGGGGATCATAATGAGTTTTGCCAGATGTGCGGTGTCTTTTAAGAGGTATTGGAGCTCCAAAGATTATTATCCTCAAGTTAGATCTCCCCTCTGTTTTAACATATCAATTATCTCATGACTAATCTTTCTCATTACATTTGCGTCTAAGAATTTATATGCACTTTCCCATTTATCCTCGATCTTAACTGATGGTGGAACACAATAATAACCTCCTGTTTTAGATGAGAGTATTACAAACCACAACTTCATTTTATTCGATTTAGAGATAAGCACCTTTCCTTCCGTTTTATCAATAACGCCTGTTTTGCCTATAAATCGCTCTATTTCGATCATTTCTATTCTCCAGTATGATTTATCGTTTAATCTTTTTTATTCAAAAATCGGCGGCATAAAAGGCCGTCATGCCCAAATCTAGCTAGTATTCCTGTCAACTTTCTGTACTGTTTAAGCATTTTCTCTATTTTTATCGTTCTAACCCTGGCTCTTTGGGCTGCCTTCTTATTACCCACCGTTTGATTGTAATCAACTGAAAATTCTTTAAGCTCATCATTAAGATTATTAACTATCGCGTGCACTTCATTCAGTATGTTTTCATAGTCTAATAATGATTCGTCCATATGACATTCTCCTACTTATATATCATTGATACTATCCTAAAATAAATTTTAAACATCAATTGTTTTTTTGTAGTACTCATAAATATCTATTAATTTCTCTTTGAATAACGCTGGGGCTATATCATAATCTAAGACTGAAGAAAACCGTGGTTTTCTCTTTATCTTAGCCGGTAAAAAAACAAAGCAAATGTGATTGTAATTTGCTTTAACTCTAAAAATATCTTTTGTCTCAAGGTCTATTTCTCCTGAATTGAATGGGCAATATTGGCTTGCAAATGTAGCCGCAACTTTATAATTAATTGCTATCCAATCCTGATTATACGATTTCTTTTCATTTCGATTTGAATCAAACAGCACTTTTTTCCTCTCGTATTCTTACCCCGTACCAACCCGTTACTACCTCCATTGTTTTTGTTGATGACAATGT
>Ga0180438_10001728_pt1 | contig 37915 bp, 36 predicted proteins | sample SS_ome_12_FD_132455 | JGI IMG/M metagenome (GOLD analysis project Ga0180438, IMG submission 132455) | Hypersaline lake sediment archaeal communities from the Salton Sea, California, USA - SS_3_D_2 metaG | ecosystem: Environmental > Aquatic > Non-marine Saline and Alkaline > Hypersaline >... | reverse complement strand
ACACAGACTGAAGCGACATCTATAGGTATTTTTCCGGATTTTATCGATTTAGATGAGGAATACGGCATTATAGTTCTCCTTTCACGCGTTACTGGTATCCAAGCAAGCCTTATTGAAGGTTGGGTTCGAGAAGCGCTTCCTGGTGCATATCTACCAATTGGTGAAGTAGCAACTGAGGAAGAAACCCAGCGCTTGAATATCCTTTCAAGTTATGGAGCAGTTGCTACTTCAAGATATAATTCTCGCCTTTATCCAGGAAATGGGATCGGGCCTCATATCGTTGGGTATGTGAGCACAATTCAAGAGGATGAGTTAGATGAATACCGAAGACTGGGATATCAAGGCAGCGAGCGTGTTGGCCGGGAGGGTATCGAAAAATGGGGAGAAGATATTCTCAGAGGGTCACCTGGCGGTAGTCTGTATGTAAAGAACCAAGATGGATCTCCTGTGAACGAGATTGGTACCATTCCCCGGCAAGAGGGAAGACATATTGTTACAACAATTGACAGCAACCTGCAAAGAGGTGCTCAGGAAGCTTTAAGAGGATTTAATGGGGCCGTAGTTGTCATCGAGAGAGATACCGGACGGTTGTTAGCAATGGCCTCCTCTCCATCATTTAACCCCAATGCTTACGAATTTGAGAATAACAACTGGAGCGCATGGCTGTCTGAAATCACCAATAATCAAGATCTACCACAATTCAATCGCGCTGCACAAGGACAATATCCACTCGGGTCTGTCTTTAAAGTGATAACAATGGCGGCCGCTTTGGAGAGCGGTTTATATACTCCTGAAACTATTTATGAATGTGGGTATGTATTTGAGGAATTGTTTGGATTTCCGAGATATGACTGGACCTATGAGCGGTTCCAGGAGGATGGTGTTACAAGGCCAAGCGGAACTCTAAACCTTGTGGAAGGCCTGATCAGATCATGCAACCCGTACTTCTGGCACATAGGATTGGATTTATATGCCCAGGGTCTTACTACTGCAATCTCTGACATGGCTAGAGCCTTTGGCTTAGGTTCTCCTACTGGCATAGGTGTTATCGAAGAAGAATCAGGCAATGTGCCTGATCCTACTTCAGAAGTCGATGCAATCAATCTCGCAATTGGACAGGGCGATTTTCTAGCAACTCCGCTACAGGTAGCAAATTTTATTGCTGCAATTGGAAATGGCGGCACCCTGTATCGTCCTCAGGTAATAGAAAAGATTTTATCCCAAGATGGCCAGGAAGAAATCATTTTTAATCCAGAGGAAATCGGTTCTTTGCCGATATCACCAGAGAACCTAAAAGTGATACAAGAAGGTATGATCGGTGTTATCTCCAGTGAATTACCTCCAGGAACAGCCTACAGGCAGTTGGCAGACCTAGATTTCCCGGTCGCAGGTAAAACAGGTTCAGCTACCACTGGAACTGGTGGCGAACCGCATTCATGGTTTGCAGGTTATACTTTTGCAGAATCAGAAGAGAAACCTGATATTGCAGTTGCTGTGGTTGTTGAAAATGTTGGAGAAGGGTCTGAGTATGCTGCACCTGTTTTTCGCCGAGTAATTGAAACATTCATATACGGAGAACCACAGAGATTGTACCGGTGGGAATCACAATTTAATATTACTCGCACTGCAACTCCATTAACAACGGATACACCTACACCTAATCCGCTCGTTGAGCAGTAAAAAATTATATCGGCATAGATGAAAGCTTATTCGAAAATTTCAGGGTAATTTCTGTTTCGGTTTTTATACCAGCCTGTACGGGTGCTGGTACGAACATCAAAATCTGGTATATAAGGCTTAATATCTAGCAGGGGGGTAAGGTCAATAACATCAATCCCCTTAACTGTAATTAAATTTCCTGAAATCTGGATGATTTCAACAATCGAAATGCCAATTGGATTTGGGCGATTTGGGTGTCTTGTAGAAAACAGACCATGAACTTTATTATCCAGAAATGGTTTTACTTTTAGTTGAAAGTTTTCTGTATTGTTAAAATAATAAATCAGTATTATGTGCGAAAATCCATCTAGATCGATAAGTCCATCCAGGTAGCTTGAAAATACTTCTACCTCTCCAATTGATGAAGAAAATACCGGTTGAATCGGGGTTTCACTTTTTGATTTAAATGGTGAATGAATAACACCGATAGGATGCATCTCAATAATATTAATTTTTTTATATGTGACCATGTTTGAATCTATAGATGTTTGGTTATTGATTTTTCCTTGAATTGGGGTGGAAAGAAAATCAATAATATGCTCGCCTCAAATTCATTCGGATTAAACATTACATGGGGAACTTCGGAATTGAATAGCAGACTGTCTCCTTTGTACAAAGGATAAATTTCATTTGACAAGGTAAAAACAATATTTCCCTTCAGACAAAGAACAAACTCATATCCAGAATGATAAATTTGTTCGGGTCCCCATTTTGTTGAAGGGGAAATTCTTACTATGTATGGTTCAATTCTTGATGATGAAACTTCAATTGATGATAGAGCTGAGAATTTTCCATACGCGGTACTTTTTTCAAACCGGTCAATACTCTTCTTAAAATCGACAAATAATTCGCTGATATTGTTATCAAAGAAGGAAGTAATCGGGATTCTCAATGAATTCGCGATATTCTGTAAAGTATTGATTGTTGGGGTCGTTTTTCCATTTTCTAAAAGGCTCAAAGTGTTTACTGCCAGACCACATATTTCCGACATTTCTCTGATAGATAAATCTCGTTCCACCCTTATTTTTTTCAATCGTTCCCCAATAGATTTTGAATCTGGAAAATATTTTTTAATGGTGTGTTTCATTTTATAAGACCAAAATTACTATGAGAATAGGTGCTTTATGATCGTTTGCCCAAATGACTAATAATTCTACATAACTACGTGGTTTTCCATTCAGGTTATTTCCAGAAATCCCACTAATTATCAGAAAAAATGTAGAATGATTTAAAAATTCATTCTACCTGAATAATTGCACACCCATCTTTTTTAATATCTCAAGCTGGTGCAAAGTTGCAGATTTTCCTGAAGATTGTTCCTTATTAACACAACAATGGCTATTAAAAAATCCAGGTTTTCTCCTGATTACTTATTAATAATTCAATCAGGCTAATTCCGCATTCAGTATAGAAATCAAACTCTCATATTCTTCACTGCAATCTTTACATATATCTAAGTGCTGTTTTATTAAAGACAAAAATTGTCCTGCATTTTCCCCTTTAATAATCTGTTCAGCATATTGGTCAAGCAATTCAAACACTTCATCACACGAAAATTCCTTTTCATGAGTATTATTCAGCATAGACATCAGTTTGGTTATCATTTCTTTATCTCTTGGTACAGGTTGAGTGCTAATCGGTGAACCGCGTGTAATCCAAGAAAATATTTTTTCAAACATATCATTAAACCTTTATTAATTGACGTTATTTATAATAAATTCTTACCCTGCTTCGAAGATTTCTAAAACTTCTTGCGGTGATAATCCTTCTTTTTTCATTCTATCTTTCAAACGCAAACGCGCATCATGCAGTAATTTATATAAGGCATTTCTGGAGGTATTCATTCTTCGGGCAACCTCTTCCATTGGCATACCATAGATACTTATTGCGACCAATGCTTTCCGTTGTTTTTCCGTCAACTCCTGGGCCATAAGCCTTTCTATTCTCTTTAAAATATCTTTCTGTTCAATAGACATTTCAGGGCTGGAAGCAGATTTAGAAACGATCATTGTTGGATGTTTTAATTTATTTTCATCAATTAATTCATCCAATGAAATATTTTTCCACTGTCGCCGCCTCAATTCTGAAAGAGCAATCCGTACAGCGATTTTATTCACCCATGTTGTGAATTGACTGCGTCCTTCAAATGTATCCAATTTATCTAATACCCGTAAAAGCGTTTCTTGAGATACCTCCTCAGTTAAAGGTTCAAATCTTGGATCGCTGTTTTGTATCCAATTGTTTAAAGAATAAGGAAGCGAATTAATGATAATTAATCGAAGATCAGCCAGGGCATCTTCCTGTTTTATACCGCCTGATTTTAATGCTGATATCCAATCTTGATTGGTCCTTTTACTCATATATTATTTTTTTGATTATATTAAATTGATTACGATTAATTCTTGCCATTTGTGATTATAAAGATTGGATGCAAATACCTTGCTACAAATACCTGCTGTGATTATACTTCTCAAGAAATTATTTTATTATTATGACAATAGAAGCGTTTCTTAATAAGTTGCCCGAAAATTATACTCCTGCAGACCGGGAGTTGATTGAACGCGCTTACCGTGTAGCTGAAGAAGCTCACAAAGATCAAAAGCGGGCTTCTGGTGAGCAGTATATTAATCACTGTATTGCGGTAGCTTCGATATTGGCTGATTTACGTGTTCCTCCCTCGGTCATTGCTGCTGGTTTTCTGCACGATACAGTTGAGGATACCGAGATTACCCTGAAGGATATCAGGAATAATTTTGGCGAAGAGATAACTAAACTGGTAGACGGAGTGACAAAATTAACTCAACTCCCCAGAGTTTCACGCGGCGATCAACATCTAGAAGAAGAATTCGAAGAAGACAAACTAAGAAAAATCGCAGTAAGAAAAGGCGAAACCGATCCTTTCGAAGAAGCTGAAAAAATTTATCGAAGCCGAAGGTATGACATGGTTTCCGAGACCCTAAGAAAAACTTTTCTAGCAATGGGAGAAGATGTCAGAGTTGTCCTCATAAAGTTGGCAGACCGTTTGCACAACATGCGCACACTTGGACATGTTGCGGAACCAAAAAGAAAACGTATAGCTCAAGAAACTCTGGATATTTTTGCACCCTTAGCAAATCGATTAGGGATATGGCAGATAAAATGGGAACTTGAAGACCTTGCATTTAGATATGTGAATCCTGAAAAGTACCGCGAGATCGCTGAAAACCTTGCCGAAAGAAGATCTGAGCGCGAGGCCGAAATGCAAGCTATCAAAGATGAGTTAGAGAGAGTTTTAGCCCAGAGTGGGATATATCCTGAAATAAGTGTCCGCCCAAAACATATTTATTCCATATACAGGAAAATGACAAGAAAGGGAGTACCGTTTGACATGGTGCGCGATATTAGGGGAATGAGAATTATGGTTGAAAGTATCCCGGAATGTTATTCAACTCTTGGAATTATTCATACACATTGGGTTCCAATCCCGGGGGAATTCGATGATTATATCGCCGCACCGAAGGATAACTTCTACCGTTCTTTGCACACTGCTGTGAATTATGAAGAAGGCAGTACCCTGGAAATTCAAATTCGAACTGCTGAAATGAACCAGAATGCTGAATATGGAATTGCTGCTCATTGGAGATATAAGGAAGGTTCAGAACGCGATGAGGATTATGAGAAAAGGATTATCTGGTTAAGATCTTTGATGGAATGGCGGCAGGATATTGAAGATGCCCGAGAATTCGTTGACAGCATGAAAAGTGATGTTTTTGAAGATCGGGTTTATGTTTTTACCCCCAGAGGGGACATAATCGATATGCCTGTAGGATCTACTCCGATTGATTTTGCATATCATGTCCATACTGATATTGGCCACCGATGCCGTGGGGCGAAAATTAATGGGAAACTTGTCTCCTTAGAGTACAAGCTTTCAACTGGAGATAAGGTGGAAATATTAACCGCAAAACGTGGTGGGCCAAGCCGCGACTGGTTAAATACTAACCTGGGGCTGGTTAAAACTCAACGGGCGCGCTCCAAGATTAGACGATGGTTTAAAAAACAAGCGCGTGAGCAGAACATGATCCAGGGGAAGGGGGTTTTGGAAAAAGAATTACGCCGGCTTGGTTTAAGTGAAATAAACTTAGAAAAACTTTCAAAGGAGTTTGAGTACAGGGACATCGATGAATTTTTTGTTTCGATTGGTACTGGCGATCTACCTGTTGCAAGAATTGTTAACCACCTAAAATTTAGCGAAAAACCTGAACCTGAAGAGTTACAGGAAATTTATACTTTAAAAGAAACCGAAATAAGCGATGATTCCATCCAGGTATTGGGTTTGAAAGGGCTTTTGACAACGATTGGGCGCTGTTGTAATCCTGCCCCAGGTGATGATATAGTTGGTTATATTACACGTGGGAGAGGCGCAACAATTCACAGACAGGACTGTCCAAATATACTGCGGATAAAAGATCGAGAGAGATTGGTGCGAGTTTCCTGGGGAGAACCGAAAACAACCTATCCCGTACCAATACGATTGAAGGCTTATGATCGGGATGGTCTCATGAAAGATGTGTCAACTTTGATTGCTGATGAAGGTGTAAATATGCCAAATGTTCGGGTTGAAACCCACCGGAATCTGGCAATTTTTGATTTAATCCTGGAAGTTCGTGATATTGTTCAGCTTAGCCGTCTTCTTGACCGGTTGGAGAATTTGCCAAACGTAATGGAAGCGCAAAGAGTCAGACCTGGTTAATAAAAATTTTAGAAGCTATGTTTCTATTCATTACACAAATGGTATAATTCTCAGCCGTTAGCAATCAGCTTTTTTGTATAATATTCATCCTAATAAAAATCTCGTAATTATTATAAACCTATCAGGAGTAATAAAATGCCAAGAATTCGTTGTTACTATATGGATTGTGTATTCTTGGAAGAAGGATTTTGTAGAGCTGCCGCTATTGAACTGGATTCAGATATTGGATGTATGACTTATTCCAGGACTTCTGATCTGGAAGCAGAGGATAGTTGGGAAGATGAAGACCAGGAATTATCAGGTTGGGATGAAATTGAAGATGAGGATGAAGACGATGAACTCTGGCTTGAAGATGACGAAATATAATAGGTATATTTTTGACATCAAGAATTCTTGAAGAGTTTGTATTTTACAGAATTACATTTATTAAGCCTTCTCATTTGAAGGCTTTATTATTTCTCAGCCATCCAAAATCAATAAATAATATTTCAGATGTCCATAAATAATCATTTTGATTTTCTAGCACCAATATATGATAAGGTGATCAAATCGGCCAATAATGCTAACCTTGAGGCATTGTTGAATTTGCCAATATCAGGAGATTTGCTCGATGCAGGTGGAGGAACAGGAAGAATTTCCAATCTATTAAAAGACAGGGCATCGTCTGTATTTGTTGCTGATCTTTCATACCCTATGCTCAGACAAACAATTCAGAAGAAGGGTCTTTTACCTGTCTGTACTCATAGTGAATTCTTACCTTTTCCAAGCAATTATTTTGAGAGAATAATTATGGTTGATGCTTTCCATCATGTCTGCAATCAGGAAAATACTGCCCGCGAGTTATGGAGAGTCCTGGCTCCGGATGGGCGGATAGTAGTTGAAGAGCCGAACTACCATAAATTTGGTGTTAAGCTGGTAGCTTTTGCTGAAAAAATTGTATTTATGAGGAGTCGCTTTTTGTTACCCGAAAATATAAAAAGCTTATTCGGGTTCAAGTATTCAAATTCATTTATAGAATACGATGGATATAATTCCTGGATAGTAATCGATAAAGGCAATTCTTCGCAAAAATCAACAGATCCGGGGTAGAAGCTCACCTGATAGAGTTGTGACGACACGCCTGCTACCTATTGATGTTCTCATTAATAATTTACCGGCTGGTTCAGCGGTTACCTCCCCAATTATTGCTGCATCTTTACCATACTTGTGGGAATGCAAACAATCTATTACAACATCAGTATCCTGGGGCGCAACTATTATTATCATTTTTCCCTCATTGGCGATGTACAATGGGTCAAACCCCAGCATTTCACAAGCTGAATTTACCGCAGGATTGACTGGTATATATATTTCATCAATTTCAATGCAAACATTTGATTGTTTAGCAATTTCATTAAGCGCTGTCGCGAGCCCACCTCTTGTCGGATCTCTCATTGAATGAACATTCTTTGAAACATTAAGTATGTTGGATACCAACTCATTCAACGGTGAAATATCACTGTGGATATCAGAAACAAATCCCAATTCTCCTCGTGCTTCTAAGACTGCAATGCCATGATCTCCAATAGTTCCAGAGACGAGTACTTTATCGCCCGGTTTAGCATTTGCTCCTGAAATATCTATATTGTCTCTGATCACTCCAAAACCAGAAGTATTGATGTAGATACAATCTGCTTTACCTTTCTCAACCACTTTGGTGTCTCCAGCAATGATTTCTATCCCTGCCTCCAAGGCTGCATCTTTCATAGACGCGATAATATTCTCCAGGGTGTGGATGCTTAAACCTTCTTCGAGGATAAAACCTGCAGTCAAATAAAGTGGAATCGCTCCCACCATTGCCAGATCATTAACAGTACCACAAATAGACAACCTTCCGATATCTCCTCCTCGGAAAAATAACGGCCACACTACATGATTATCCGTACTTATGGCAATTCTGTGAATACAATTCTGGTACTCTTCACTTAAATTACCCCATTCTATAATCCCAGAATCATTAAACCCGGCAAGAATCTGGTTTTCGAAAGAGGGAAAGAAGAAATCTCTAATCAAATCTTGGGTCAGTTTCCCTCCACTTCCATGCCCGAGGATTATTTGCTCATTATGCTTGTTCGGAATAGGACAATTAGCGCCTTCCATGTGTATTGGATTTGATTTCATTTTGGATGCCATATTCTTAAATTTGATGGTTACACTGTGGTTTGATTATTATAGGAATACTGAAAATATGCAGCACAAGCACCTTCGGAAGAGACCATTGTTGCTCCCAATGGGGTTGAAGGTGTACATTCAACACCAAATGCGGGACAATCAATTGGTTTTTTCAATCCCTGAAGGATGGTGCCAGAAATGCATAATGGAGACTCTTCAGGATCGATATACTGCACTCCAAATCTTAATTCCGCATCGTATTGCTGATATTCAGGACGGAGACACCAACCACTATTTGGTATCAAACCTATTCCACGCCACTTCCGGTCACAATTCAAATAAACCTGATTGATCATTTTTTGCGCAGAAATATTCCCATCAAATGAAACTATACGGGAGTAACCATTTTCAACTTCATATGTATTGTTTTCCAATTGTCTAACTACCATAATTACACTGCGGAGAATATCTAAAGGTTCAAATCCAGTAACTACAATTGGAACTTTATATCTTTCAGCAATTGGAGGATATTCCCAGTATCCCATAACTGCGCAGACATGGCCTGCTGCTAAAAATCCATTCACCCGATTATATGGCGAACTTAAAATTGCATGCATTGCAGGAGGTACACGCACATGGGAGACTAAAATACTGTAATTATCTAGACCTAAGGCATCTGCCTGGACTACACTCATTGCATTTGCAGGGGCAGTTGTTTCAAACCCAATAGCAAAAAAGACGACCTGTTTGTCAGGATTATTCTGCGCAATTTGTAAAGCATCCAATGGTGAGTAAACCACACGTATATCTCCGCCAGAGGCTTTTACAGAAAATAAATCGCCACTTGAACCTGGCACTCTCAACATATCGCCATATGACGTAAATATCACATCAGACCGGCTTGCAATATCAAGAGCTTTGTCAACTAATTCAAGCGAAGTTACACACACTGGACAACCAGGACCATGGATCAGTTCAATTTTTACTGGCAGCAGTTGGTCAAGTCCATATCGCATAATTGAATGTGTCTGACCACCGCATATTTCCATAATCGTCCAATTATGTTCAGTGATACGATTGATCTCCTCAATCAAACCCTTGGAGATTTCGGAATTTCTGAATTCAGATAAGTATTTCATAAAAGAAATTCTCGGTATTTAATTGGATAATGCGGTTATGGATTTAATTCTGCATTTACATCAGCAATATTACGCAGCAATTCCATTGTCTCATTTGCTTCTTTTTCGCTGATCAAGTTCAAGGCAAATCCTACATGCACAAGGACATAGTCGCCAATTCCCGCTTCTGGCACATATGCCAGGCAAGATTCGCGAACAACTCCGCCAAAATCAGTTTTTCCCATCTTTAAACCATTTATTTCATAGATTTTAATGATTTTTCCAGGTATACCCAAACACATAATAAAACGCTCCAGTATTGAAATTTATTGCTTTGATGCTATCACTGCCTGACCAAGTGAGATCCCACCATCATTTGGAGGAACTCTTCGATGAATCAACAATTCAAAATTTTCCCGAATAAGAATATTGATGGTTTTTTCCAATAAAGTTAAATTCTGCCATACGCCGCCGCTTAAAGCGATCAAATTCGAATTTAAAACTTTTCGTAGGATAAGACTGACTTCAAGAACCATAAAGGCCAGGCTGTTATGGAAACGTGCGGATATTATTGAACTAGGAATCTCGGCGAATAAATCATCAATGATTGCTTTCAACATTGGGGTTGGATCAATTATTAATGGGGACGAATGTAAATCCTGTTCGTTTTCTCCAGCATGGTATATGCTTAACGGATATAGGCCTTTTTCCTTTGGATCACATAAATTTTCCAATTCAATTGCAGCCTGTGCCTCATAATTAACAATCTCACGTATTCCAATTATTGACGCAACAGAATCAAAAAGCCGTCCAACACTGGAAGTTAAGGGGGCATTTACTCCCGCATCTATTTGGTGTTCGATCACCTGTAATAATTGTTCATTATGTGATGGATTTCGGATAATGTGTTTCACTGGTGGGAGATTTTCGTCCCAGGCTAATCCCGCAGTTCTTAACCATGAAAGTCCAATGCGCCATGGTTCTTTTATCGCTTTATCACCCCCTGGTAATGGTGTGTATCTTAGATGGGCAATTCGTTCATATTCTGAATAACTTGAAAATAGAAATTCTCCACCCCAGATAGTTTTATCATCACCATATCCTGTACCGTCAAAACTGATTCCAATGACCTTTTCTTCACCTGTTAGTCCATTGTCAGCCATACATGAGGCGATATGGGCATGATGGTGTTGAACCCCAATAGATTCTAAATTATTAGCTTCAGCACGCTCCAATGCATACCGTGTGGAAAGATAATCGGGGTGTAAATCATAAGCGATAATTTCTGGATTTATTTTGAATAATTTTTCGTAATAATCTATTCCGCTTTCAAAAGAACAGAACGTTTCAAAATTTTCAATATCTCCAATATGCTGACTGATAAATGCGTATCTTTCTCGGGTTATACAAAATGTGTTCTTCAATTCAGCGCCAGTAGCCAGAACCTGATTAAGATCAAAGGGAAGAAGCAATGGATAAGGTGCATAACCACGGGAGCGTCGTACAGGATAGGTAAAAGATAAATTCTTTTGATTTGTTTTTTGGATAGTAAATTTTGGGTTAATATAAATCTGAAATACAGAATCGTCACACCTTGTATTTATATCCCGGTTATGAATTAGAAAAGCGTCCGCAATATTTGAAAGGTCCTTTATTGCTTCATTATTGTCGATTGAAATCGGTTCTTCACTGATATTGCCGCTTGTCATAACCAGGGCAGGTGGGATGTTGTTTGTTGAATTCTGACTGTTTATTCCTGAGAAAAGTAAATAATGCAGTGGAGTATAAGGGAGCATTATTCCAATAGTGTTCTGGAAAGGAGCAACTTCCGTACTTATTTCACAATCTCTTTCCCTTGGCAATATTACTATTGGGCGTTCACGAGATTCGAGAAGATTCCTGGATCTTGAATCCAATTTGCAATATTTTGATATAAGCCTAATATCAGCCATCATCACAGCAAATGGTTTGTCAACCCGCAGTTTTCTTGCGCGTAATTCATTTACTGCATCCAGGTTCAGAGCATTACAGGCTAAATGGAAACCACCCAATCCTTTTATTGCGATAATTTTTCCATCCGCCAGCATTTTTTGCGCGGACACAAGGGATTTGATTGATCTATTGATTTCTAAATTTCCGGGTAAATTGAAATTTATTTGGGAATTGGTGATGTGCGTATTGTTACTATCTACAAGCTGAATGTGTGGGCCACATACAGGGCAAGCAACTGGTTGTGCATGAAAGCGTCTATCCTCCGGGTTGTTATATTCTGATAAACAATCCGGACACATCTGGAATTCAGCCATAGTAGTATTGGGGCGATCATACGGCACATCATTTATGATGGTAAATCTTGGGCCGCAATTTGTGCAATTAATAAATGGATACAGAAAACGTCGATCGTTTTCGTCAAACAATTCTTTCAAACAATCATCACACGTACAAATATCCGGTGAAATTGGTTGAAACGCATTTGGAATAATTTTCGAATGGACGATTTCGAATTTTGAATAATGGTCTGGTTCACAGTGTTCAATTTTTATACTTTCGATGAGTGCCAGCGGTGGAGCTTCGGTTTTCAGGGAAGCGCAGAATAAATCCAGGGATTCTGTTTCTCCGACAGCCTCAATTTCAACTCCTGATGATGTATTTTGGACCCAACCTGTAATATTTAATCGATTGGCTAAACCATAAACAAAGGGGCGAAAACCAACGCCTTGAACAATTCCTTGTATTGAAATGTGTGCTCCCGAAACGCTGTACATTAAAGATTACTCTCTACCCAATCAAGCCATTCTTGGATGCCTTCTTTTGTCCGGCAGGAAAGTTGAAAATGTATCAGACCCGGATTTAATATACTTACACCTTTGAGAAAATAATCCATATTAAAATCGACGTATGGCATCAAATCGATTTTATTTACCACCAGTGCTTCAATATTTTGGTAGATCTGTGGATATTTGTAAGGCTTATCATCGCCCTCCGGTATAGATGCAATCAAGACATTTTTGTGCGTTCCCAGCTGGAAACCGCTCGGACAAATCAAATTACCAACATTTTCGACAATCAATAAATCCGTTTCTACCAATTCCAATTGGTTTAAAGCATTATTTATCATTACAGCATCCAAATGGCACTCACCACCGGTATTTACTTGAACAGCCTGAGCTCCTGCATCTGCGGCTCTATCAGCATCAATACTGGAGGCGACATCTCCATCAATAACTGCGATTTTATATTTGTCCTTTAAATTTCCAATAGTTGCTTCAATCAGAGAAGTCTTACCCGCTCCAGGAGATGCCATAAAATTCATTGAAAATAAATTCGCACTATCAAGTCGAGACCTATTCTGTTGTGCGATTTGATCGTTTGCTCTCAGGATATTTTCGACAATAGTAATTTTATTTTCAATTTTGGCCATTAGATTTTATTCAATATCAATTGAATCCAGATAAAATTCTTTTCCTTTTATAATCTCCAACTGGGTGCTTTCACATTTTGGACAAAAGTAATGACTACCAGTTAAAGGGAAACTTGTATTACATTTCTGGCAGATAAATTCTGCTGGTATTCGTGTAAAAATTAATTCTGCTCCCTCAGCGATTGTTTCTTTCGAAATAATATCCCAATAAAACTTAATTGATTCATCAATGAATGAGCTTAATTGACCAATAACGATATTTATTTTAATAATTTTCGATGCACTTTCTATATTGGCATACTTTAATGAGATATCTAAAATATTCTGTGATACTGGTAGCTCATGCATATTATATATGAATAAAATATACCAATTATGTCTAAATAATCCCAGTGAAGAGTGTCATCTAATTTATGTGCTTTAACGCAATTCGAAATTTTTTGGTTGTAAATCGCTAGAATTTCCACTAATAAGTTGAGCAATCTCATTACTTACAAATGGAAATATTGCAGAAAATTATTGCTAATTTTAGAAACTTATAGTGTCTCGAAAATCAATTGGGTTCTGAAAATTCTGTAGCATCAATATCTAATACCGCTTGGGTTGATGCAAGAAGTATCAAAGTCATGATAACAGCGGAGGTTACACACCAGGCACAGGTTGCACCGATAACGAATGGCTCTAGAAACGTTAAATATATAGAAAATAGAACGCCAATCCATGCCATTAACCAAACAGCAGTAGCGCAAATGCTTCGGATAGAAATGGGTCCAATTTTTTGTAAAATCCAGGCAATCAAGATAGCTAAATAGCCAAGTGCGCCAAGTAAACCAATTGGTATGATTCCAAATAAGTACGCATATGGACTTTCCTGGACTGTATTGCAGTCTCCCACAGGTCCGCAAACTGCCTCCGTTCTGGTCAATTCAATATAACTGAGGTAACCCGCTATTAGAATCCCAGCAGCGGCAAGTATAGGAATTATCCACCCTGGAAACTGGAATATCCTGAAAGATTTATTTGTTACATAAGCATAGCCCACAGACACAACTCCCGCTAACATTAGAATTAAAACAAAAACAGCGAGGGTATTTCCAACTGCATCCTGTTTATATCGCAGGTACATTCTAAAATACAAGTCGGATGATTCATTTAAAGTAGTATCCTGAATTTCAATTGTATTATTGCCAGAATTGATTTCCAACAATTTTTCTGCATCGCTATTAGAGTTAGCTTCAACCTCCGAACTTGAAGATTCCAGTTCGATGTTATTCAATTCATTTTGGTTTGGTTGTGTATTTACAGAAGGTGTAATTTCATCAGTTGAATCCTGTTCATCCAGGGGACTGACAATTTCTGTGTTTATATCAACACTCTCATTGAGTTCAGGATCTATAAGGCCTTGCTCAATTAAAATAACTTCAAGTCCGGGTATATCTGGCCAATCTACTCCACCGGATGATAAACCTGCAGAAATTAGATCCGGAAATTGTTCAGGAATTTCAGCAGATCCAACTAGAACTGTCTCTCCAACGATTAGAGTTGGCACGCCAAATCTCTCTTGTGGGATGTTGTACCAGGTGACGGCAGATTGATATATTGTCTGGCCTTTTTCATTTGAAACATCAATGCCAATTATTAAAAGATTGTCTCCATATTCTTCTAATAATTCCGGGAGTACCTCATTTATTACAATTTGGCAGTGAGGGCAGGTGGGGGAATAAAACAAAATCGCGCGGATTTCAGGTTCAACCGCCTGTGTAACTTCAGGGTGAAAGAGATTAAATATTAGAACTGCACATATCACTAGAAATAAAAGGCGTTTCAAATTTTGCTCCAGGTTATAGTATTTGATCAATATTAGTATTAAAAATCCGTCAACCGATTGAATATGGAGACGGAAGTGCGCAGCAAAAAAAAGTTAAAAATTTTGAAAATTAAATAAATTTATTGTGATGAGGTAGTATTTTCTTCATCATTCGATTGGGCAATATCATCCGGAGTATCTTCTTCCTCATTTTCACCCTTCAAACCTTCTCGAAAAGCCTTTATTCCGCTCCCCAATTCGCCTGAAATTTTACTAATTCTACCTACACCAAAAATTATAATAATTATCGCTAAAATAATGATAAGTTCGGTTGGTCCAAGATTTGGCATGATTTCTCCCAAATATATATATTTTGTCGTTGGTATAAAATTAATTCTTTGTATGCTTTTTTTAGAATTATACTACTTTTGATCAATCATATGGATCCCTTTCATAAAACAACCAATAAGATAATAAATATCTGATATATAAAAAATAAAACTTATATGTCAAGAAAAAAACTTATTGTAGTGGGCGGTGGTTTAGCGGGTAGCGAGGCAGCCTGGCAAGCTGGTAACCGGGGGATTGATGTTATTCTATATGAGATGCGCCCTGTGAAAATGACTGAGGTGCATGTAAGTTCAAGATTGGCTGAACTTGTATGTTCAAATTCTTTGGGGTCAAACCTCATAAATCGAGCATCAGGATTGCTAAAACAGGAACTTCGAATTCTTGGATCATTATTAATTGAATGTGCTGACAAAACGTCAGTTCCAGCCGGCAGAGCTCTAGCCGTTGATAGAAATGCTTTCGCTGAAATGGTTACAGAAAAGTTATCAAAAAAAGAAAATATCACAATTGTCCGTGAGGAAGTAGTTGCAATACCCGAAGAAACAACAGTAATAAGTACCGGGCCATTAACTGCAAAGACCTTTTCGAGAAAAATTATCGATTTGGTTGGAGAAAAATATCTCTATTTCTATGACGCAATTTCCCCGATAGTAGAAACCCATTCGATCAATATGGATATTGCTTTTAAATCGTCTCGATACGAATTTATGTCCAATAATGGGGGCGATTATATAAATTGTCCTTTCAATGAGGATCAGTACAAAAGATTTGTCCAAGAGTTAATAAAAAGTGAAAGAATTAAAATCAAATCCTTTGAATCTGATATTTTTGAAGGTGTATCCGCTGGGCCAGAAAAATATTTTGAGGGTTGTTTACCAATTGAAGTTATGGCTGATAGGGAGGAAAGATCATTGTTATTTGGTCCAATGCGACCAGTTGGATTAATCGATCCTAAATCGGGCAGAAAGCCGTATGCTGTTGTTCAGTTAAGAAAAGACAACTTAGCGGGAAGTTTATATAACCTGGTAGGTTTTCAAACAAATATAAAAATTTCCGAACAAGATCGAATTTTTAGGCTGATTCCTGGTCTGGAGTCAGCTGTATTCGTTCGATATGGCCAGATGCACAGGAATATGTATATTAATTCGCCTAAATTATTGGAGCCAACTTTAAGATTTTCTTCACGAAATAATTTATTTTTCGCAGGACAAATAACTGGGGTAGAGGGTTATGCAGCTAATATCGGAACGGGTTTACTTGCAGGCTTGAATGCCGCCAAAACTATAATTAACGAGCCATTAGAAAGATTGCCAGAAACGACCATTCTGGGAGCATTGTGTCATTATATATCAAATGCAGAAGTGAAGGAATTTCAGCCGATGAAAGCAAATTTTGGAATCCTTCCAGCTTTGTCGGAGGGCAAGAAACAAAATAGACAACAGCGCGCTGATGATTACAAGGAGCGCGCGCTAACGGATCTAAAAGCGCATCTGCCTAAAAATCGCAGTTAATTCAAATTAATAAATGCGCATAGACATTTACTACTATCCAAATTCAAACAATGACAAAAATCATCACAACTGCTCTCCTCTTTTTCCTGTTTTCTTGTACAAATCAAACTACCAAAAATTTGTCCCAACAATTCGATGAAATAAATGCTTTCCACCACGCTAAAATTCAAGTATCCTACGGGCCCAGAATAATTGGCTCAGATGGTCACAAAAAAACCCGTGAATATATAATTCAACAACTAGAAAAATCCGGCTGGAAAATTGAATCTGAAATTTATAAAACAGAAGAGCATGTAATCCAAAATATCGTAGGTAAATACGGAAGTGGTGAGCCGCTAGTAATCTTAGGAACCCATTATGATACAAGGCTGCTATCAGACCGGGACCCAATTATAGAAAATATTTCAACTCCAGTACCTGGAGCGAATGATGGTGCATCGGGTGTTGCCGTGCTATTAGAATTAGCGCGAATACTTCCAGAAACTGTAAGCGACAATGGTGTATTTGGAAATAGCGATATTAAACAAGTATGGTTGGTGTTTTTTGACGCTGAAGATAACGGAAATATACCTGGTTGGGACTGGGTTCTTGGGTCAAAATACTTTGTAGAAAACCTGAATAATATCCCAGAAGCAGTAATTGTTCTAGATATGATTGGAGACGCCAACTTGAAAATCTATCAGGAAAAAAACTCTGACCCTATTATTAACCAGGAGATTTGGGAAACTGCTGACAAACTCGGTTATGGTGAAGTTTTTATTCCGCTGGACAAATACAGGATATTAGATGACCACATACCATTTCTTGAAGCAGGTATTCAAGCTGTGGATATAATCGATTTTGAATATCCTTACTGGCACACTACAGAAGACACGATAGATAAAATCTCACCTGAAAGCCTTAAAATTGTTGGAGACACCGTTCTCACCTGGTTTTTGAATAAACAATATATTAAGAAATAATCTCCCCATATCCGATATAATCCAGATAAATGCCAAAAAAAATAACAGAACCTACACTCAGACCACAAGAACGTGCTTTCCTGGTTGGCGTTGAAATATATAATCAGGAAAGATTGCTGTCTTTAGAAGACTCGATCACCGAACTTGCGCTTCTGGCAGATACGGCCGGTCTAATTGTAGTAGGGCAGGCGAGTCAAAAATTAAATCAACCTAATCCAAAAACATTCATTGGCTCAGGAAAAATCCAGGAAATTGAAAGCCTTTTGAATGAGCTTAAAGCAGATATTCTAGTCTTTGATGACGAACTATCTCCGAGGCACCTACGTGAATTGGAAAATTTTTTCCAGTATAAAGTTCGAATTATTGACAGAACTGCGCTTATACTTGACATCTTCGCCCAACACGCCAGTACAGCAGAGGGATCACTGCAGGTCGAATTAGCCCAATATGAGTACCGTTTACCACGATTAACACGCGCCTGGACCCATCTTGCCCGCCAGGCGGGTGGGGGAGGCGGCCGGGCGGGAAGTGTAGGCGGGGTAGGTTTACGCGGCCCTGGGGAAACCCAATTAGAAGTAGACCGCAGAGATATTCGTAGAAGAATAACTTACTTGAAAGACCGCCTTGAAAAAGTCCGCGTTCACCGTAAGCAGCACAGGTCACAAAGGAAGAAATTAAACATACCTGTTATAGCTCTTGTTGGTTATACAAACGCCGGAAAATCCACATTATTGAACTTTCTGTCAAAATCAAATGTGTATGTTGCAGACAAATTATTCGCGACCTTAGATCCAACTGTAAGGCGGATAAACCTTCCAAATGGAAATGTCGCATTGTTTTCTGATACAGTGGGATTTATTCAAAAACTTCCGACCACACTGGTGGCAGCCTTCAGGGCAACTCTTGAAGAAATTAATGAGTCTGATCTGCTGCTGCACATCATCGATATAACACATCCAAATGCTCTGGCCCAAGCGGAAGCAGTATTTCAAACCCTGGAAGAGATTAATGCAAACAATATCCCGGTGATATCAGTGTTAAATAAAATTGACATACTTGAAAACCCAAATAATGCCCGTTTTATAACAAGTAATTTTGAAAAAGCCTCTGCCATTTCTGCTTTGAATGGTGATGGAGTTCAAGAACTGCTAAACCAGGTAGAAAATATCCTCTTTGCAGACAACAAGACCATCACAGTTAATATACCTTACAAAGAAGGAGGGTTGATTTCACAATTCCATCAATATGGAATTATTGAAAGGATAGAACATTTTCCTGACGGTATTCATATTGTTGGAATGATTCCTGGCCGGATTTTCGAACAGTATCAACCTTATGAAACTAAATCATTCTCATCTATTTCAAAGTAAAAGAGATAAGGTATAGTTTATAAATTTTCAAAAATTAGAGCCCTACTTTAAATGTGAGTAGGGCTCTAAATCTTCAATTACTTAAAATTTTTTCGGTCAATTTAATTTAGGACCTGATGAGATTACCTCTGGAGGGGATTCATCTTCAAATTTCTTAAAATTATCAACAAATCTCGAGGCGAGATCACGGTACCTTTTCATATATGCCTCTTGACTTGACCATGAGGATGCTGGATCTAGAACAGAACTAGGAATTTCCGGGCAGGATTTGGGCACAAGGAAATGGAATATTGGATCCTCCTGATATTCAACATCTTCAAGCATACCGTTCAAAACCGAGTCCAGGATAGTTCGGGTGTATTTTATGCTGATTCGTTTACCGATGCCATATGGTCCACCAACCCAACCGGTATTGAGCAGCCAGCAGTTCACATTATGCCGTAAAATTTTGGCTTTGAGCAATTCTGCATATATAATTGGATGGTGAACCATAAAAGGGCCCCCAAAACAAGTGCTGAATGTGATTACCGGTTCCTCTCCTAAACCAATTTCAGTCCCACCGACCTTAGCTGTGTAACCCGATATAAAATGATAAAGAGCTTGATCTGGAGTTAACCTGGCAATCGGGGGCAATACTCCCGATGCATCACATGTCAACATTATAATATTTTTAGGATGTCCGCCCCGCTTCTCAGTAACAGCGTTTTCAATAAATTCAAGCGGGTATGATGCTCGTGTATTTTCCGTATAATCATCATCATCCAGGTCTATCATCCTGGTAATTGGATCGAACACTACATTTTCAAGTATTGTCCCGAATTTCTTAGTACAGGCATAAATTTGAGGTTCAGCCGTTGGTGATAATGCAATCACTTTTGCATAACACCCGCCTTCAAAATTGAATATCCCTTCATCGCTCCAGCCATGTTCATCATCACCAATCAGACCTCTTTTTGGATCAGCTGACAGCGAGGTCTTTCCAGTGCCGGAAAGACCGAAAAATAAAGCAACATCGCCATTTTCTCCCATATTCGCAGAACAATGCATAGGCAAAACATTTTCATTTGGAAGAAGATAATTCATGATTGTAAAAATCGATTTTTTAATTTCTCCACCATAACTCGTATCCCCAATAATGCATAATTTCTGTTCGAAATTTATTGCAATAACCGTCTTGCCAGGAGTGTCATCGATTTGAGGAAATGCTTTAAATGATGGAACAGCGATTATTGTAAAATCCGGTACATGCCTGCGGTATTCCTCATTCGTTTTTGGCAGTAGAAACATATTACGCACAAAAATGCTGTGCCACGAATATTCTGCAATGACTCTAACTGAGAGACGATAGTTTGGATCAGTTCCAGCATAACAATCCTGTATAAATACATCTCGTCCCTGCAGGAAACCTTGAACTCGGATAAACAAATCATTAAATTTATCCGGGTTATAAGGCCGGTTGTACTGTCCCCACCATACTTTGGATGCAGTTGGTTCTTGCTTTACAATGAACTTGGAGGTCGCAGCCCTCGCTGTATGTTGACCTGTATTTACAATTATTGGTCCAGAAAATGATAATTTTCCTTCATTCCTGAAAATTGCCTCTTCATATAGCGCTTCGGTTGGGAGGTTCCAATATTCAAAATTCAAATTTGTTAAGCCATGGTTCTCCAGGCCATAATCGCTTTTTAGAGCTCCTGCTTGTCCTTGTGCTGGACTCTTAATATTGAGTAAATTGCTCATAACCAATCCCTTATAAATTTTCTATCTCCAATATATATTTCATTGGGCGAATTCGGGTCCAATGCCCATTTAATTCTTTCAATCGCTGACATGATATCCTTTACACTACCAGCAAAACTCAATCTCAGGTGGCCTTCCATGCCAAAATCCACGCCAGGTATAGTCACAACTAGCGCTTTTTGTAATATGTGACTGGCAAGTTTTACTGAATCATTGGAATATGCCCGAAAATCTGGCAGGCAATAAAATGCACCTTCGGGTTTTATTACCTTAATATCATTGAACGTCCGTAATTCTTGCAAGATAACATTACGGTTATTTTCAAAGGTTAGACGCAGGCTTTCTACAAGACTTTGCATTCCGTTTAAAGCCCCTTCAGCACCTGCCTGCAACAGGACTGATGTCCCGGAGGTTATCTGGGATTGGATGTTACTCATCACTTCTACCAGTTTTCGATTTGCTATTACCCAGCCTATCCTGAAGCCAGTCATCCCGTAAAGTTTTGAGACACCATTTACGATAATTACATGTGTTGATTCAACATCTTTATTCGTAAATTGATATGGTGGGTATGCTTTAACATCGTCGAAAACAAGTTTATGATATATATCATCTGATACCAGATAAATATTCTTTTTTTCACAGAATTCGACAATACTGGCAATAAAATCTTCCGAAAAAACAACACCGGAAGGATTGTTTGGGCTGTTTATAACAATTGCTTTTGTATATGAACTCACAGCGCGTTCTATCTCTACCATCCGTGGAGTGAAAGAACCGTCCTCCGGTGTTACCACAACAGGTACGCCGTAGGCTAGTTTGACAATATCAGGATAACTAACCCAATATGGTGCAAGCAAGATTACTTCGTCCTGTGGATTTAATATGCTCACCATTATGTTAAATAATGCCTGTTTTGCACCCATGGAAACAATCACATTTTCAGGTTCAACCAACCGATTGTAATTTTCCTCTGTATAACGGATGATAGCTTTTTTTAATGATGGTGTACCGTCAGGAGGGGTATATTTAACATTTCCTTCGCTCAATTTTGCTGCAGAGCTGAGAAGTGCTGTAATGGGTGTTTTATTTTTGGGTTCTCCAATACCCAGACTGATTACTGGTTCTCCTCGTTCCCGTAAAATGCGCGCTTCTTCGTTAAGCGCCAGGGTGGAGGAGGCAGAGATTGAACGTCCAAGTTGGCTAATTGTCATTTTGCACTCATTCTCCTCAAGAATTTGATCAGTTTCTAAAATTAAAATTTTCTATCTATAAATTAAATAAAGAAGAATTTTAACACAAATATGCTCTATTATATAGAATAATATTTACCTGAAATTATCTGAAGGAAAAGTAAAGCCTGAATTTCTGGAAATAGAGAGAAGTAAAATGCACCAAATATATGTTATTGCGTATAGTACAATCATTAAAAATGAGTTCTAATCCAGTTTACCAGGCAAACTTAATAAAAAACTTGTGTCAAAACTGTATATTTTTCTCGGGTAGGGAGATGCAATAAGCTTTATTCATTAAATATTTCCCAGTAATTTTTATCCAACTGGTCGTTTGATAAATGAGCATATCGCTGGGTGACTGCAATGTTTTTATGTCTGGCCAATTCCTGGGCAAGTTTTAAATTTCCACCTGAACCCATTAACACTGTTGTGACAAAATAGTGCCTGAACGAATGCGGGGTTATTTTTCCTTCAGAACCGTCTCCAAAGGCTTTCGAGACCCAAAATTTCACAATATTTCTTCCAGTGTCAGTGGTTATTGGTTTAATTTTTTTTCCAGCACCACGGTCATGTCGGCAAAAAAGTGGCAAGGAAGAAAGAGGGCGCCCAGATTTTCCATCCAAAATACTGGTTCTAGCCTTAAGATATTCCTTTATTGCGTTTACTGAACGATTTGAGAAGCGGATTACATCCTGACGGTCTCCTTTCCCGATGATTAAGGCTCTCTCTTCATTCCAGTCAATATCGCCTCGTCTTAGTTTACATGCTTCATGAACCCTCAATCCTGTATCGGCCAGGGTCAACAAAAAAGCCCGATCCCTCAAGTTTCGTAAGTACTCTTTTTCATGATCAGTACTTCTGGATGTATTATCATTTACAAAACTTATCAGGAATTCAATATCTTCTCTCGGAAACTCGGGTAGTCTTTGACCCGTTTTCCTTTTGCGCTGGCGTATCAACAACCGCATTCTTGGAAGATTTGGGCTCGATAAATTTTCAGCTGCCAAATATTCAAAAAAACCTGCAGCCGCAGTAATATATAAACTTTCAGTTGCAGGCGCATAGTCTTTAAGATACGTTGAAAACCATCCTACAGAATCAACTTGTAGATCACACACGGGTATTTTTGAGGGGTTCATACCGCGAGACATCAGAAGTTCTTTAAATAATTTAAGGGCATTTGAATAACTGCGAGAGGTGTTGATGCTTCTCGACAGTCCTACGTTTTCCAGATATTTATCGATTGCGGATTCTGTTGATATCACCATAACATTTATCACATAATTACTCGGTTATTTATGTTCATGATAATGATACTTATCATGAACATAAATTCATCTTACATTATACCCATTCCCCTGTCAAGAATTAAATTGACCTTTTTTCATTAAATTTACTAAATCTGAAGGACTATTTGTACAAGATTTATACCGAGGCACCTGCTCTTTGTTTTCGGATTCGAAATTAATACGATATTTTTCGATCATTACAGATATTTGTCATTGACAAAAAAGAACTATTGTTCTATTATCTAATTGGATGACAAAGTTGAGGAATTTGTTATGATAGAGAATATATCCAGGAAATTAAGCCTGCTTTCCTCTCAGATGGACAATGAACTGGCAGAAGATGTCGGATGTCCAAAAATTCATAATAAACAAATCGATGATATTTATATAACAAACGCTGTCCTACCAAATGGCAGGCAAATCCCCCTATTAAAAACATTACTTACCTCAGTTTGTGAGAGGAATTGTAACTATTGCCCCTTTCGTTCAGGCCGCGATTTCAGACGTGCAACATTGAAACCACACGAAATGGCAGGTCTATTTTACAGTTTATATAAGGCAGGAATTATTAAGGGTATTTTCCTCAGTTCAGGATTGACCGGTGGTGGAATCCGCACGCAGGATAATTTAATCGATACGGTTGAAATCCTCAGGCTTAAATATCATTTTCAAGGATACATCCACCTAAAAATTATGCCAGGAGCCGAATATAAGCAGGTTTTTCGTTCACTCCAGTTGGCGGATCGGGTCTCGGTAAACCTGGAAGCACCAAATCCTAAAAGATTGAATATTCTTGCCCCAAAAAAGAATTACAATCAGGAATTAATCAGACTTCTGGAATGGATTGATACAATCCGTAATAATCATTCACCTTTTAATTCCTGGAACCAACGCTGGCCTTCTTCCACCACACAATTTGTTGTTGGTCCGGCAGGAGAAAGCGATCACGAATTATTGTCTACCACACATGATTTGGTTATGAAATATAATCTGGGAAGGATTTATTTCAGGGCTTTCAATCCCTCCCCAGATACTCCTTTTGAAAATCTTAATCCTACTCCTCCGATTAGAGAACACCGGCTGTACCAGGCTTTTTATCTAATCCGCGATTATTCCTTTACTCCACATGAATTGGTATTTGATCCATCTAATAATCTCTCCACATCTATCGATCCAAAAACACACTGGGCAAAGACCCATCTATCGGGGAATCCGGTTGAAATCAATACAGCTCCAAAGAGATTACTTCTGAGAATCCCTGGTATCGGTCCAAGAAGCCTTCGAAAAATTCTATCTGCTCGAAAAAATCATAAATTCAACGATATTTCAGAACTTGGTAAGTTGTGGATCGATACCAAACGTGCTGCCCCCTATTTGCTTATCAATGGGAAAAAATGTGACCATCAATTGGTTTTGATTTAATTTATTTGTTTTTCAATTTTTTATATGATCCGGACCATGGCTCACCAATTGATTGTGTTCTTGAAGTTTTCACATCATTTATAGAACTCATTATGCTGTTGTTTAAGCTGGTTAAAGAATTCCATTGCTCAGATTGAATGATTTCAACAAGAGATTTTTGATACAAAAAGATCCAATTCCATTTCTCACGAAAATGATCTGCCTTAACCCAATATCCCCTCTTCTCCCATGCCATTATGGTAGTCTCAATAGAACTGATTATCGCTTTTGATGTTAATGCAATAAAAGCCGATAAATCTTTATACCTTTCTGAACCAATATTTTCCTCCTGGACCTCGAATATGGCATATACCATAATTTTTAGCAACTTATTTCTTTCAGAACTGAGGCTCCGTGTCCTGTAGACTCTCGACAATCCAGTCTCCTTGTAACTCATGTATCAAAGAAATTAACTTCTAATGAAGAATTATTGACGCTCTAATTACTCTAACATATAATCTCGTTTCATATAAGCAGATTAACTAAAAATTTCGGGGAAGTGCTGGAATTGGCAGACAGGCGTGACTTAGGATCATGTGCCGCAAGGCGTGAGGGTTCAAATCCCTCCTTCCCCATCTTAAAATAATCTCTCAATCATAATTTCGGAGAGGTTATTTTATATTCCTTTTGTTCGTTGGTATCCACGAATTATAGGATAAATGATTCATACCAATATCTTATATATTCAGACGATTTCGCATGATATAATCCAGCGAATTTATTAGAATAAATTCATATTTATTCGCTGATTTTATTATCCACTGAGGAAAACAACATTGAAAATTGAGAGTGCTCTCCAAGACGATCACCAGATAAAACTCACAGTTGATATTGATGATGACACTTTACTGGCAGCTAAGAAAAAAGCCGCCAAGCGGTTAGCAAAACGGACAAAAATTCCTGGATTCCGCCCAGGGAAAGCGCCATATCCAGTGATTATTAAACATATCGGAGAAGGTTCTGTGTTGGAAGAAGCAATTGACATCATCATCAAAGAACAATACCCGAAAGTTATAAAAGAAGCTAATATTGATCCATATGGTCCTGGAACCCTGGAGAATGTAAATTCAGTGGAACCACTTGAAATGGAATTTATAGTCCCATTGTCCCCAGAAGTTGATATTGGTGAATCTCTCAATATACGAAAACCATTCGACCCTCCTGAAATCACTGGTCAAGATGTGGAACAAGTATTGAATAATATGCTTGAGCGCCATGCAGAACTTGGGGAGGTTGAAAGACCTGCTCAAGAATCGGACCTGGTTAATATCAGGTTGTACGCTTTCAAAACCTCTGATGCTGATGCAGTAGATTCTGAAGTTTTTCCAGAGAGATCTGTTCCAATCATCATTCGTTCAGACGAGAAGGTTGATCCAAAAGAACCCAACAATAACGATAAAAACAACAAAGAATGGCCATTTCCGGGCTTTTCAAGTAATTTAATCGGCATGGAAAAGGATATCGCCAAAGAAATAACTCACCAATTCAGCGATGAAGCCCCCGATCCATTTAAAAATAATAGAATTACTTTTTCGATTTCAATTGAGAATGTGCAATCAAGGAACTTGCCTGATTTGAACGATGAGTTCGCAAAAAATACTGGCGGTTATCCCGACTTGAAATCAATGCGTGCGGATATTTTAACAAATTTAGATAGGCAAAACCTTGAAATGTACGAGCAATCTTATGATGAGGAGATTTTAAACGAAGCAGTTGAAATTTCCAAATTCAAATACCCTCCCCAGGCACTTGAACATGAAATTAATGATGTTGTTACAAGCTTGAAGAACCGTCTTGAAAGTCAGAACCTTGATCTTGATATTTACATGAAAACTCGCAATATTAATGAGCAAGAATTAAGGGAAGAAGTTACACCTGTTGCAAAAGAAAGGCTTGAAAAAACCCTTTTTCTATACGAAATAGCCAAGCAAGATGGTATTGCGGTTGATGATAAAAAGGTGAAAACAGAAGCCCAACAAACCCTAGATTACTTGTCCCAATCTCTACCTTATAAGGATGCCCGAAAGTTAAGCAATGAGAATATTGTTGCCAATCTGGAGTGGAATATTCGGGCTGACTTACTAGCCAGATCAGCAATGGTACATTTTCGTGACATATGCAGCGGAAAAATTGATGATGATAATAATAATGAGAACGACAATCAACAAGTCAATGTACTTAATGAAGAAGTTGTTAACGAGATACACAATGATACCGATCATGTGAGCAATACCCTTCCTGAAAATGAATTGAGTAAGTTGGATATTGAAGATTCAGATGATTCTTCGGAAGAAAATTTTTAATTTATAGAATTAACCTAAAATCCAGGAGCGAAATGAATAATAAAATCCCAAAATCTCTTATCCCTATGGTAATTGAAGACACCGGACGTGGTGAACGAGCGTTTGATATATACTCTCTATTGTTAAAGAACCGAATTGTATTTCTGGGAACCCCAATTACAGATCAGGTCGCCAACCTTATTGTTGCTCAACTTCTTTATTTGAGCAGTGAAGATCCAGAAGCACCAATACAGATGTATATAAATTCACCAGGCGGTCAGGTTTATGCCGGTCTGGCGATTTATGACACGATGCAAATGATCTCAAATCCAATCAGCACACTGGCTGTTGGCATGACAGCTTCATTCGGTACGGTTTTATTAACTTCAGGATCTAAAAAACAAAGATATGCACTGCCTAATGCCACAATCCATCTCCACCAACCGCTTGGGGGTGCCCAAGGGCAAGCTTCAGATATTGAAATCCAGGCTCGCGAAATACTCAGATTAAAAGACCATTTAAACGGGATATTATCCAGCCATACTGGACAGGATATCGAAACCATTGAACGCGATACCAATCGAGACTTTTATTTGGATGCAAAGGGAGCGGTAGAGTATGGTCTGGTTGACCAGGTTATGGATACACCTGAGAGTAAGAAATCCATAAATAATTCAAATAGTGAATAATTAAATACAAACATTTTTAATCAATCAAACACCGGGTTATCTGGAGAACCCGGTGTTTTTTCGCTTATAATCACTCGGAAATTATTATGGATAATCCTGTTTGAAAACATCTTTATTATGATCACCAATACTGAAATAAATATTAATGGACTGATTTTCGATATGGATGGAGTGATCTGGAGAGGAGACCAACCATTAGCAGATCTTCCTTATATTTTTAATACTTTGCACGAACGTGGGATTCAATTTATTTTGGCAACTAATAATACGACATTATCGATCGATAATTTTTTGCTAAAACTACAGAACTTCGGTGTACTACTCGATAAATGGCAGGTGATTAATTCATCTCTGGCTACTGCGGTCTTTCTTAAGAAACAATTCCCGGAAGGCGGTCCGGTACATATCATTGGTGAAGAAGGATTATTTGAAACTTTACGTGAGTTTGAGTTCTACCACCAGGAACAGGATGTATTGGCTGTTATAGTTGGTTTAGACCGCAAATTAACATATGAAAAATTAAAACAAGCTTCCTTTGCGATTCAATCCGGAGCGCCTTTTATTGGGACAAATCCAGATCCTTCATTACCCACACCTGAAGGATTAATACCGGGCACCGGAACAATGCTGGCTGCCTTAGAAGCAGCATCGGGAATCAGACCCAAGTGTATTGGAAAACCTGAACCAGAATTATATAACCTCGCTTTGAAGAGGCTTAAATGCAGACCTGAAGAAACCCTCGTTATAGGAGATCGCCTTGAAACTGACATTGCCGGTGGACAGAATATTGGGTGTCTGACATGCGCGGTTTTAACTGGTGTAGCCAGCGAAGAAGAAGCTAGAAAATGGAGCCCAAAAATTGATTTTATCCTTAATAATGTCTCCGAAATCCTGGATTTTGTTTAGAATTATATCCACTGAATGAATTCAATTTACGATATCCATTTTACACAACTAAAGAGAATGGTTCAAGAATGGAAAGAGCCAGATTACCGTGCAGATCAAATCTGGCAAGGTCTTTATTCAAATTATTGGTCTGAGCCACACCAATTTACTAATCTTTCAAAAGAATTTCAGAATAAGAATTTAGCGAACATAAACTTCAGTACAATATTTCCAGAGAAAACTTCGTTATCTTCTGATGGATCGACAGAGAAAATATTATTTCGCTCTAAGCATGGTGACGCATATGAAACCGTGCTGATGAAATTTGCTGGTAAAAACGAAGAAATGGCAAGAAACACAATTTGTGTTTCAACTCAAGTTGGTTGTGGAATGGGGTGCACCTTTTGTGCGACTGGAAAAATGGGTTTTAATAGAAATCTGAGAGTTGGGGAGATAATAGAACAGGTAATATTCTTTGCCAGAAAATTAAAGAATTTAAATACACGAATTTCTAATATTGTTTATATGGGAATGGGCGAGCCTTTTCAGAATTACATCTCAGTCCTAAATTCAATAAGAATTTTAAATTCACCAACTGGATTCAACCTTGGTTTGAGACGGTTTACAATTTCCACTGTCGGATTGGTTCCAGGGATACAAAAATTAGCTGAGGATGCCCCTCAGGTAAATTTAGCGGTATCTTTGCACGCTGCTGATGATCTACTCCGAAATACTCTGGTACCCATAAATTCAAAGTTCCCTCTCAATGTGATATTGGAAGCATGTGATGAATATGTCCAAAAAACAAACAGGAGAATAACTTTCGAATGGGCTTTGATAGAAAATGTCAATGATTCATTACCTCAAGCCCGCAAATTGGTCTCATTAATAAAAAATTCCCGGAACTTGGATAGCGGCCATTCCCATGTCAACCTTATACCCTTGAATCCCGTCTCGAATTACAAAGGTAACCCTTCAACTAAAAAGAGAGCATACTTGTTCAAGAATGTACTCGAATCTAATCAAATTCCCTGTACAATACGTCAGCGGCGAGGGATTGATATCAATGCCGGTTGTGGACAGTTAGCAATAGATGCGTAAAGAAAAACTACCTCTCCACCAATCAATTCTTGCGGATATCCTACGATACTTTTTCTATTTACTTTATAACCGCTTTGCGTTTCTCTATGACTTTGTTGCTTATATGGTGTCATTTGGAATGTGGAACGAATGGGTTTTATCAATAAAACCATTTATTACGAAAAATAAAATTTTAGAACTTGGTCATGGAACTGGAATTTTGTCGGCTTCACTAACTACAGATGGGAAAGACATTACAGGCTTGGATTTGAGTTCGCAAATGAGTAAATTATCAAAATCACGCTTCACAAAAAATGGGCTTGACTACAAATTACTTACAGCTGCAGCCGAAAATTTGCCAATCAGATCTTGCACTTTCGATCAAGTTGTTTCTACTTTTCCTTCTGAATATATCATTGATACAAGAACATTAAGCGAGATATCAAGAATTCTTGTTGATGATGGTGAAATGGTATTACTACCCTATGCCTGGATAAGGGGCAAGGAGTGGTACCAAAGGCTCTCAGCCTGGTTGTTTCGAATCACCGGACAGGCATCGGAATGGTCTTCAGAATTTGACCAACCCCTAATATTAATGGGATTTGAGGTAAAGGCGCAACGGATTTTGTTTGAAAGAAGCGAACTACCTTTATTCATAGCCAAAAAAATAGAAAATTCTGCTTGAACTTATTTAAAAATCGCAATGATCTTCGATATACAAATCTCAGTTTCAAAAATTAAGAAATATGCGACTTCTGCAAGCGGAGATACTGTCGAAGTTACGGAGAGACCGCAGGGTGGCGTTTCGGTTGTTCTGGCTGATGGACAGAGTTCAGGAAAAGGAGCAAAATGGGTATCCACCTTTGTGGTTCGAAAAGTCATTACTCTTCTTGCGGAAGGGGTAAGGGATGGGGCAGCGGCCAGGGCTGCTTCTGATAGCCTCTTTACAGAACGAGGAGGAAGAGTCTCTGCTGCTCTCAATATTATTTCGATTGACAATCAATCAAAAACAATGCTAATTACAAGAAATAACCCTGCCCCTGCAATCCTTGTTGATGGCGATATTCACATATTGAATGAACCATGTAACCCGATTGGCATTTACCGTGGAACCCGACCAAATATCACTGAGATTTCCCTCAAATCTGGAATTATCGGAATTGTTTATTCAGATGGACTAATTCACTGCGGTGCAAGATATGGTGAACAATTTGACATCGGTGCATATATTGAAAAACAATTGAAAAATAATAAAATCTCATCTGAAAAAATTGCTGATTCCCTCTTAAAATATGCCCTTGATCAGGACAAAGGACGCCCTGCGGATGATATCAGCATTGTGGTCGTTAAGGTTGATCCACCTTCTGGAGATGAAGTTCGCAGAATGTCAGTCCGACTTCCCTTAGGAACTTGAATGACCAGAGAAATTACAATAGGGGTGGTCGGACCTTGCGCAGCAGGCAAAACAACCTTAATTAAAAAGCTGGAAGAACATGGTTATCATGCCAAACAAATCGCCCAAGAACATTCTTATGTGCAGGATATGTGGGCACGAATTTCAAAACCTTCCTTGCTTATATACTTGGATGTCTCATATGAAAACACAATGGTCCGAAAACGACTTAACTGGTCAAGAAATGAATATCAAATTCAAATAGAACGCTTAAACCATGCAAGAAATCATGCGGATATTTTTATTAATACCAATAATCAAAGCTCAGAAGAGGTTTTTTTACAGGCAATGGAGAGAATAAAAAATCATATATAGAATAGACACGTATTGTTTTACAGAGTATAATCATTGGATGCCAGCCTCAGGCTGGTATTTGTTTGACTTTGGAGGATTAAATACAGATGGAGAGAAGTTATTATAGATATTTAATTCCAATATTAATTGCGGTTGTTATGGCAATCTGGATTATCTGGCCCGACAATCCTGGTATTAATATCGCCGGATTTCAAAAAGAAATCGAAACAAGATTAGGATTAGACCTGGTCGGTGGGGTTCAAGCACTGCTCGAAGCTGATCTACCGGATAACACAACTATCGAACCGGAGGCTATGAAAACCGCAGTAAAAATTGTTGAAAACCGGGTCAATGGGCTGGGAGTTACAGAAGCACTTGTGCAGCAAGCTGGGGATAGAAGAATTGTGGTTGAACTACCAGGAGAAACCGACCCAGAAAAAGCTTTATCGACCCTAAAACAAACCGGTCTTTTGGAATTTGTAGATTTTTCTGATCTTACCCCTCAAGAAGTACTTGCGCTGACAAATATTAAGATAAAAACAGATTTTGCACAGGAAGATGACCTCCTACCATCGGTTGAAGTGCCGGCTGATTCTACCGAAAATTTGGAGGGTAATTTATCATCATTATCAAACCGAGTTTTTCACACAGTTATGACCGGGGCGGATTTAAAAACAGTTCAGGTGATTACGGATCCTACTGGTGAATATCAGGTCTCCTTTGAACTAACTCCGAACGGTTCAAATATATTTCGCGATTTCACAACCCAAAATATTGGCGAATCACTGGCCATTGTACTTGATAACCAGGTCATATCCGCTCCTGTAATAAACGAACCAATCACAGATGGTCAAGGAGTAATCAGCGGGGATTTTGATTATGAAACCTCAAACGCCTTAGCAATACAGCTCAGATATGGTTCGCTTCCCATCCCATTAAAAATTGTAGAAACGCGTACAGTCGGGCCAACTTTGGGACAGGATTCTCTCCAAAAGAGTCTAGTCGCAGGTATTATTGGGTTTACTATCGTTATACTTTTTATGGGTATTTACTACCGTTTACCGGGATTTGTGGCTGATATGGCCATTATTCTATATGCTATCTTCGCATTCGCCTTATTCCGTTTTATACCAATTACGTTAACACTGGCTGGTGTTGCCGGCTTTTTATTGAGCACAGGAGCAGCGCTTGATGCAAACATCCTCATTTTTGAGCGGCTTAAAGAAGAATTGAGAAGCGGCAAACCTGTTAATCAGTCAATGTTACTTGGTTGGAAAAGAGCCTGGCCCTCTATAAGAGATTCAAATATTGCTACGCTGATTACATGTTTTATATTGTTCTGGTTTGGCAGCACATTTGGCGCCACAATTGTTAAAGGATTTTCCCTTACACTTGCACTGGGAATTGTGGTTAGTCTATTTACAGCCCTGGTTATTACCAGAGTTCTGCTTTATCTTGCAATCAATATCCTTAAACCTAAAGATTTTATTAAATGGTTCGGGATCTAACAGGGTGTCAACATGAATATAGATATCATTGGTAAACGTTATGTCTTTTTTTTCGTTTCCTTGGCAATTATTCTTCCCGGATTAATACTGGGAGTTGTGATGTATGCTACAGGACAATTACCACTGGCAATTGACTTCACCGGGGGTACATTAATCGAAATTCAACTAACAAGCGATCAAAATCCGCAACCAGCAGATCTTGTGTTGCTATACAAAAACATTGGCATTGATGATGTTAAAGTCCAGACTACAAGTCAGGGTACATTTGTTGCCCGCTCTTCCGTATTGGATGAGGATGTTCCAGGAATGATAATTGAAGAAATGGAGAATAAATTCGATGCGGATGTAACCATCCTGCGCATTGAAAGTGTAGGGCCTACAGTGGGTCGAGAAGTAACCCAGAGAGCAGCTCTTGCAGTTGCTTTTGCTGCAATTATTGTCGTGTTTTATATCACATTTGCTTTCAGGGGAATACCCAATGCTTTTCATTATGGTGTTTGTGCGATCATTGCGATGATTCACGATGTATTGGTTGTATTTAGTATCACAGCAATCGGAAGTTACCTATTGGGGTGGCAAATTGATGCCCTGTCTCTAACAGCCCTTTTAACAGTGATTGGATTTTCTGTCCAGGACAAAATAGTGGTGTTTGACCGTATCCGTGAAAACTCAAGTATATACCGCCGACTCCCATATGAAACTCTTGTAAACCATTCCATAGTTCAAACTCTCCAGAGATCCATAAATACACAACTTATGACTGTAGAATTTATGCTTTTAGCACTGGCGTTGTTTGGCGGAGTTACTCTAAAACCTTTTGCATGGACAATGCTTATCGGGTTGTTCAGTGGTACTTATTCCTCTATATTTATTGCTGCCCCTCTCCTTGTGATATGGGAAAACCGTGAATGGCGGACCTGGTTTAATCGGAAGGAGAGTCCGGCTGCAGTATAATTTCATACCAAAATAAATGAACAAAAAATATGCGATATCATTTGTTTGTGATTCGCATATTTTTATTATCATATGATTTTTTGAAATACAGGATAGAAAAGGACAAAAAGCGAGCCTGTAATAATAAATGGACTGACTGGAAGTGATAAATCTGGACTGTATTCTTTTTTTATTATTTTATAGGGTATATAAATTAAGCCGACAAAACAGAAAAATAGTAAAGAGATAAATAATCCTGAATCAATTAAACCAAATCCTAAAATCAACCCGGATATTAATCCCAAAAGAACATCATTTCGATAAATTGCTTTTTTACGCAATGTAAGGTTGCGCCATTTAGCAATGCTGGGCATTAGGATATTCCCCAATAAATAAACAATAAACATCAACGAAAATCCGATCACCCCTCCAAGAACAGTGCTGGCAATACCATTCATCCAGGTACCATAAATCAATCCAAAGATCATTCCAATCAATATTAATTTGTTGAAAATTTTCCTAATTAATAAATCAAAATATAAAACAATTCCAAAATATAAAATCAAAAAACAATTTAACAAAATACTGATAAATTCAATGTAGTAATTCGATTCCAAATTAGATAACCCATCCAGATATAAATTGATAACTCGTCGTTATTTCAGAACGATAATGGAAGTGTTATGATTGTATTATTCGTCAGATCGATACACAAAATTTTAATCAATTGGAAATTCTATGGAACAATTCATAATTCAAGGTGGAATTCCACTTTCCGGAGTAGTTCAGCCCTCGGGAAATAAAAACGCAGCACTTCCAATGCTAGCGGCATGTTTGTTGACAGAAGAACCAGTACAACTGAATAATATGCCTGATATTAAAGATGTCGATAGCATGCGGTTGTTGCTGGAAAGCATGGGGGCATCCATACAAGATATCGGCAATAATTCCATAATTGTACATGCAAAAAACATCCATTCAACTGATTTCGATCCAGATGTTTGCCGGCAAATTCGCGCTTCTATTTTACTGGCTGGTCCAGCACTGGCAAGATGTGGAGAATTGACTTTATACCCTCCTGGAGGTGATGTAATCGGGAGGAGAAGAGTGGATACTCACTTTCTTGCGTTTCGGGCACTAGGAGCAAAGGCGGAATACAATCAATCTAAACGTGAATTTTTATTTCAGGCAAAAAAATTATTTGGTAAAGAAATAATATTAGATGAAGCCAGCGTAACAGCTACCGAGAATACAATTATGGCAGCAGTAACAGCTGAAGGAGTAACCATCATTAGGAATGCTGCCTCCGAACCACACATCCAAGAACTCTGCCTTTTTCTTAATAAACTTGGAGCTAGAATATCAAACATTGGTTCGAATACTCTAAATATTCAGGGGGTGAGTAAATTGGGAGGCGGTGAGTTTACAATCGGATCAGATTATTTGGAAGTCGTCAGTTTTATTGGGGCCGCTGTCGTTACAAAGGGGGCAATACGTATTCAGAATGCCAGTCCGCATTATCTGGATATGGTCAGAATCGTATTTAATAGATTGGGTGTTAGCTGGGAGGTTGAAGGAGAGGATATACTGGTTCCGGAAGAGCAAAGGTTATCCATTGAACCAGATCTTGGAAATGCTATACCTGAAATAACCGTAATGCCTTGGCCTGCTTTCCCAACAGATTTAATGAGCATTGCAATCGTGGTGGCAACACAATCAAATGGCAATGTTTTGTTTCATGATTGGATGTACCCAAGCAGGATGTTTTTTATCGATAAACTTGTTAGTATGGGTGCTCAAATTGTTTTATGTGACCCACACCGCTGCATTGTTAATGGCCCAACAATCTTGGCCGGTGAGATTTTGGAAAGTCCAGACATTCGAGCTGGCATGTCTTTAATATTAGCCGCATTAGCTGCAAAAGGAACTTCAATTATTCGTAACATTAGCCAGATTGACAGGGGATACGACAGCGTAGACAAAAAACTTCGTGTTTTAGGAGCGCGAATTGAAAGGGTTAATGAAAGATAGAAACAACTATTCTAGACCTCTTTCTTTCTGGTCCACAACCTGCAGGAATTGGGAAACCACATCGCGAAGCAATTGTTCTGGTAATGCTCCTGTTTGCTGATGAACCACTTTTCCATTCGCTATGAACAGCATAGTTGGAATTCCTCTGACACCAAATTTATCCGCCCATTCATGATTATCATCGACATTTACTTTTGTTATCAATAATCTTCCGGAGTATTCTTTTGCTAGTTCTTCTAGAGTTGGAGCTACCATTTTACAGGGCCCACACCAAGGTGCCCAGAAATCCACAACTACAGGTGTTTTCGACTGCAAAACAGTTTTTTCAAATGCAGAATCAGTAACATTAACAGGTTCAGATATCATTAAATTTACTCCGAAATTATTATACCGATATGGTTTACTGACCTCTAACAGGTATTAAATTTTGAACTAAGATTGTAACATAGAAGGGATACTGTTCTAGAAATTTGCAAATGATAAATATACAATATTAATAGCCAGTTCTTTTTTAACCTACGGTAATAAGGCATAAAATGAATATTAATTCTTCTATAAAAAATTCGCCAGATTATACAATTCAGACTGATTCTTATAGTGGTCCTTTAGACCTTCTGCTGCAGTTAATCGAAAAAGCTGAATTAGATATTTCAAAATTATCTCTTGCACAGGTTACTAAACAATATTTATCTTATCTTGATCTTCATATGAACGAGATTACTACTGGAGAGCTTTCCAGCTTTCTTGTAATCGCTGCAAAATTGATCCAGATTAAATCAGAATACCTGTTGCCGGAGTTCTCTTCAAAGGTTGACACAGACCAGGATATTGGCGATGAATTGGTTCGCCAGCTTATCCTTTACAAGAAATTTAAGGAATATTCGAAAGAATTGGGGATCATCGAACAAATTGGAGGGAGTACATATCTGCGAATTGCGCCTCCCTTACAAGTTGAAAGTGAATTTGATCTCACCGGTATCGAATTAGAAGATCTTTTTACAGCCGTAAAAGTTGCTCTAAACAGGATTCAACCTGAAACCACACTGACAGATGTAATCTCGATCCCTAAATTCACTATTCGCCAGAAGATTGAGAGTATAGCTGAATACTTGAGCGGTAAAGGAAAAGGTCATTTCAGTGAATTTTTATCCTCTGAACCAACTAAAGATGAAATTGTTACTACATTTTTGGCTCTACTTGAATTGATCAAACGCCATCTGGTGCATGTATTGCAGGAGAATTTATTCAGCGAAATAGAAATTGAATTGACAAATAATTGGGATAAAGAACAGGTTTTGGATCTTGAATTTGGAGAATAATTACTAAACAAACTATTCATTCGTAATTTCAAGGCAAACAGGACAATGGTCTGACCCATAAATATCTTCACATATTTCCACACTATTAATATAATTTAATAGATCACTTGATATATAAAACATATCCAATCTCCATCCAATATTCCGACTTCTTGCTTCGTTGCGATATGTCCACCATGTATATTGAACCTTTTCCGGATTTCTTTCCCTATAAATGTCAATAAAACCATGTTCTAGATATTTATCCAGCCACAACCTCTCTTCCGGTAAAAATCCGGATGTCTTCCGGTTTAGTTTTGGATTACGAAGATCTATTTCATTATGGGCGGTATTAAAATCTCCGCAGACAATGATCTTTTCCCCTTTTGAATGAAGAAAATCACAATAATCCAGGAAAGCGGAATAGAAATCAAGTTTATATTCCAATCTGCTTTGGTCACGTTTCCCATTTGGGAAGTAAACATTTAATAAAATCACATTTGAGTATTTAGTCATTAAAATCCGTCCCTCACCAGAGTATTTTCGATCATGCATTCCCTTCTGGACAAACATGGGTTGGATTTTGCAGAAGGTT
>Ga0180438_10001727_pt1 | contig 37917 bp, 40 predicted proteins | sample SS_ome_12_FD_132455 | JGI IMG/M metagenome (GOLD analysis project Ga0180438, IMG submission 132455) | Hypersaline lake sediment archaeal communities from the Salton Sea, California, USA - SS_3_D_2 metaG | ecosystem: Environmental > Aquatic > Non-marine Saline and Alkaline > Hypersaline >... | reverse complement strand
TTATGATCGCGGCATCCCCGGGCTTCAGCATGTCCGGGTTTTCCTGGAGAACGCTTCCTGTCTTGGGGTCCAGTTTCTTGACAAGCTCCGTGATCTTCCCCGCCACGTGTGCCGTGTGGCAGTGGAACACCGGCGTGTAGCCCTTCGTGACGACTGTCGGATGCTGAAGGACGATTATCTGGCCCGTGAATTCTTTAACTACCGTGGGCGGGCTGTTTGCGTGTCCTATAACATCACCTCTCTTTATCTCTCCCTTGGAAACGCCTCTGAGGTTGAAACCTACGTTGTCTCCCGGTTCCGCCTTCTGCAAAGGCTTGTGATGCATCTCTATGGATTTAACTTCAGCCTGGACGCCAGAAGGCTCGAGAACTATCTTGTCGCCCGGCTTCATCACGCCCGTTTCAACCCTGCCTACCGGAACCGTCCCCACGCCTGTAATCGTGAAAACGTCCTGGACAGGCAACCTCAACGGCTTCGTTAGCGGCTTCTCCGGAGGAGTTATGGACTGATCCAGGGCCTGAACGATCGTAGGTCCTGTGTACCATCCCATGTTATCCGTCTTCTTGACCACGCTGTCCCCAATGTAGGCCGAACAGGCAACCATTGGGATATTCTCTGTCTTGTAGCCGATGCTCTGCAGAAGTTTCGCTACCTCTTCCTTCACCTTGTTGTACTTCGCCTGGTCCCAGCTCACGGCGTCCATCTTGTTTATGGCGACAACGATCTGGTTGATTCCCAAGACCTTCGCCAGGTAGAGATGTTCCCTTGTCTGTTCCTGGATGCCGTCCTTGGCGGAAACCACGAGTATGCAGGCATCCGCCTGCGATGCCCCCGTAATCATGTTCTTTACGAAGTCCCTGTGTCCGGGGCAGTCAATGATGGTGAAGTAGAACTTGTCAGTCTGGAATTCCTTGTGCATGAGATCGATCGTAAGACCTCTCTCCCTTTCCTCCTTCAGGTTGTCCATCACGAATGCGAACTCGAACGTCTCCTTCTTGAGTTCCTTTGCCTTGTCTTTAAGTTTCCTTAGTTCCTGGTCACCCAGGGCCCCTGAGTCGAATAGCAGTCTCCCTATCAAAGTCGACTTTCCGTGATCCACGTGTCCTGCTGTTATTATGTTTATGTGAGGCTTTTCTGCCATCTTATCCCTCCTTTTTATATTTTAATCAGGTTAGTTATGATGGTTCTATACTATTGTATAAAGGATTTATATATAAATATGGTTTAAAAAGGTTTCGGTGTAAAACAAATGGCTGCGGGTTATTTTTAATCCTTCCCGAGGCTTTCCGGCATGAATCTTTCCCCTTTCTCCCTATGCATGTAGTAAAGCCCAACTCCTATGAACAGGAAACCGGTTCCCATGAGGATCAGCGACAGCCACAGGAAACAGTTCTCGTCCACCTCCCCGTTGCAGTTGTCATCGACACCGTTCCCGCAGATATCGACATCCGAGATCTGCCCCCTGCAGCCCACGCATTCCACCCATTTCCCGTCCCTGCATACCGCTATCCCGGTTTTGCACACCCCGGTGTCCGAACCGCACTCCCTTCTCGTACCCTCCACGCAGGGCTCCTGGGCGTAGGCAATTGTTGCCAGGGCAACGAGGGCGCAGACAAGGAATAGAAAAAATGGCCTCATAATTTAATATTGAAAGCTATGCTTAAAATCATTTGACTATGTCCAGCCATATTTTGAACGTTTCCGTTACTCTCCCCTTGGCCTTGCCGATCTTCACGCTCCCGACCTTCATGGTTTTCTGTATTTCCCTGAGGACCGGCTTCACAAGGCTGGAATCCACTGTGAGGTACCTTACGGGCTCGGCCATTGAAAGCGAGGACTCCGATTTGAACTTCCTCACGCTCGATATGACGTCAACCGCGGCATCCCCGGTCTTCTCGGCCTTCCTGTCCGTCAGCGATGGGTCGAACCCTGGCCAGACGGAAACGTGGATGCTTTTCGATTTTTCGAATTTCCTGAAATAGGCCTGGTAGACCTCCTCCGTTACGTGAGGGATGATCGGGGCAAGAATTTTGAGCACGGATAGCAGGACGTGATAGAGGGTGAACTTCGCGGAGTCCATCTCGAATCTTTCGTATGAACCCGGATTGTACAACCGGTCCTTGACGATCTCGAGATAGTAATCGCAGAACACGTGCCAGAAGAACTGCTCTGTCTTCCTCTTCGCGTTCCCCGTCATGTAACCCTCGTAATCCCTGGTGGCTTCCCTCACGAGGTCGTTCAGTTTCGAGAGTATCCACCTGTCGATCTCGGTTAACCTCCCCGGCCTTTTCGGCCTGTATCCCTTAAGTCCGTCTAGAACAAATCTGGAGGCGTTCCACAATTTCGTAAGGAATTTCTTCCCCGTTACGAGGTCCTTCTCCTGGTAGGGTATGTCCTCCCCGAAGGTCGCGGTCCCTACCCAGTACCTGACGACATCCACCGGATATTTCTCCAGCAGGTCCTCTGTCCATACCATGTTCCCCTTAGATTTGTGCATGCCCCTACCCTTGGAATCCAGGACGTACGTCCCTATAGCTATGTCCTTCCAGGGAATCTCCCCGAAATGCAGGTAGGCCTTGAGGATGGTATAGAAGGCCCACGTCCTTATGATGTCATGGGATTGCGGGCGCATGGAAAGCGGGAACATCTTGTCGAAATCCCCTGACCTTTCAAGCCACCTCACCGAGATCTCTGGGCTCATGCTTGATGTCATCCACGTGTCGAACACGTCTTCCTCCGGGATGAAAGCGCTCGAGCCGCATTTGCATTTCCCCTTCGGCCTGTCAACCTCGGGGTCAACAGGGAGGTCCTTCTCCTCCGGTAATTTAGGTTCCCCGCATTTCCTGCAGTACCATACAGGTATGGGAACACCGTAGAACCTTTGCCTTGATATGCACCAGTCCCATGCAAGATTCCTTGTCCAGTCTTCGTAGCGTTTCTGGTAGAATTTCGGGAACCAGTTTATCTTCTTTCCCTGCGCTATCAGTTCTTTCTTGAAGTCCAGGGTCTTTATGAACCACTGCTTGGTCGGGAGGAACTCGATAGGGGTCTGGCATCTCCAGCACGTCCCCACAGTCTGCTCCAGTCTCTCTTTCCTCTTTATCCTCCCCTCCTTCTCGAGGTCTTTGATTATCTCCTTCCTTGCACCCTCGAGATGCATGCCCTTGTATCTACCTCCCAGCTCGTTAAGCCTCCCGTCCCTGGTGATGCAGATTTTCAGGGGCAGCCTGTGCTTCTTCCACTTCTCTATGTCTGCCGTGTCCCCGAAGGTGCACACCATCATTATCCCTGTCCCGAAACCCGGATCGACGTCCTTGCTCTCCATTATCTTAACCTCGTGGCCGAACAAAGGGACCTTCGCCTTTTTTCCCGCGATATTCCGGTATCTCCTGTCCCCGGGGTTGACGAATATAGCCACGCATGCGGGAAGGAACTCGGGACGGGTGGTAGCGATCTCCACCTTCTTCCCGCCCTCAAGATCGAACAGGATGTAGTTGAGGGAGGTCGTCCTCTTGAGGTCCTCTATCTCCGCCTGGGCGAGCGCGGTCTGGTGTTTCGTGCACCACAACGTGGGTTCCTCGCTCCTGTACGCGTATCCCTTCTTCAGGAGATCAAGGAAGGACATCTGGGAAACCCTCTGCGCCCCGGGGTCTATGGTGGTGTAGAGCAGGTCCCAGTCGTAGGAATGACCCAGGCCCCTGAAAACGTTATCCGCGTATATTTTCTCGACCTTTCTGGATTCCTTCAGGCAGAGCTTCCGGAACTCGTGCTTAGTCGTCGTGCCCTTGTCTATCTTGAACTTCTCCTCCACGTACTTCTCTGTAGGCAGACCGTTGTTGTCGAAACAGGGAGGGAAGTGAACACTGAAACCCGACATCCTGCGGAACCTCGCGATGATCTCGAACTGCGTGTAATGAAGGGCGTGGCCTATGTGGAGGTGGCCCGCGGAGGCGTAGGGCGGAGGGGTGTCTATCGAAAAAACAGGCTTTCCGGATCCGGGATCGAATCTGAACATCTTTTCCCTCTCCCAGAATTTCTGCCATTTCTTCTCGCTCTTTCGAAGGTCGTGCTTTTTCGGAAGCATTAAAACACCATGATTACTATTATAACTATCTGTGGGCATTGGTTTATTAAATTAGCTATCAAAAGGCTTCTTTCGCTTCTTTCTCCACGTATTTCATCGGGACAAGCACGAAAATTACTATGAGCGTAGTGACCAGTGCGGCAAAATAGAAACCGATCCCTACTGAAAGCCCTATCGCCGCCAGAACCCACAGCTCCGCCGCCGTGGTTATCCCCCGCATCTTGCTCTCCGACCTGAATATTATGCCCGCCCCCAGAAACCCTATGCCTGTCACAATCCCGGCCGCTATTCTTGAAGGTTCCCCTCCCATCACGTTCATGGATATGATGGTGAAGAGCGTGGAACCCAGGCATACCAGGGAATGCGTGCGCATGCCTGCCGGCTTGTGATGGACAGCCCTCTCGAAACCTATCAGAAGTCCCAGGACCGTGGAGACAACGATTTTTATGAATATTTCCATTTCCAGAGCACCGATCGGCAATACCATAATTTAGATTTATCCGAAGTGATTAATAAGCATTCCATTACATATTAATTCTATGAAGCACACGCTTTCAGTGACCTTGATAATAGTTCTCATCTTCCTCATTTCACAGGTCATCGGACTCTACGCCATTAACGCGAACACGAAAGTCACGCAGACCCCGGAGGGCGGGATAGTGGTCGAGCACGAGGACACCGCCATAGGGGAACGCCCGGAAATTGAAGGCCCAGTCACGTTCGTTTACATTATGATAGCGATACTCATAGGGACGGGCCTGCTTCTCCTGCTGGTCAGGCTCAAAAAAATAAGGGTATGGAAGGCCATGTATTTCTTCGCCGTCTGGATGACATGTTCCATAACGATCGGGGTCTTCACCTACAGCATCATCGCCTTTCCCCTCTGCTTACTCCTAGCCCTTTTCAAGGTGTACAAACCGAACGTGTGGATACACAACCTGACGGAACTCTTCATCTACGCGGGTATAGCGATAATATTCGTCCCTCTGCTCGACATAGTCTGGGTAGCCCTGCTCCTCCTCGCTATCTCCGCGTACGACATGTTCGCCGTGTGGAAGTCGGGGCACATGGTAAGCCTGGCTGAATTCCAGACCAAGAGCAAGGCGTTCGCAGGCGTCCTACTATCATATAAACTAAAACTTAAACCGAAAAGTGGAAAGAAAGCCAAGAGGGGGGAGAAGGCAGGGGAAGAACAAAAAAGCGCGGTCCTCGGCGGGGGCGACATCGCGTTCCCCATGATCTTTGCGGGGGTGGTGATGGACACCATGATCAGGACGGGAATCCATACGAAAATCTTCGCCTTCTTGTACTCCCTGATCATTCCTGCAATAGTCACGGTTTTCCTCTTCGCCCTGCTCGCGAAGGCCAGGAGCGACCGATTCTACCCCGCCATGCCCTTCCTCACTGCAGGGTGTTTCCTGGGATACGGTCTGGTCTGGCTGGTCAATTTTGTCGTATAATGCCAATTTTTGGGCCCGAATCGAGAAAAACAGGCAAGCATCGGTTAATCCAAATCTTTAAATATCAATAAATTAACTATCAATTAGTAGTATAAAGTGGGGTTAATGAACATTGAAAAAACTCGACCAGAAGGATTGCTGGACAACTTGGAAAACCTAACTGAAGGACTGGATGACATCATCCTTGGAGACGTAACTCTGGATTCCCATTTTGCTTATGAGATTGAAAATAAGCCATCGGTCCAACTGGAAAGGGAAATCGGGAGAATGAAGAATGAGATTGACTCGTCTTCAAGCTATATCAGGGACAAAGTCGCTGAAATAGGCAAGAGGACAGGTGATTTAGAAAATGCTTATCCTGCTAATATAAAAGACCTGGAATCTCTCATATCCGACTCCGCTCCTGAAATAAGGAACATACTGAGGCTTCTGGGCAGAATGAATTCTTTGAAAGTACTTTCAGGTAAGGCCTGTGAAAATTACGATTCAAAACGTTTGGAAGAGGCCGGCTTCTCTTCAATGAAAGAGGTCAGAGAGAAGAAAAAGAAGCTGCGTAAAGAAATTTATTGCATGATGGGTAAATTTTCAGGTCTGGGTAAATACATATACAGGAAAAAGGCGGGCGAGAAAAACGAAGAACTGGACAGACTTTACGAGCTAAGCGACAAAACCTATTTTTCCACACCTTCTCTGCACCAAGAGAAAGAAGGAATAAAAAAGGCAACTCGGAGGATCTTCAATCTGGCCTCGAAGGCCATCCTCGAGGAATATGAGAACCTTTTAAAACATACGGAAAAGGGGAAAGAAGGTTACGACCTAACGGAGGAAACCATTAAAACTCTTGACAATGATTTTTTGAGAAAATACGTGATACCCCAAATAAAGAATGAAAAAACAATCCGGAAAGGCGCGGACAATTACGTTTCCAGAGAATACCTTTATCAGATTCGGGAAAGGGGAACCGTGAAAGAGACCCTTTCACTGGTCCGTGAAGTCTTCAACAGCATGGCCAATTTTTCCATGAATTTACCTGAAGAGGAGGACCTGGAAAAGGCGAAAGAAATTCAGAAAAGAAAGGGGGACTTGCCTCAGCCGATGCAGGAAATAGTAGAGCAATATTCCAGCGATGAAAAAAACGCCTTCATCAGGTCATACAAAATGCTTGCGGACCTTACGGACAGATTCAGGGAGGATCCCGAATGGGGAAAGGCATTCAGTTCGTACAAATCAAGTCTTGAGAAACTCTCCTCGATGATGGAAAGTTCCGATTTAATCCACAAGGAACTTGACCTCTATTTTGAAATCAAAGAAAGGCTGAAATATCTGGAGGAATCGCTTGATGAGGCAGAGGGAATCGCCGATTCCCTCGACGTCAGAAAATGGAACGTTTTCAAAGAGAATCAGATGGTCAGGAACCTTTTCGGTGAAGAGGCAATAGAAAAAACTGGCAGATATCTTTCGGACCTGGTTCTTGACGGGCTACTTCAGAACAGGGAAGGTACGGAAAAGTCTGTAAGACTCGGATACAAACTTTTTGAGTTCAAGAATGCCGACAGCATACCTTTCGTGATACTTAACTCTTACAGGGAGCCCGGTTTCTCGGGCGTGAGACCGTTTTTAAGCAAAAATGCCGGCACAGGAAACAGCAAACTTTGCAGCTTTATCAGCTCTTTGAAAAAAAGTGACATGGCATACCCGGAACTGGACGAAATCCCTGGCTTGAAAAAAATCATATATCTTATAAGGGGAAACCCAAACAATTTCTCCAGTCCAGAAGTGGAGGAGAGGGGAATTTATGTGACAAACCCGGTTGAAAGGAAGATCATGACAGAAGTCGCAAACATGTGCCTGCATTATTTGAGGAACGGGAGTAAAAAAGAAAAATATTTCGTGACTTCCATGGCCTTGCGTTTAATATCGCCTTACGGGACGGCAGGGAAGAAAAGGCTGATGGATGGCATCGTGCAAATGTCTGGTCTTGGTGACGATCACCTGAAAAAGTTCAATAGTTATGCCGGCTTTTACACAAGCAGGCTCAGACTGCCACCAGAGAATACGGGGAGAGAATCGAGGAAGACGTCAAAAAAACACTCGAAAACATGAAAAAATATCTTGATAAGGCTGAGTCTTTGATCGGTTCCAGTGGCAGGAAAGGAATACTCAGGAGGGAGTTCAAAGCCATCAATGAGGATTACCTGAACCATGCCGAGGACTTTTTTGAGACGTCCGAAAAGGCGCTTGAATACCTTGGCGTTTTTGATTCGGAAAAGGTCCAGGGATACCTTTCCAGAAAGAACAAGCTCAGGGAAGTGTACGCCAGGAGGATGATGGAGCTTAAGAGAGCTGTATTCGACAGGGAAAAGAATGTCAAGGCTCACGAAGTCAGGGACGTGGTGACTTATTCCCTCGGAAGACTGGAAGATATCGCAGTCAGGATTGGCAACGTCACAAAAAACTCGAAGTACAAGGGTATTCTTGAAAGGGAAGAGAAAAGGGTCCTGGAGAGATTGGCAGCAAGTTCCCCCTTGGAAATTGAAAGTGGCGACCATTTAGGGCAATACTTCAGGGCCTTGGACGATGAAGATTCAGCTAGCAAATTGAAGATTTACACCCAGGAAAAAAGGAGCATGCTTGAACATCTGGCAAAGCTTTCATATTCAATGGACAAATCAGCCACAATCCCGTTCGTGAGGAAAGTTCTGGAAAAGGAGAAGGACCAGAGAAGGTTGTCCCTGCTTTTCCACGGTCTTTACCACATCTCTGAAAAGTGGCCGGAAAAATACTTCCTTAAGCTGTTCGAGTCCGAACCAAACAGCGCGTACGGCCTTTTGACCGACGTGAGCATGATAAGACCCCTGATAGACAAGCGGTTCGAGGAAAACGTCAACGGCTTGCTCCGGAAAGGGGCCGCCTACGAGATTGACGAGAGGTATGAAAAAATCCTGATTAAACACGGGATCGAAAGCGACAGCGATATCGGCAGGTATCTTCATCTCGCCGGGCTGCAGGGAAAGGAGCCCAAAGAAAAATCAGTGGCGAAACTCGCGAAGGCAAAGTCGCAAATGGCCAGATTCCTGGAAGAACTGGAAAAGAACGGGCGGAATGAGGCCCTCGCCGAAAAGGTCAAGGAAAGGAAGGAAAGGATAGCCAGCGCAATCAGCAGGGAAGAGACATCCTGCATTTACGGGCTAATGAAAAGCCTTTACGAGAAGGCCATAGAGGACATAACGGATAAACCGGTATCTTATGAAAACTTGAACGAAGACATGATCAACGCGATCCTCACTTACAGGCAGATCCACCAGAACAGGACCCTACTCAAGGAGATCATAACCGATTATACGGAAGGGACTCCTTTTAAATTTTACAGCAAAGGGGCCAACAAGGACTTCATCAGGGACATGAAGGCTGCCGGGCTTAACATGAAGTCGTGGTCAAGAGGGATAAGGAGGACGTATTCCCCTGAAATTATTGAGGATGTCATGGGGGAGAAGAACAGAAAGGTGAAGGAGCACGAACTGGAGGCCCTTAACATTTACCAGTCCCTCGGTTATGACATAAAGAAAGAAGACATTTTCGATAAATACGACGATTTGGTTAATAAGGGAGACGCGGACCAGGACGTCTTGCTCGACCTTAAAACACAGCTGGGCGCGATAGAAGAGCTGGAGAACGCTACCTACAACTCTAATTTAAGCGACATAGAGATCTACATGGAAACAGATCCCCTTAAAATACTTCAAATGGGCAACGTGGTTAGCGGCAGCTGTCTTGGCCTGGGCAGGGGAAACACCTGGTCAACAGTGGCGAACGCTGCGGACGCCAACAAAAAAGTGCTCTACGCGTCAATGAACGGCGAGATAATAGGCAGAAAACTTATAGCCATTAACGATGAAAGGAAGATAGTGCAGTTCAGAACCTACAACAACAGACTTGACGTCGACATGGATAAACTTTTCGGTAATTACCTAAGTGATTTGTCAAAGGAAGTTAAAGCCCCTCTGGGTTACGGGGGAAGCGTACCGAACCTCGTCTCGCAGGCGTGGTACAACGACGGTACAGTGTCTAAATGAAAAGCTTCCTCTTTATGAGAAGGTAGGCGATTACCGCTATCCAGAAAACAAGTATCAGGGCGTTTCCGGTCCCGAAACTGATGCCCAGGTTCATCCCGTTTATTATTGCGGACAATATCCCCATGAACATCAGGATTATCCACCCGGACCTTTTCATCCTGAGCAGCAGCAGGAAGCCCAGGAGGTAGACCAAAGCGATAACGATGTTCAGGAAGGCAAGGAAGTTTACCAGGAATGCTATCTCTTCCAGCGGCACCAGGGGGATTTGAAGGGTCGTCTCGTTCAGGAAGGTCAGGTCGTAACCCTCAAGGGACCCGACGAAAAAAATCGCCGTGACCGCTGTAAGTATCAGAATGACGGCATACAGAATACCGAGAAAGGAGAGCATGGTTACGGGAAGGGGGACCGATTTCTTTTCTTCTTCCTGAGCCGCTTCCTTGCGTGGTTCTGCCTCCAGGGGGTGTGACTTGGGAGGGGAAGGCGGAGGTTCCTCGTGCGCGTGGAATGCGGGGCTCTGGACGATCGCGAAAGCCTCGTCCACCTCTGCGGGGTCCCACCCCTCATTGATGAGGATCTCCCTCAGGGAATCCACAGAAAAGCCCTTTTTCAGGTTCTCCCTTATGTAACCGATCAGCTGTTCGTCAACCATTGATTTATAATTGGTCAGGCCCTCTTAAATAGCAGAATTTAACCTTTAAAAATCCGGAAGCTACAAAAAATCTTATGAAGTGCGTGATCCTCTGCGCCGGGAAATCGACAAGGACGTATCCCATTACATTGGGAAGGTCAAAGCCGTTCCTCTCCATTGCAGGCAAAACCCTGCTCGAGCACAACCTGGACAGCATGGAGGGGATAATTGATGAAGCGTTAATAGTGACCGGCCCGGGCAATGAAGCCATAAGGAACATGCTGGGCAACAGCCACGGAAACATCCGCATATCCTATGCCGAGCAGAAGGAAGCGAAGGGGACCGCTCACGCCCTGCTCCAGGCGGAGGAGTTCGTCAGGAACGAGGAGAAATTCCTCGTTTTCTACGGGGACAATTTCTACCCGAGGGAGGCGATCAGGGAGTGCGTTTCCTACGGGATTTCGGTTCTCGGCCAGAAGGTCCCGAACCCGGAAGATTACGGGATATTCCTGACCGAGGGGGGTTTCCTCAAGGGCATAGAGGAGAAGCCGAGGAATCCCAGGTCAGACCTGGCGAACGCGGGGCTGTACGTTTTCAACGACAGGGTGTTCGAGATCTCCCGTAAGCTCAGGCCATCCGAAAGGGGAGAGTACGAGATAACGGACGTCCTGAAGGAGATGATCAAGAAAATCCGCGTACGCTGCTTCTACACCAAGGACTGGTTTTCGCTCGTTTACCCCTGGCACATACTTGAGCTGAACAAGAAGCTCCTTGCCGGCATCAAGGGCGAGACCGGGGGGGAGATAGAGAAGAACGTCACGATAAAGGGCGAAGTGCACATAGGGAAATTATCAATCGTGAAGTCCGGAACTTACATCGAGGGCCCCGCCTTCATAGGTAAGAAATGCGTGATAGGGCCGAACGCGTACATAAGGCCGAACACAAGCATAGGGAATAACGTCCGTTTCAGGGGGGAAGCGGTGAACTCCGTGATAATGGACGGCGCGACTGCCAAGCATTTCTGCTACATAGGACACTCTGTCATAGGGGAGAACGTCAACATAGCTGCGGGAACCGTTACCGCTGACTTCAGGCATGACGGGAAGAATCACGTCACAATGGTCAAGGGCAAAAAAATAGACACGGGTTTGAGAAAACTCGGTGCCTTTATCGGTGACAACGTGAGAACCGGGATAAACACCACCATCTATCCCGGAAGGAAAATCTGGCCAGGGCTTTCGACCCTTCCGGGGGAGGTCGTGGATAAGGACAAGATGGGATAATGCTGATTATAGTATGCGGGCTTCCGGGTACAGGCAAAACAACCCTGTCCAAGAGGATAGCGGACGAAACGAAATCCTTCCTCCTGAACACCGACGTCATAAGGAAGAAGATCACAGAAGATCCGAAGTACACTGAAAGGGAGAAGTCGCTTATCTACGAACTGCTCTTCGAGATGGCGGAGAAGTTCCTATTGACAGGAAAGAATGTCATTCTTGACGGGACCTTCTACAGGGAAGAACTGAGGGAAAGGGCAAAGGAAATCGCAAGGAATACCAGGAACAAATACAAGATTATCGAGATAATCTGTGATGAAAAGCTGATAAAGAAGGCAATGGTGGAGAGGAAGAAAGACAGGAAGTGCGTGAGCGACGCGGACTTCGATACGTACAATAAGATCAAGAAACAGTTCGAGCCCATAAGGGAAAAACACCTGGTTCTGGACACCAGCAAGGGATTCGACCGGGCTTTCGAAAGATTTCTGAAGAATTTATAGGGATCAGTCCCCGTCCCAGTAGCTTATCTGGTTCACGTGTTCCGCGTACCTGCGGTCTTCCCAGGGTGACGCCTCCTTCCTGGTGTTCAGGTTGGTGTTCGTGTATATCTTCAGGCTGTAGTAACCCCCCGACGAGCTCCTCGCTATGATCTCCTCCCTGTAGTCCCCTATCACGTCGGCCGCAATGAGTGGAGGACCGTCAAGGGCGAGTATCTGATCGAAATTGTTGCCGCCGCTTTCCCCGAAATGCTGAAGGAACCTGTCATGCACCAGGACCTCCTCGTACCCGTCTCCTTCCCACCTGACCGGTTTCAGGAGAATATTGAAGCCCGTCATTATGACCTTCCCGTAAGCGCTGTATAGATATTTCTCAGACATCCCGGCGGATGAGTTCTTGTAGTGAACGAAAATCTCCTTGCCGGGGTAGTCACCCCTCACGTCCGCGATAAATCCGGTATGGGCGTGCCTTGTGTCGTCACGCCTCTCCCAAATCAGGTTCCCGTCCTTGTCGAAGAGCTTCAGCCCCCACGGGTAGCAGTAATCGCAGCTGGAATAGAGTATTTCAAGTCCGGGGATATCGGGCCGTATGTCCCTGGGGGAGGTCCCGTCCGGATGCCTCAGTTCCTTCTCCCATATGGTTGATCCGTCGTCGTCCGCCAGCAGCGCTCCGTAGAAAATCTCGTCCTTCCCGTCCTCATCGATATCGGCAACGGTTAACCCGTGGCCTCCTCCGTAATGGAAAGTGTTTACGCAGGTGGAGCCCCCTGGCCGGGAATTCTTCCAGACAAGGTTGAGGTCCCTGTCGTACGCCCTGAGTACGCAGCTGGAGCTCGGGTAAACCCCCTCCTGCGTGATTACGTAAGGGTTCTTGCCGTCAAGATAGCCTATTACCAGGCCGGCCCTGTCAAGCATGTAAGAATAGGGCATCTCTTTCTCCGTCCCGCCCGTTGCCCCGTCCTTTACCGTGAAGTACCGGTTCCCGCCTTCGGAACGGAAGCCCATGATCTCCCCCTCCCCGTCGTTGTCGAGGTCCCATGCGATCCAGGGGAGCCATGTGTACCTTTCGTAATCGCATCCGGGTACGCCCGGCTCGCCAAGACAGAAGCCGTTTTCGATTTCCCAGGCGAGCGAACCGTCATCCAGGTAAACTTTCACTGTTTCCGGCCCGCCCTGGCTCGTGAAATAAGGGTATCCCGTGACAATGTAATCCGTCAACCCGTCTCCGGTTACGTCGCCGGGCCTTGCGAACATCATTCCTCCGTAATCGTTTTCAGGGAAAACGTTTTTTAATTCCCTGTAGACCATGTTGTTGACGGTGGTGGCCGTTACGGCCGCCTCGTTCGAATTGCCGCTCTCTGTCCCGTCAGGGCCGACCAGCCTGACCACGTAGTGATAGGTGTTGCCGTTAACTGCGCTGTTGTCAATGTAATTGGTCGAGTCCGTGACGGGATTGGCATTTAACTTGGAATATGGACCCCCGCTGCTCGCTGACCGGTATACGTTGTATCCCCCGTCCGGGAACCAGCTGACCATCCTCCAACCGAGATAAACCCTCCCGCTGCCCTTGGGCACGGCAAAGAGCCAGGTGGGGGAAGGAAGCCCGCACACTTCAGGGCAGCACTCGTCCTGCGTGTTCCCTATCAGCTCGTCGTTTATGTAGACGTCCGTGACCTCGCTGGACTCGCCGTCGCTGAAGTAAGAAGTCCTCAGCGTCACTGTGCACGTATACCTATCAGCCTGCGGGGCAGTGAAGGTGTACTCGTAAGATTGTGTTGAAGCCTCTTCGTCCGACATGATCTGGAAAGGCCTCGAGTTGCACGTCCCCTCGCATTCCAGCCCCGAGGCGCATTCCCATTCGCTTGAAAAGACATCCGCTGCATATATGCTGTCAGTTTCGACAGCGTACTCGCTCGTTCCCGAGGTCACCTGCCCTGTCAGGCCGGTCGAGGAATAGGCGGTTATCAGTGCCAGGCAAAAAACAATCAGGATTAATATCCGGTTTTTAACCATAATTATATTAGAATTTTCAGGTTAAAAAATCGGTGAAAAGGGAATCCCATCACCCTTTGTCATCTAATCCATTTCTTCAGCCCGGGTTTTAAGCCCTCTTTCTCGAAATCAATCAACATCCCGTCTTTCGCAGCAATGGTTCTCACCCCCGTCTGTTTTTCGATCCACTCCGCCTCCCTTTCGGGATTGGCCTTAAGCATCTTCATACCGAAGTGCTGGATCACGGCGATCGAGGGCCTGACCTTATTTAGGAATTCCACCGCCTGATTGGAATTCATGTGCTCCGGCCACTCCACGTCCCTGGGTCTCAATACGTTAAGGACAATGTAATCGCACCCTTCGAAATAATCCTCAAGACCCTGGAAATACTCCCCGTCCCCTGCGTATCCCAACGTCTTCGACCCCCTGAACACGAAGCCGATAGATTTCGTCTCTCCGTGCCTGGCGGGAGTCGCCGTTATCTCCACCCTGCCTATTCTGGTTTTCTTCCCTGGCTTCATTATATCGTGACGATCGAGCAGTTTCAGGTGGAAGGGAGAAACAGCGGGCCTGTAGGAATCCCCCCCTTTTATCACGAATTCGTTCCCTATCAGGACACCCCTTTTCTTAAGGGCCCCCTGCGTCATGGATTCTATTATTATTTCCGCATCGTTGTAGTGATCCGTGTGTGCGTGCGAAACTATCACCCCCGTCAGCTTCTGCAGGTTCATTCCGTATTGTTTCGCGCGCACGAGCGCCCCCGGCCCTGGATCCACGTGTATCAGCTCGTTATCCATTTCAAGAACGAACCCCCCCGACGCGCGCATCTGAGTCATCAGGACTATCCTTCCTCCGGCCGTTCCCAGGAATGTGATTTTCATGGAACTAATTTCGTTTCCCTATTATTAAGTTTAACGACACATTACCTTTTTCTCTTGGAGAAGTTGTCGCAGGCCTGGAACCCGGGATCCCAGATGTCACCAAGGTTGTTGGCGCATTCCATGTCATCCGGGACATTGTCCCTGAAGAATACGCAGTCCTTGCATTTAGCGTCGAACCTCATTAGATCACAATTTAATTTTTATTTCAGACTTTTATATATCTGATTATGAAGTTAAGGGACCTGATTCTGAGGTACGCGCTGCAGAACGCCGTGTTCTACAAGGGCAAGTCGAACGCTTCTGCCGTTCTAGGCAAGGTCATCTCTCACAGCCCGGAGGCGAGATCGGACATACCGCAAACAAGATCGCTGGTCGAGCAAACGGTCAGGCAGGTGAACATGATGAACCCGGGCGAGCAGAGGAGAGCGCTCGAAGGCCTGGATCCCGGGATGCTCGAAAAAGAGGAGAAGAAGGATGAAGGTCTCTCGGAACTACAGAACGCGGAGGAAGGCAGGGTGAAAACGAGATTTGCACCCTCTCCCAGCGGTCCGTTGTCGATAGGCCAGTTCATGCGCGCAGTCTTCCTCTCACACGCATACGCGAAAAAATACAAGGGCAAGTTCATCGTGCGCGTGGAGGACACGGACGCGAAGAAGATAGAACCCAAGGCGTACGAATGGATCAAGGAGGACCTGATAAAGATGGGAACCAGGTGGGATTCCTTAGTCCTACAGTCGGACCGCCTTCCCGTCTACTACAAGCACGCGAAGGAGATGATCGAACTTTCGAAGGCGTACGTCTGTTCCTGCGCGCCGGAGGATTTCAGGAAATATAAGCTTTCGAAAAAAGACTGCCCTTGCAGGCAGAACGATGAAAAAAGGAACCTCGAGCTCTGGAATGCCATGATAAAGGGAGGAATGGAGGAGGGATCCGCTGTTCTGCGGTTCAGGGGAAAAATGGACGACCCGAACCCCGTTCTCAGAGACCCTCCGCTCCTCAGGATAAACAAAACCCCCCATCCCCTCAAGGGAACTAGGTTCTCGGCCTGGCCCCTGTACAACTTCGCCTGCGTCGTGGACGACCATTACCTGGGGATAACGCACGTCTTCCGGGGCAAGGAGCACGAGCACAACACGGAAGTCCAGAAAAGGATCGCTGATGTTTTCGGATGGAAATTCCCTGACGTGATAAACTTCGGCATGATCCGCTTCCCGGAAGAGAAGCTACATACCAGGGACATCAGGGAGATGATCGACAAAGGTGAGGTGAAGGGATGGGACGACCCGAGGCTTCCTACCATACGTTCGCTCCTGAGAAGGGGTTTCCAGCCGGAAGCAATCCGAAATCTAGCCCTCCAGTGCGGCCTATCCAAGAACGACATCGAGCTCAGCTGGGAAAACCTCGACACGCAGAACCGCAGGCTGATAGATCCCGTGGCGAACAGGTACATGGTCGTCACCAATCCTTTGAGGCTCTCCATAGAATCCGCCCCGGAGATTCGCGAAACATTCGAACCGCTGCACCCGGATTTCCCCAAGAGGGGGAAGAAGAAAATCCTTCTGGACCACCTGAGAATATACATCTCGAGGGAAGACCACGAGAGATACAGGGGAAAGATCATCCGCCTGAAAGGCCTTTATAACATAACGCTCGGGAAGAAACCCAGGTTCGCAGGTGATCTCGTGATGAAGGACATGCAGAAGATCCAGTGGGTGAGCGAGCCGAACGTAAAGGTCCGCGTGGTGAAAAAGGACGGAACGCTCGAGGGCCTTGGCGAGCCGGAACTTGCGAATGCCAAACCCAACGAAATGATCCAGATGGAGAGGATCGGTTTCGGGAGGGTGGACTCGAACAGCAGGAAGGAGGTTGTGATATATTTCGCGCACAAGTGATATGAATGATAAAGGCTGTCTTTTTCGATTTTGACGGGGTGCTCACAAAAAACAAATCAGGGTTCGAAAACACGTGCAAAAACCTGAGCAGGGCGACATCCGTACCCCTTGAAAGGATATCATCTGCATATAACGTCTACAGGAAAGATTTCAACAAGGGTATTATTTCCGTAGAGGAATTCTGGCGGAATTTCTGTGAAGGGGTGGGCCGAAAGCTTGATATCAACATTCTGTATCGTGCCTTCAGCGAAACAGAGATCAATAAACCAGTTTTTGAATTGGCAAAGAATCTGAAGAGGAGATACAAAGTCGGCATAATATCGAACAATCCCAAGGGAAGAGTGGAACTGATTCTGAAAGAGAAGGGCATAGATGATATTTTTGACGGGGTCTTCCTTTCATGGATGACGAAATCTCTAAAACCAGAAAAACAAATCTTTCATCTCGCCTTGAAATCCCTTAATTTAAAGCCGGAGGAAGCTGTTTTCATTGACAACAAGGATAAATATGCCGAAGCCGCAAGAGGATACGGAATGGAGGGCATACACTTCGATGACGAGAAGAACGACGTGGACAAACTGAAGGAAGACCTGGTAGCGAGCGGCGTGGAACTGGTATAACAGTGTAATACCCGGAAAGCCCTACATCAGCCCCAAAAGATCCAGCAGGCTCAATCCCCCGCTCTTGAGCTCCACGAACTCCGCGTATTCCGCCCCGCTCATTTCCTTCACCCTTTCCTTCGCGTCCCGCATCGTCCCCAGGGAATCGATCAGCCCCATTTCAACCGCGTCCTTCGCCAGGAACACATCCCCCGAAGATATCTGCTCCGCCTGCTCCTCTGTAAGGCTCCTGCTCTCCCTCACGTCATCCAGGAAGTACCTGAAAATCTCGTCTATTATATACTGCATCTTATCCCTCTCCTCCTCCGTGATGTTCCTGAAAGGCGTTCCCGTGTCCTTCCGCTCCCCCGATGTTATCTGCTCGTACGTGATCCCGTATTTCTCGAACAGCTCGGAGAACTCCAGATAGGAGGCAGTCGCCCCTATGGATCCTGTCAGCGTCAGGGGATCCGCCATTATGTGATCACAGGAGGAGGCGATCCAGTACGCCCCGCTAGCCGCTATATCACCCATCCAGCATACCTTGGGCTTTTCCATCCGCCTGATCCCGTACGCGATCTCCCTGGAGGCCACGACCGACCCTCCGGGTGAGTCTATCTCGAACAAAACCCCGCGTATGCTTGGATCTTCTTCCACCCTCTCGATCAGTGGTAGTATATCATGGGGAGTGGTGGTTTCGAACAGGAAGGAAGGGGAAGAACTTATAGTCCCCTTTATCCGGATCACCGCGATCGTGCTCCCGAAGGACACGACCGAGAACATGCCGACAACGATGATTACAACAGCGGCCCCAACAAGCAGTCCCAAGACGAACTTACCCTGGTTTTTCATAACTATGGTTTGTATACCTTACTTAAATTTATTAGCGGAACTATTAAGAGTGGTATTATGATATGCCTGGGAATCGAATCCACCGCTCACACCTTCGGGATCGGGACATGTAACGACAAGGGGAAAATCCTGTCCAATGAAAGATCTGTGTACAGGCCCAGTAAGGGCTGGGGGATCGTCCCCATGGAGGCCGGGAAGCACCACGAAAAAACGAAGGACGAAGTCCTCGGGAACGCGCTCAATAAAGCGGGCCTCGTAATGGATGACATCGACCTCATAGCGTATTCGAGGGGACCGGGCCTCCCTCCCTGCCTTCACAAGGGGCTGGAACTGGCTAAGACCCTCTCAAAAAAACACAGGAAACCTTTGGTGGGCGTGAACCACTGCGTGGCCCACATAGAGATCGGGAGGCTGAATTCGGGGTTCAGGAATCCGGTCGTGGTCTACGTTTCCGGCGGGAACACGCAGATAATATCCTTCGCAAGCGGACGCTACCGGGTGTTCGGGGAGTGCATGGACATCGGGATCGGGAACGCCCTCGACAAGTTCGGCCGGTCCGCAGGCCTCGACTTCCCCCAGGCGCCGAGGATCGAACAGCTCGCGAAGAAGGGAAAATGGGTCGACCTCCCGTACGTGGTGAAGGGGATGGACCTCTCGTTCTCCGGCATCGTGACAGCCTGCCTGAACAAACACAAGTCAGGAGAATCCCTGGAAAACCTATGTTATTCGATCCAGGAGGTCTTCTTCTCCATGCTGACAGAGGTAACGGAGCGTGCGCTGGCTCACCTGGGAAAGGATCAGGTCCTTCTGACGGGAGGGGTCGCCGCTAACGAGCGCTTGCAAAAAATGCTAGGAACCATGGCCAAAGAAAGGGGAGCGAAATCCGCTGTCGTCCCCCGCGAATTGTCCGGGGATAACGGAGCCATGATCGCCTGGACAGGGATTTTAGGCCATAAGAACAAAATTCCTGCAGGAAAGGCCGACGTGGATTCCAGGTGGAGGACGGACGAAGTGGGAATCCCGTGGATGAAATGAAATTAAACCACCGGGCATTTCCTGTACTTAAAATAACTGCGTCACCGGGCATTTCCTGTACTCAAAGAAACTGATTAAGGATTTTTCAACACTGTCCATATCCTCTTCGTTGACTCTCAGATGTATCAGATAGCAGTCTCTGGATTCTGGCGAAAAACCGTTTTTTCTAATTGCAGCAGAGTCCCTATCGCTCAATTGTATATTATAATTGTTAAAGGGAATTATCTCCGCAAGCACCCCTTCTTCGCCATTATCCTCATTCATGAAGTCAATGATCTGGCCGTATCCATCGAAGCCGTCAAGTCCGTAGTACTTATGCTGATGATTGTACTTCTTCCCTAATTCCCCAAAGGCCTCCTTGAAGCCGTACAGAATACCTGTTTTGTTAAGCTGCACCAAAATACTCCTCATTTTCCCACCTCGGATTCATTATTTTGGATGAAAAATTTAAATTGTTACCATGTAACAAGCCTGTTATTCCACCCCGGAATCCAGAAAGCTGATATAACTTCTCTTGATCACGTTTTTCATTTTTTCCGGGCCAGCTTCATTCGGTGCGATTCCGCTCTTGATCCGCATCTCTTCAAAATAGCTTCTTAATCCCTGCAGGCATTCCGGTTCTGTATAGCCGGGGGTTTGGCTTGTTTCTGCGCTTAACCCTTCCCTGCGCCTGAAGAAAGACATGTCACCACCTTTAATTGGGCTCTAAATTTTAAATCCTTTGCGTGTTTCAGCCAAATTTAAATCCTCCTCTCAATTCCTATTCATGAAAATCTCGATCCTTTCGGATTTCCATTTCGGCTTCGGGGCGGGTACGGAAAGGGAGGAAGACCCCTTCGAGGCCGTGAAGGAAGCGATCGAAAAAACGGAAGACTCCGATCTCATAATACTGGGGGGCGACATATTCGACAACAGGAACCCGGGAACCGAAACCCTGACCAGGGCGATGGAACTCCTCTTGAACCCGCTCCTGACGTCGGGCGGGGCGAAGCTTGTCAGGGGGATAAAGAAGGACACTGGAAAAATCTCTAAGATAGCGCTCATGGGAACCCCCGTCGTCGCGATCCACGGGACGCACGAGAGAAGGACGAAAGGACTTCTCAATCCCGTGGAGGCCCTGGAAAAGGCGGGCTTCCTGATATACCTGCACTGCAACTCCGTGGTCTTCGAGAAAAACGGGGAAAGGGTCGCCGTTTCCGGGATGTCGGGCGTTCCCGACCAGTACGCCGAGTCCGTCCTGAGGAACTGGAACCCCAGACCAATCGATGGCTGCTTCAACATCTTCATCCTCCACCAGTCAATCACGGAGTTCCTTTACGCGCAGCACACGATGGATATGAAGACCCTACCGGAGGGCTTCGACCTTTACGTAAACGGCCACATACACGAGCCCGGGAAGAGCGAGTACTCCGGGAAGCCCTTCCTGCTTACGGGCTCCCTCGTCCCCACCCAGCTGAAGGAGGAATCCACCAAACCCAAGGGCTTCTGGACAATTGAAACCAAAGGCCCCGAAATCCGGTGGGTCCCCCTCGACAACCAGAGGAAGGTCTATTACAAAACGCTGGAAAGCCCGGGAAAGGAGACAATCGAGAAAGAGCTCGAAAAAATCCTGGGCGAGGGTCACGAAAAGAAGCCAGTGGTAAGGCTCAACCTGAAGGGTGAGGTCAAGGACACTCTGTTAAATGAAATAGAATCCAGGTTCGGGGACAAGGTTCTACTCTCGTTCAAGAAGGAAGTCCTCAAAGGCGAACTGCCGGCCAAAACCCTTGAGGAGCACAAGCTGTCTGTGGAGGAGATGGGAAGGAAGTTCCTCCTTGAGAACCTTGAAAAATCGGGCCTGGATCCCGGAACATTCGAGAACCTTTTCGAACTTCTGGTGGAAGGTAAAACAGAGGAGGGGATGAAAATCCTCATGGGGATCCCAGATAAGAAGGAAGTGAACGTACGCAAAGGCGGAGATAAACAGGAAAAACCATCTAAACAGGCTAAATTGTTCTGAAAAACTAATTAGTTAATACGCACAAATATATTAAAGGTGTTCTTGTGTTGGAGTTCTACATAAAGGTCGAGAATGTCGTGGCGTTCGCAGTCCTTGGCAAAAAAATAACCCTAAACAAGCTGGTTGAGAAGATGGAAAACACGGAGTACGAGCCCGAGCAGTTCCCAGGCCTGGTGTACAGGATAAAGGACCCGAGGGCGGCCGCTTTAATCTTCTCTTCAGGCAAGATCGTATGCACCGGGGCGAAGAGCATAAGCATGGCGAAGGAGGCCATGAAGAAGATAGTGAACGACATCCGGAAAACAGGGACTTCCATGCCCAGGAAGTTCAAGATAAACATAGAAAACATCGTTGCCTCCACGAAAATAGAGGTCAAGCCGAAGCTAATGCTGGACGAGATCGCAATCTCTCTGGAAGAGGTCGAATACGAGCCCGAGCAGTTCCCCGGCCTGGTATACAGAATGAAAAGCCCGCGGACAGCTTTCCTGCTTTTCGGTTCAGGGAAGATAATATGCACCGGTGGGAGAAACCTCGAGGACATAAACACCGCTCTCAACAACTTCAAGAAACGCCTGGAAGGGATAGGACTGAAGGTAAAGCCCATAAAGGACATAAAGTAATGAGTTTTAAGTCCTGAAAACAATTTCTTATTATGGACAGGTTCGAAACGATCCTGAGGGACATAAAATCCCTGAAGATACAGGGCGCGGAAAACGTAGCCATCAATTCGGTTAAGGCCTTCCAGTACAAGGCCGTTAAGACCGAGACCTCCTCACCCGACAAATTCTTCGGGGAGCTCGAAAGGATCAGGGGAAGGATCTTCGAGGTCCGCCCCACAGAACCCCTGATGAGGAACTGCATCCGCTACGTCATCTCCAGGCTGGAGGGCTCCCCGGGGTCCGACGTGGCCGAACTTAAAAAACTCCTTAAGATGTTCTGCAGGGAAACCCTGGACCACATGGAACACGCAGAACGGATGATAGCGAAGACAGCGTCCCACAGGATACACACCGGCATGATAATATTCACGCACTGCCATTCCTCGACCGTCATGAACGTGCTAAGGCAGGCGAAGAATGATGGGAACTGGTTCAGGGTGTACAACACGGAGACGCGACCCCTCTTCCAGGGAAGGATAACAGCGAAAGAGCTCTCGAAGATTCGGATCCCTGTCGTGCACTTCGTTGACTCCGCCGCCAGGATCGCTATCCGGAAGGCGGATGTCGTTTTCTTGGGTGTGGACGCGATCACCACCACGAAAATATACAACAAGATAGGGTCCGAGATGTTCGCGGTCCTGGCGAATAAGTACGACGTTCCCTTATACGTGTGCGGGGACTCCTGGAAGTTCGACCCCGAGGGGATATACGGCTTCGAGGAGACCGTTGAAAAACGCGGCCCGGAGGAGATCTGGAAGAACCCGCCCAGGGGAGTGAAGATCGAGAACCCTTCCTTCGAGAGGATAAACCCCGACCTGGTCACCGCGATCATTTCTGAACTGGGCGTCTATTCGCCTGAAAACTTCGTGGAGGAAGTCAAGAAGGCGTATCCCTGGCTCTGCAGGATATAATTCCACATGCAGGCTGAGGAAAGATTTATAAATACCAATTGATGCTATTTAAAAGTGATTAATATGAAAGAGCTAAATGCCGAAGAATTGCTTATAAGAGCTAAGACACTTAAGGAAGGTAAGAATGCCCCCGGATACGGAGATAAAAAATCATTCTGCAGATGGTATGATATTATAACCCTTCTGGACGCAGGGGCCAGTACAGTAACATTGAATTGTGAACAAATTGGGAGAGAATATGTTCATGAAGTTAGATACAAAGGGCACGTTTTTACAGCCATAACAGAAAGGCCTCTTGAAGTATTCAATAAATATAAGGGGTAATTTTTAAAAAGAAAAATGCATGCTGGTCACATGTTCCCAGTATGGTAAAAACCACAGCTCAATCCTTCCTGTCCTTCACCTTCTTCCCGTTCTGAGGATGTTTGGAAACGTCTATTATGAAGTTGTCCTGTATGATGTTCCTCCCGATTATCACTGGGTACTTCATGTGGGATCGGTCGTTCAGGTTCGCCTCGGCCTCGTATTCCCTGCCCTTGATCTCAACCTTAAGCCTCACGACCGGCCTCTGCTCGAGCTCCTTGGTTATGGGGGCCTTAACCTTCTGGGTCCTGGTTACGGGTCCCAGCTGGGCCTGTGCGGCCAGGCTGTTGTCTATGGAGGTGATCTTCGCTCCCGTATCGAACAGGGCCGTGGTCCCGACTACGGTTTTCCCGATTATCTTCACAGGCTCGATAAGCCCCACTGTCTTTTTTGGCATGAAAATCACTATTCTGCTAGCTATTTAATTATTGGTTGAGCTTTCTAATAAATTTTCAAACAATCAGGACAAAGATAATAAACCTTTATCCAATCTATTAGTATGCCCTACGTTCAACATCCGCTCATCCGTGAGCATTCGCTCGAATCGAGAACCTACCAGGAGGCGATACTGGGGATAGCCGCCAGGAAAAACCTTCTCTGCGTACTCCCCACGGGTCTGGGCAAGACCCCGATAGCCATCGTGCTTTCCGTCTTCCGCCTGGAGAAACATCCCGATTCGAAAATCCTTGTGCTCGCCCCCACCAAGCCCCTGATCGAGCAGCATCTGAACACCTTCAGGGACGTCATAAACCTCCCGGAAAGCGAATTCGTACTTTTAACGGGGATGGTGAAGCCGGAGGAAAGGGAGGAATCCTACAGGAGGTCGAAACTCATTTTCGCGACCCCCCAGACGGTGAGGAACGACCTCAAGAGCAAAAGGCTGGACCTTTCTGACTTCTCGCTCGTGGTCTTTGACGAGGCCCACCATTCCATGGGGGATTACGCCTATCCCTACATAGCCAGGGATTATCTCGAAAACGCCCGGAACCCCCGGATACTCGGCCTCACCGCCTCCCCGGGGGGGACCAGGGAGAAGATAAAGGAGATAATGGAAAACCTGGGGATAGATACGGTGGAGATACGGACCGAGGAGGACTTCGACGTCGCGCCTTTCGTTAAGAAAAAGCAAATAGAATGGATACGTGTCGAGCTACCGCAGACCTTCTTCAACATCCGCGAAAGCCTCAGGAAGGCCTATGAGCAGCGCCTAAGGGACCTCAGGAAGATAGGTTTCTCCAAGCCCGTTGGGATAATCACGAAGCGCGACCTGCTCGATCTACAGAGGAAGCTCATGTCCTCGCGTTCAGGCGGATATAAAAAATTCTGGGGCGTTTCCCTTGTCTCCCAGGCCATAAAAACCGAGCATGCCCTGAGCCTGGTGGAGACCCAGGGGATAAACTCCCTCGAAAGTTATTTCAGGAAGATGCGCTCGGAAAAGGCAAGGTCCTCCCAGAGCCTGGTCAAGGACGCGAACGTTAAGAAAGCCATGTGCATCTCAGGGGAACTTTCCGAAAAGGGATTCCGCCACCCCAAGATCAGGAAGCTCTGCGAGATCGTGAGTTCCCAGCTGAGGGAAACCCCCGGTTCGAAAATAATAGTTTTCGCCAACTACAGGAACATGGTCAGGGAGATCGTAAGCGTCCTCTCCGGGGTAACGAACGCGAAGCCTGTCGAGTTCATGGGACAGAAGGAGGGCCTGACCCAGAAGGAGCAGAAGAAGAGGATCTCCGACTTCAGGGAAGGGGAATACAACATCCTCGTGACAACCTCCGTGGGGGAGGAGGGAATCGATATTCCCGAGATGGAGCTCGCCGTTTTCTACGAGCCCGTCCCCTCAGAGATCCGCTCGATCCAGAGGAGGGGAAGGGTGGGGAGGACGAAGCTGGGGAAGATCATGATCCTGATCGCAAAGAAGACAAGGGACGAGGCCTACTACTGGACCGCGCACAGGAAGGAAAAGCTGATGAAGAAGACGCTCTACGGGATGAAAGGCGAGGAGCTTCCGAAAAGGAAAGGCCAGCTCAGGATCGAGGATTTCAAGGATTTATAGCATCCCGGATAAATTTAAAGCATGGTCCAGAGCCTTTACCTCTGCAGGAACTGCAAGAAACAGTTCCGGGTTAAGGACTCGGAATCCTACAAGATCCTCTTCTACATCTTCCTCTGGCTCTCCGTCTTCGTTACGATCTTCCTGGTGAGCATGCCCCTCCTGTTAATAACCGTCCCGCTCGCCTATTATTTTCACGGCAAACGGAAAGAACTCAAAGGGAAGAAGTTCAAATGCCCTTTCTGCAAAGGGGAGATGGAAAGGACTGGGATCGAGGAGAAGGAAATGGTAGAACTTGTGGGCGAGCCTGTATAGGCATAAATTTTTAACAGATCACCCACCTCTATAAAGATGATAATTTACGTGATGCGCCATGGGCAGACGGAGGAGAACACGAGATGGATTCTCAACGACGACCCGAAGAGGGTCGTCCACCTGAACTCCGAGGGAAGTAGGCAGTCGGAGGAGGCTGCGGAGAAGCTCAAGCGCAAGTCCTTCAGGGCGGTCTTCACCTCCGAGTTCGCTAGGACGATCGAGACCGCCGAGATCGTGAACAAATACCATCACGCCCCCTTGATAATCGACTCCAGGATAAACGAGAGGAAGACGGGCTTCGACGGGAAGCACGTCTCGGAATTCGTTAAAAACCTTAAAGACAGGTTCAACACGAAGCCCCCGAAGGGCGAATCCTGGCAGGAGGAGAAGGAGAGGATCCGTTCTTTCCTGGACGATCTTAAAACAAGGAAATACGGATCAGTTCTGATCGTGACTCACGGAGAGCCCATGATGCACATGGCGGGCTATTTCAGGAAGCTCACTGACGAGGAGATGTGGAAACTCGAAATAGACAATTGCGATATCATGGAGTTCGAAGTGTAAAAGTTATTATAATCCAATCATAATATTCTAAATATGTATTCTCCGAAAATCCGCGGGATGCTCAGGAGGAAGAGGATCCGGATTGGCGACCACGTCCTGATCGAGAAATCCCGCAAGCGATACCTGGGGATGCTCATGCCTAAGCCGGAATTCGGCGACCCCGGGACGGTCGTGATCAAGCTCGACAACGGGTACAACGTGGGGTTCGACGTGAAGGGCCTGAAGATCTCGAGAGCTGAAAAAGAGGAACCCGAATCCGTGGAGGAGGAAATGGAATACGAGATGGGGAAGACCAGGAAGAGCCTGCTGAAGGTCAAATTCGATCCGAGCAAACCAAAGGTAGCCATGATATCCACTGGAGGGACCATAGCCTCCAGGGTTGACTACAGGACAGGAGGGGTCTATGCAGTTGAGGATCCCAGGGAGCTCATCCACAACATACCGGAGATCTCGAGGATCGTTAACCTCAAGCTTTCGAGTCCCCTGAGCAAGATGAGCGAGGACCTCGATCCCAAGGACTGGCAGCTCATGGCCAAAGAGGTTGCGAGGGAACTGAACTCCGGTAAGAAAGGGGTTATCCTCACACACGGGACCGACACTTTGCATTACACTTCCGCCGCCCTATCGTTCTTCCTGCGCAACCTTTCGAAGCCGGTCGTCCTTCTCGGTGCCCAGAGATCTACGGACAGGGGCTCCTCGGACGCGGGCATGAACATGATATGCGCTTCTCACGCGGCCATTTCCAGGATAGGGGAGGTCGGTATATGCATGCACGGAAGCACGAACGATCGATTCTGCTATTTCATCCGCGGGACCAAGGCGAGGAAGATGCACACCACCAGGAGGGACGCCTTCCGCTCGGTCAACGAGCAGCCCATAGCGAAAATCTTCCCTTCCGGGAAGATCGAGATAACGAACAAAAACTTCAGGGAGAGGAAGGACAGCAAGGTGAAACCGGACACGAAAATCAACGAGAACGTCGCTTTACTGAAGGTTTACCCGGGCTCCCATCCCAGGGTAATTGATTTCCACGTGAAGAACGGCTGCAGGGGTTTCGTCCTGGAGGCTACGGGTCTCGGCCACGTACCGACCGATGTCGCCCGCAAGCCATGGACGACCGTGATCAGGAAATACTCGGAGAGGGGGATTCCCTTCGTGATAACCTCCCAGACCATCTACGGGAGGGTTAACCCCTACGTGTATACCAACCTCCGGAAGCTCTTCATCCAATCCAAGGCGATCCCCGGGGAGGACATGCTGAGCGAGACGGCGTACGTTAAACTAATGTGGGTGCTGGGGAAAACGAAGAGCCTGGAAAAGATCAGGGAGATGATGCTGACCAATTACGCGGGGGAGATAACCCCGAGGACGGAGACAAATACGTTTTCTGTCGAGGGATTGAATGAGTGAGATCGACTACACGAAGATCGGATTAAAGTGCGGGATCGAGATCCACCAGCAGCTGGACACCGAGCGGAAGCTCTTCTGTTCATGCATGGCGAGGCTTTCTCCCTCCAAACCCGATACAGAGATCGTCCGGAAGCTGCGGGCCGTGGCGGGAGAACTTGGGGAGATAGATGTGGCAGCTCTGAGCGAGTTCCTGAAGGGAAGGGAATTCGTTTACCACGCGTACCCGGAGGAGACGTGCCTGGTCGAATCGGACGAGGAACCTCCCCACGATCTTAACGGGGAGGCCCTTGGCATCTCCCTAACCATAGCCGAGCTCCTCAAGTGCGAGGTGCCTGAGGAAATCCATGTCATGAGGAAGACCGTCCTTGACGGCTCGAACACCTCGGGATTCCAGAGGACCGCGATAGTGGGGATGAACGGAACCCTCAAAACTTCTTTCGGGGAGGTGGGGATAACGAACCTCTCCCTGGAGGAGGAGAGCGCCCAGATCCTGAAAAGGGATGGAAACCGCGTGTTTTACGGCCTTGACAGACTCGGGATCCCCCTGGTCGAGATAGGGACATCCCCTGACACCCATTCGCCTGAACAGGCGAGGGAGGTCTCTGAAAAACTCGGGATGATCGTCCGCTCCACGGGGAAAGCGAAGAGAGGTATAGGGACGATCAGGCAGGACGTCAACGTTTCGATATCCGGAGGCGCCCGGATCGAGATAAAGGGCGCGCAGGATCTGAGAATCCTCCCGAAACTCGTGGAGAGGGAGGTCCTCAGGCAGAGGAGCCTGCTCGAGATAAGAAAAGATCTGAAAAAGATGAAATTCAGACCCGTGAAACCTCACGTGATCCACGTATCCCATATTTTCAGGGGATCGAAGTCCAGGGTAACAAAGGACAAGGCAACCTATGCGATCCTGATCCCCGGATTCTCCGGCTTCCTCAAAAGGAAGCTTACCCCTGACCGGACTCTTGGGAATGAGATAGCCAATTACGTCACGGTGAAGAGCGAGCTAAGGGGGATAATACACAGCGACGAGGACCTCGAGAAGTACAAGCTCTCGAAGGAGTTCGGAAAACTCCGTGAACGATTGAAGGCGAAGAAGGGGGACACGCTGATAATAGCCGCGGGCGAGAAGGGACAGGTAAAGAAGACCATGGGGATCGTGTGCGAGAGGATAAACCAGCTGGTCAAGGGGGTCCCGAAGGAGGTCAGGAAGGCCCTCGGCAACGGCGACACGGAATACCTGCGGCCTCTCCCGGGAGCCGCTCGTCTCTATCCGGAGACCGACATCCGTCCGGTAAAGGTCCCGGACAGGACGCTCAGGGAGATCAGGAAGAACCTTCCCGAACTCATAGAGGAGAGGGAGACGCGGATGAGGAAAGAGATCAAGAGTAAAGCCAAGATAAGCGACGAATCGACGAAACAGATAGTGAAGATGGGGAGGAAGGAAACCTTTGACAAGCTGATGGGGTCCGGCTTTGACCCGAAAATAGTCTCCTCGCTTCTCACCTCCACGATACGCTACCTTGAGAAGAAGGAAAAGGTCAACGTGAGGAACCTGGAAGACATTCACTTCGTTTCCGTTCTCAGGGCGCTCAGGTCCGGGAAGATTTCGAAGGAGGCGATCCCTGACGTCCTGAAGGAATTCGCCGAGCATCCCGGAGAAACGCTGGAAAACGTTCTGGAAAAACTCGGCATTGAAGCGGTCTCCAGGGACGACCTGCGATTGATCGTGCAGAAGACTATCATGGAAAACCCCAACCTTTCGAAGGATCCCAGGGGCAAGAAGATCATGCTCGGGCTGGTGATGCGGAAGGTCAGGGGCAAGGCAAGCGCGAAAGAGGTCATTGAAATAATCGAGGAAGAAATGGGGAAATGATCACTTCCTGCGGTGTAGCCTTCCTGAAAAATCCTTCTCGAAAGAGATGATCCTTGACGGGGAACTGCTCTGCTTTACTTCTACCAAGTCCCCTTCCTTTATTTTCGTGACCTGGCATTCCTGCCCGTCCACGCAGACCTCGCCCTCATGGTTCAGGCATCTGATAAAAACGCTCCCTTCACTAAGGGTGATCTCCCCTCTTTTAAGCCTCCCGGAATAGGGGGCGATCCCCACCACGCCGAACCTTTTCGGGTCCTTCAGTATTTCCGCCCCGGCCGAGTGCGCGTACGCATGCGATCCTCCGGGAGTGTAGACAAGAATTCCGGAATTCCTCTCGATCGATTTCCTTCCCTTCGCCCTCAGTTCGGAATCCAGGATCCTCCTGACGTAAATCGGGGACACCAGTACGTCGTTCATCCCCACGTAGGGGGTCTTAATCCGGTTTATTCTCGTCTCCAGCCTGGGGAATTTCCGGACGAAGAAGTCCTTCCCCTCCTTTCCCGTGAGGACCTTCCTGATCTTGTTCTCGAAATCATTCCTGCCCGCGGTCATGTAGAAACCCACGGAGTGTCCTGGATTTATCCCGAGTATCGGGCATTCCAGGAAGGACTGGTTCCCGAGAAGCGTGCCGTCTCCCCCGATAAGGATTGCGAGATCGATATCATGGAGGTTCTCGTAGACGTGCTCCACCCCCAGCCTGTTCAGGATACTCTCCACCTTCCTCTTGATGTCCCTTCCGTACGCATTCTTGGAGTTTATGAAGACTTTGGAAAACATAATGATCAATTAATATTTTTGTTTAAGTAGAATAAATAAATCCCCGATAAAAACCAATTTATTCTCTCATGTTCTTTACGGCAAACCTGAAACCATTTGGCCGGCTTTCGTCCCTCATTGCGGCCGCAATACCGACCATGATCTCTTTCGGTAGCCCCATCCAGACCTCTTCTGCGAGCTCTCCTGAGTTTAGACCATCTAGATCTATCATCTTTGTAAATTTTTCATATTTTGTTAATGGTGGCGGTAAAGCCGCATGGAACGGTGGTTCGTGAACCCCATAAGTCGCGCACATGACAAATTTCCCTTCAGAAAGAATTGGATCGTGCTCAAATCTTTCTACCATCACTTGATCGTTTGAAGTAATTGTGCTTGGATTGTCAATATCACGTTCTCTTACGATAATGCCCATGTAATGTTTTAAGGGGTCTTTTTCGGTGTCTATTACGCATGCGATTCTTGCCGTCCTGATGGAATCAACTTCGGACCCTGATTCGCCAAGGCTTCTGTAGACGGCATCCCAGATTACATATCCCGGCTTTGCAATACCCTTTTCATAGCCCTTTTTAATTAGATGATAAATCCCGCCACCCGGTTTCGCTCCCTTCAGGTTTTCCTTCTCCCTGCCTTCACCCTCCCATATCGGATCGCAATCCGTCTGGAAGCCGTTGCTTACCACGAGCAGCCCATCGCGATCGCCTCTCATTGCATTGTAAAGTAAAAGGGCAGGGTTCCCTCCGGATTCCCTCATTTCTTCAATACTGGTCTCGGAATTTGGTTCCATCTTGACAATCCCCTCGTCAGGGAATGCCACCAGTTTCCTCCTCCTGCTTGGGGGAGAACGTCCTTGCGCAAAATATATAACAGCAGGTTTGTAATCAGTGGTAAAACCAGCAATTATCCCCCTTCCCATGTATTTCGGAAGTCCGAGGTCAATTTTTCTCATAGATTCTGTTTAAAGTTAAATCTTAAAAACCTTGTGTGTAAATAAAATTTGTGATACCCATGGATCTGGGCTTCGAATCGGGGTTTTCGGACTTCGACGTTGACGTGGAGGAAGTGGAAGTGAAGAAGGTAAAAAAATACGACAGGATATGGCACATCAGGGGAGGGGGAAGCATCTACCAGAAGCCCGCTGTCCACGAGGGCGTCATGTACTTCGGTGCGATGGATTCGTATGTTTATGCGGTGAACGCGGAGACAGGAGAGGAGATCTGGAGGACGAAGCTCGATGGTCCTGTGATGGGCTCGTGCCCGGTTATCAAGGGCAACGCGGTTTACATAGACTCGTACGGTTATGATTTCTACGCCCTGGACAGGGAGACAGGAAGGATAATATGGAGATTCCGGACGAACGGCGAGATAATGAGCACGCCTGCCGTATGGAACGACAAGATTTACTTCTGCTCAGGCGACGGGTATGCGTACTGCCTGGATCTGGAAGGGAAACCGGTCTGGAAGTTCAAGACAGGAGACAAGGTCGCTTCCTCCCCGGCAGTGGCCGAAGGCAAAATGGTATTCGGTGGTTTCGATGAGAACTACTACTGCCTGGACGCGGAAACGGGCGAGGAGATCTGGAGATTCAGGACAGGAGCTGAGATATGGCACTGCAACCCGCTCGAGATCAGGGAAGGAAGGGTTTACATTTCATCTTTCGATAATTTCATATACTGTCTTGATTTCGAAACAGGCAAAGAAATATGGCGTTTCCGGACGGGGAAGTACGGGAATTCGAGCGCACCCGTTTACTACGACGGATTCCTTTACCACGGGACGCGAGACGGGACATTATACGCCCTAACCCTCGAAGGCAAGGAACTCTGGAGGTTCGCCTCATCCAACCTCGGGGAGTCCGAGATCCCTCCAACCTACGGGGCATGGAAAATGGAGATCAAGAAATCCGGCATCGTGGAAGAAAATGCAGAAGAGGAGAGGTACAAAGAAAAGAAAGAAGAGACAGTTTCCCTGTCAGACTACCACGTGACCAGCGAGTATTCAACCACTTCCGAGTACAAGCAGAAGAGCGATTACGACACGAGCTTCGTCATTTTTGAGGGCGCTTTGGAGGAAAATATAGGTTTACCAGGACTTAAATTCGAACCTATGATCAAAGGATTCTAAACCCCGAAAAGCCTGTTTATCACCAGGCAGACGTCCTTAAAAACCTCTTCCTTCGTCCGGTCCCCGTTCACCACGAAGAAGCGTTCTTCGCTGACCATCCCCTTGTAGGCTTCCCTGACCTTCTTGAGGATCCCGACCTTCTCCAGCCTGTCGTTCGGCGTCGCTCGCTCCCTCTTGAGCGAGATCTCCGGATCTATATCGATAAAGATCACGACGTCCGGCTTTCTCACGTCCTTATGTAAGAATTTGATCCAGTCAACGTCAACCCCGAATATCGCTGATTCGTACGCGATCGTCGAGTAGAAAAACCTGTCGCAGATCACGTTCTTGCCCACGTTAAGGGCGGGAATGATCACGTTTTTGAGATGTTCGAAGCGGTCTGCCGTATACAGCAATGTGATCGCCTTCCCGTCCGTTATCGTTGCCTGTCCCACCAGCCACTTCTTCACGAGCCTTCCGACCGCGTTCTTGTCCGTGGGCTCCTCTGTGTATATGACAGGGATCGCCTTCTTGTGCAGGTAATCGTAAAGAAGCTTGGCCTGCGTTTCCTTCCCCGACTTGTCGATCCCCTCAAATACGATGAATTTTCCTTCCATTTTAACCAATATTATTTATGTATCCCAACTTTTTAATAAGGAACGCTTTTCAGTTTGGCCAGATACGCGATCCCGTTCCCTGCCAGGTGGATCAAAGGCGTCATGACCAGCAGGATAACCACCCATTCCCATTTTATGGTTATCACGAAACTCAGGAAAATGAACATACTGATTATGAAGTCCAGCTGGTCCAGAAGCGGAGCGGGCTTCCCTCTCTCGATCCCGATCCTCCTCTTGACGAACGACCCTCCCAGGTCCCCGGCCATCGCGCCCAGGCCGATCACGAATCCCAGGAACGGGGACATTGGAACTATGTCGAGCGGGACGGGAGATAGATTCCAGGGAAGGAATCCGAACATCAACATCTGGAACGTCCCGACCAGGGTAGCTACAATGATCCCTAAAACAAGACCCTCCCAGGTCTTTCCCTTCCCGAAAACCGGCTTACCTCTCCACATCCGCCCGCCGTCTACCGGCCTCCTTCCCTTCGCCAGCATACACAAACCGTTCGCCCCGTAGGCGGGCCACATCAACCATACCGCTTCAACTAAAGTGAATATGTCGATCATATCCCAAGACCTTTATTAATACTAATCCAGTTTGTTATTTAAATTGTCTTTAAAGGGGTAGAAATATCTGTTTCTTCTCACCTTTCAGAGCGTACATCATGTCGTTGAAATCCCCGCTTCCCATCTCTTCTTCGAGCGTGTTCATTGAGGGCAAGAATTCCTTTCGATAATCAAATTTATTTTTGCCCCCGAAGTAATCATGAACTACATTTCCTACCCCGCCCAACATGTTGCTGTTCAGTTCATCCAGCTCGAAATTTGCTGCTATTTTACCCCTGTGTGCCCACCTGTAAGAGACTTCCCTGTTGAACTCTTTAAGTTCTTTCATGAAACGTTCGGGGTCGTTGCCGAACAAACCAGTTAACTCATTTCCCACAGCCCCGAATAAATTTACCGTTATTTGCTCTCCCATGCTCTTCAATCCGTCCAGGATTTTCTCACTCCTTTTCCCATGTCTGTGCGCCTCATCGAAATCCTTTCCTATGTGGACTTCCAGGAAATTTTCAGGCTTGATCCTCGTTTTGTCGAAGTTCTCGAAACCCGAAACTGTCTGGAGAAGGGTCAGAATCTCTATACCGTAACGGGAAGCGAAATTTAATTTTTTAAGAAGTTCCTTGTTAAGACAAACCTCTCCTGTAAGAGGATACCTTAAATCCGGCATCAGGCCATACCTGTTGAGAAGCTTTACCTTAGGCCTCCCAACGGTTGCGTTAACCCTTCCTCCCTGATAACGTTCTCCGTCTTCATAATGATGACGCTGGAAAGCGGCCTTGACGAAAAGTATGTCATCCGTTACCGCAGGTAAGGCAAGCGCCTGCATGTGTTTTGTGGAAACTGTTCTGTGATCGTCATCCCAGAAAAGAATTACCTCTTTATCGTCGCCCCTGTTGTCACCGTTTCCTGAGACAAGGGATGCCCAGTACATGTTCTCCCCTTTGCCGTGCTCCACTTCAAGATACTTTCTGAGATTTTTTTTGTTCAGGTAATCATTCAGTATTTCCTGAACCCTTTTGCCTTCCAGGTGGAAGTGATAGGTTTTCGGAATCCAAACATGCTCTTTGTCCGCAGGCCTGTCATCATTCACAGCTTCATAGGCAAGAGCCAGCGTGCTTTTGTACTCACTGACTGTTCTTTTATTTTTAGTCTGATTCGATACAATAACCTCGCTTGCATCGATTTTAGGGTAATCTGAAAGGTTTATTTCCAAAGCCTTTTCAACTGTTCTCTGGAGGGTTCCCTGTTCCTTTCTGTTTATGGTGGGTATTATGATACTCAGGCTTCTTGTCTGCTCCCGGTCTCCGTAAACTTCGAAGACCTCCTCCGGTGACTGGAGATATCTCTTTTCCCAATCCTTTACATTATACTTACTGTTAATCATTTAACCACTTAATAATAATTACAATTATGTTATTTAAATGTTTAGAAAATCTCACTTCCTGAAAAACAGCCAGTCCTTTTCCCCTGCCTTTTTGAACCTCAGCAGGACGTATTCCCCCTTCAGTTTCTTCCCGCTGAACTTCAGGACGATCTTCCAGTCCTTCCTGTCGATGATCTCGTACGTCCCTTTATCCCAGATCTTCACTTTCCCCGCCCCGTATTCGCCTTCCGGGATCTCGCCCTTGAACTTCGCGTATTCGAGGTCATGGTCTTCAACCTGTATCGCCAGCCTTTTCACATTGGGCTCTGTAGGCGGCTCTTTTGGGATCGCCCACGACTTCAGGACGCCGTCCATCTCCAGGCGAAGGTCCCAGTGGAGGTTCCGGGCTTGATGCTCTTGGACCACAAAGATCGGTTTAGTCATGATTAAAATTTATATACCCAATTTAAATTAAATCTACTTTAAAATATGACGTAGGTGAAACCTGCGTCTTTAGAAATACGGGCCCGTAGCTCAGTGGTAGAGTGCTCGGCTCGCATCCGAGAGGCCTCGGGTTCGAAAATCAAAACCTCCAGCGGGTTTTGATGAATCCAGCAACCAATTCGAAACTCCCGACGGGTCCATATAACCCCCTTATCCTAAAGGGTTAATCGAAAACAGGAGCTTTCGCTTCCTAACAGAGTGATTAGATGACCAAATTCCTGTACGTGACGGACACGCACGGAAAACGAACGGTATACGAGAAGATGTTCGAGATGGGTAAAGAAAGTAATATCGATTTCCTGGTGTTCGGGGGGGACATAACCTCTGGGATGAACCCCAACGGCCAGAAGTTCTTCCTGGAATCATACCTGGCTCCCAGGCTCATCGAATTCAAAAGGCATTGCGGGAAGCCCGTATTAATAATGATGGGCAATGACGATTTCGAGTCGAACAGGAAGATTCTCCGCAGGCTGAGCAGGAAGAACGTAGTCTACAAGCTGCACGCGAAGTCCCACAGGATAGGCAAGCTCATTGTTGTTGGCTATCCTTTCGTCAACCCCACCCCATTCCTCCTGAAGGACTGGGAGAAGGAGGAGAAAGAGATAAGAGAGGACCTGGAAAGGCTCTCAGGGAAAATCGATCCCTCGAGGGCGATCTACGTCTTCCACGCCCCTCCCTACGGGACGAAACTGGACATGATCCACAACAGGGAGCACAAAGGAAGCAGGGCGATAGCGGAATTCATACGTAAGAAGCAGCCTTTGCTTTCGCTCCATGGCCACATACACGAGTCCCCCGAGGTTTCTGGATCGATCGAGCAGAGGATCGGGAAGACCCTGTGCGTGAACCCGGGGAACAGGAGGATAATACTGGTGGACACCGAGAGGATTAGAATAAAGAAATTGGATTCCGGGTAACTTTTTAAATCTTTTTGATAATTTTTTAAAAAGCCATAACGGGGTGTTTTGATGAGCGAGCTGATCGAGAAAACCATCTGCGTCAAGTGCGGGATCGTTTTCCCGAAGGCGAACGAATGCCCGAGATGCGGAAGCAAAAAGGACCTTGACATCTACCTTGAAACAGGGTAACAGCTTTATTTCTGCGATCCAACATAGTATTATATATGGTTTTTCAGACACTGAACAGGCTCAGGTGGAAGGGGGACTTGGAAAAGGCTGAAATAATAATCCTGAGCCGGGGATCTCCAGGGGACAGGAAGGCAATCCCCGGAGACATGGTCAAAGACATAAAAAAATCGCACTTCTATTTCAAGGATAAGGACCGCGAAACGTTCATTCCCAACCACAGGGTCCTTGAGATAAGGATGGAGGGGAAAACGATATGGAGAAGGAAAGCTCCAGGAGAATGATAGAGTGCCATCAAAGGCCGGCGGAGGACAGGTCACTGAAGAACTGGAAGAAGGTCCGCCACCCTTTAAGGGTACTTCTGAACTTCATTATCATAACCTTCTGCAAGTTCCTTCCCGACATCGAGTTCAAGAACAGGCTTTACAGGACGACGGGGATGAAGATAGGAAAGAACGTGATGATAAACGGGACCAACCTTGACGTCTTCTTCCCCGAGCTGATAGAGATCGGGGACAACACAGTGATAGGTGGTTTAACCACGATAATAACGCACGAATTCCTCAGAAACGGCCACTGGAGAAAGGGAAAGGTCAAAATAGGGAAGAACGTGATGGTAGGGACCCTGAGCCTTGTGCTCCCGGGCGTCGAGATAGGCGACGGGGCAACAGTCGCCGCCTATTCCCTGGTGAACAAGAGCGTCAGGCCGAACTCCTTCGTCGGCGGCGTCCCGATAAGGGAGATAAAGAAACAACGATTTTAAGACCCCGGAACAAACTATAAACATGCTGAAGGAGATATCAGAGAGGGCTTTCTCGAACAGGAAACTGCTCACAGCCCTGATAATTCTCAACATGATGGGTTTCTTCGCGGGCATGTGGGCATACTACCCTCAGATAGCGGAAAACCCTCCCCATCTCTGGTTAATCGTCCTGGACTGCCCCATAGCGGTTCTGCTCTTCGCGATAATATGCGCATTCCTTCTCCTCAGGCTGGAAGTCCCGGACGCGCTCCAATTCTTCACCTCCGTTTACCTCGTAAAGTTCGCTGCATGGACCATGCTGGTGATCGCCCTCTACTGGAACTATTACCTGGCGGACGAAATACTCGGGATATCAACCTTTCTTTTGCACGCGGGGATGGTGATAGAAGGTATAATACTTATACCGAGGATCAGGCCCAAGAAATATTACACTGTAATAATCCTCGCGCTCCTCCTACTCAACGACTATTTCGATTACTTCCTGGGAACCCACCCGATAATCCCCCCTGAATACGTGGGCTTCCTGATGTACGAGAGTTTCGCTGCGAGTATTGCGATAACACTTTCGATCTTACTGATCTCAAAAAGGAAATTAACAACCCTTTAAAAAATTTATTGAATTTCTAATTACTATGAGAAAAAAATATTGTACGTTACATAACAAAAGTGTTTATGCCAAAATCTGCTTGGAGTGCGGGAAATTGGAACCAACAAAGGAGCCGATCAAAGGGAGA